>Ga0172378_10001919_pt1 | contig 19325 bp, 18 predicted proteins | sample GrowelOW332metaG_FD_119755 | JGI IMG/M metagenome (GOLD analysis project Ga0172378, IMG submission 119755) | Groundwater microbial communities from an aquifer near a municipal landfill in Southern Ontario, Canada - Pumphouse #3_1 metaG | ecosystem: Environmental > Aquatic > Deep subsurface >... | reverse complement strand
TGCAGCGAGCCCTATTGCCTGTGGAAAAAGAGTTGCCGTCCCGGCTCTTGCCACGCCATGTATTCCCTCATTCCACCAGTTGTAAGCGGGAATGCCAAGTCGCTCAACCGCCGGCGCATCGTATCTTAACTGCGACGCCTTCTCTTCGATTGTCATTTTAGAGACAATTTCCCGTGCCTTGTTTCTGGCTTCTTCTCTCGTCATATGGCTTATCCTGATTTCATAGTATTATTTCTAAAATTGTGCTCATCCCTTTACAGCTCCGGCTGTAAGTCCATCGACTATCTGATTGCTGAATGCACAATACACGATTATCGTGGGAAGTATAGCTATGACAATAGCCGCAAACATCTGCGAATAGTTCGTGTTGTACGGACCGACGAATTTTGACAATGAGACCGGAAGTGTCTTCTTGTTGTCATCTGATATAAAGACCATTGCCAGCAACAGTTCATTCCAGTTTGCGACGAATGTCATAAGACCTGTGACAAAAAGCCCTGTTCTGGAAAGAGGAAGGCAGATCTTTCTGAACATCTGATATATAGAACAGCCATCAATGCACGCTGATTCCAGAAGTTCATCGGGAACGCTCTTAAAAAAGCCAACCATTATATAAATGGTTACCGGCAGCGAAAAAGTGAGGTACGGGATAATAATTCCGACCAGTGAATTCGAAAGATTCATTTTGGCAAAACGCGTGAACAGCGGTATGAGTACGCAGTGCACAGGTATCATCATGCCCAGCAGGAAATAAACAAGTGCAGCATTTGCGAGCTTCCAGCGAAGTCTGCCTATCGCGAAGGCCGCCATTGAGCCTATTACCATCGTCAAAACAAGCGTGATGCCGCAGACAATGGCCGAATTCAATGTTGCAATTCCAAGTTTTCCGGCTGTCCAGGCCACTATGTAGTTGCCGAGCTGAATGACCTCCGGGGTACCAAAAGGATTATTGAAGATTTCTACATTTGTTTTGAATGATACAAGGAACACCCAGATGAGCGGCGCCAGATATATGACTGCCATCACGCACAGGAATACATATATGATGACCATTCCGGGAGTTACTTTCGCTTTATTCTTCTTCATTTATTTCTCCTCCCTCACATCGCTTCGTCATCTGTTTTGAAGATTCTGTTGATGATTCCTGTCATGATAAGGCACATCACGAGAAGCACAACACCGATTGCGCTGGCATATCCGTATTTGAAATACTTGAAGCCCTGTGTGTAAAGGTGAGTCGCGAGGACTTCCGTGTGGTGATTAGGTCCGCCTTCAGTCATGTTATAAATAAGATCAAAAAATTTGAGCGATCCGATTGCATTCAGGCTCATCGCTGTCCCTATCATCGGCTTAAGGAGAGGCAGCGTGATAAATCTGAACGCCTGAGGTTTAGTACATCCGTCTATATATTAAGCCTCATACAGTGACTTGTCTATACCGGAGATCTGCGCCATATACAGCATCATCGACTGTCCGACATACTGCCACAGAGCCACATATGCTATGACCCACATTGGAAGGATGATAAAACCTTTGATGTCCATCAGCCAAAGCGGTCCCTCTATACCAAATTTTGCGAGGATCTGATTTATCCCGAGTTTGGGACTGAAAATGAACATCCACAGTAGTCCCAGAGCTGCTGAACTCATGACGCACGGCAGGTAAATGACATTCTTGAAGAAGTTCCGGCCCTTCTTGATGTTGGTCAGAAGTCCTGCGAGGATAAGTCCCATTATCAGCTGTGATATACACGAGAATATCAGGAAGAAAATCGAGTTCTTCATCGCGTATACCATCGTGTCATCTTTGAACATCTTGCGATAATTTTTGAGCCCGACGAATTCAGGCGGAGTAAGCGCATTATAATCGCAAAATGAATAGTATATGGACTGGCATATCGGAACAAACAGAACAAATGTAAATAGCAGAAATGCCGGTGCGATGAATACTATTATTGCTTTCTTATCTCTCAGTAGTTTATTCATTCAAAGCCTCACTGGCGCAGCTCACGCGGGCTGTGCGTTTTCCCCAAAACGCGGGGCTGCCGCCATGCGCTCACTCCGGAGCCGCACCTGTGGAATGGTGATAATTACAGTAATGTCAAAGGCGGGCGGCCGATCCTCACGCCTTATGATACCAGCGGTAGGCACTTTGTCGCCCAGAAAAAAGGAGAGCTGGCGAGTCTCCTGTTCGATGTGAAACGTCTCCGGTGAAAGCGTGGGCAGCTACATAGCGAACTGTTCACAGGCATTTACAGTGTGTGAGAACTGTGTATTGTCCAGATCTTTACCCGCGAATCCGATGGTCTACCCTATTTCGCGGGTAACCCTGTCGCATGTGTCTATGCCGGGCTCACTACTTTACCCGCGAATCTGATGGTCTACCCTATTTCGCGGGTAACCCTGTCGCATGTGTCTATGCCGGGCTCACTACTTTACCCGCGAATCCGATGGTCTGCCCTATTTCGCGGGTAACCCTGTCGCATATGTCTATGCCGGGCTCACTACTTTACCCGCGAATCTGATGTTCTACCCTATTTCGCGGGTAACCCTATCGCATATGTCTATGCCGGGCTCACTACTTTACCCGCGAATGTTGATAGCCCTCGGATTTCACAGGTAAAACGATAATTCAAACCATCCAGTAGTACATTTCAGGGCATAAAACCTGTGAGCAGTTATCACTTAAGTCTTGGCGCACCTGTGAGCAGTAACGATATTTGTATTTTGCATGCAAACCGCGCTATAATTTTAATAGTTTCTGAGCAGAAGAAAACTTTACAAGTGTGCTCAGGCATGGAGGACATAATGACACTCGAAAAGGTACATGATGATATGATAGCCGCGATGAAGAATCGCGATAAGCCCCGCAAGGAAGCTCTTGCAACACTGTATTCCGCAGTGAAGAAAGCCGGCATTGATGCAGGCTGCAGAGATAACATCCCGGAAGATATGGTTGCCACAGCTCTCATAAAGGAGCAACGTGCCGCCAAAGAACAACTTGATACCTGCCCCGATGAGCGCACTGAGCTTAAGGCAGAATATCAGTTCCGTTATGACGTAATTTCCGAATACTGCCCGAAAATGATGTCTGCAGAAGACATCGAAAAATATATCTCTGATAATCATGCAGACCTCATCGCCGGCAAGAATAAGGGAATGATAATGAAATCAGTAATGCCTGAACTCAAGGGCAAGGCTGATGGAAAGCTCATAAATCAGGTCGTCGCAAAGCTCTGCTCATAAAGGCACAATCATTTTCTGTTCAAATTATGGATAAAATTTTTACGTATGTCCTCCGTGCGGATGATCTTCAGTCTACCGCCGGGGGACTTGTCAACCTGATACTGAAAGATCGAATTCACGTGACTGGTCATGAGATCAGTCGCGCCAAATTCATGCCCGGAGGGATCACGGCAGACGGAATGTCAGTGACAGTAAAGGATCGTATTGCGCCGGGACAGACTCTCCGGCTCGTTCTTTCAGACACGGCATCAGATACTGATAAGGTTCCGCCCGTAGAAGGCCCTATCACCTTCCTGTATGAGGATGAGGATATTGTGGTGATCAATAAGTCTGCAGGATCTGTAGTACATCCCACCCACGGCCATCACAAAGATACCCTCGCCAATTACCTCGCCTGGCACTACCAGTCTCAAGGACTGGATGTATCCTGCCGGATAGCCGGGCGTCTCGACAAAGAAACATCCGGCGCACTTGTTTTTGCGAAGAACAGGGCAACTTCAGGGCGTCTGGCTGCAGAGCGCCGCGATCAATTGTTCAGGCGCAATTATCTTACTATTGTTCAGGGGGCATTTCCTGATAATAAAAAAGAGGGGCATATAGACAGTCCGATTGAAAAAGCACCTGATTCTCTGCTGAAGCGGCAGATTGCACCAACAGGATGCGGCGACAGTGCGCTCACAAATTACGAAATACTCGGCTGTGTTCCATATGGCAGCATCGGCGATGGAATGATCACTCTGCTTCGCGTCCACATTGAAACCGGACGGACTCATCAGATAAGAGTCCATATGGCTTCCATCGGTCATCCGTTACTGGGTGATACGCTTTATGGTGGTCTTGGCCCAGAAAGTGGCGGTGCTCCGCGCGCACTCCTCCACGCCGCATCAGTGGAGTTTATCCAGCCTTTTACGAAGGAAGAAGTGAAAGTCACAGCTCCAATGCCAGACGACTTCACTGAGAAGTATTCACTCTTCAAGCTCAGGGATATTGACGCCATATGAAAAGACAATACACTCATCTCACACATAAAGATTTCGGGCCGCTTTTTGACGAGCACTCCGAAAGTCTCATTCTTGGAAGCTTTCCTTCTGTCAAATCAAGGGAGCAGCGCTTCTATTACGGTCACCCGCAGAACAGATTCTGGAAGATCATCGCCGCAATATACGGTGAACCTGTTCCTGAAAACGATGATATTGAAGCCAAAAAGGCAATGATCCTCGCTCATCATCTCGCTCTCTGGGATGTCATTGATGAATGTGATATCACAGGTTCATCCGACAGCAGTATCCGAAACGCAAAAGTGACGGATCTGCGTCTCATTCTTGACCACAGTTCCGTCACCAGGATTTTTGTAAATGGTGCCACAGCCTTTCGGCTCTATGAAAAATACAGTGCCGGCATGACCGGCATCAGCGCAGTGCAGTTGCCTTCATCAAGTCCTGCAAATGCTGCCTGGAGTCTTGACCGTCTTACATCTGAATGGAAAACTCTGATTCTACACTCATGATCGTAAGTGATACCTTATTACTGACCATTTTCACGCAACCGAATTATCATATTATCAGCTCATGAAACAACAATAGTCTCAATGACCTGGTCCTCATAAGGGCGGTCGCTCCAGTCGCGTTTTGCAGCAGCTATTGCATCAAGCTCCTCGAGTCCTTCAGTGATTTGTCCGAATGCCGCATACTCACCGTCAAGGTGTGGCGCATCAGCATGCATTATGAAGAACTGGCTTCCTGCTGAGTCCGGTGCCATTGTGCGTGCCATAGAAAGAACACCGCGCTTATGCTTAAGGTCATTCTTTACGCCATTTGATGCGAACTCACCCTTTATTTCCCAGCCGGGGCCGCCTGCTCCTGTTCCGTCAGGATCTCCGCCCTGAATCATAAATCCAGGGATGACGCGGTGGAAGATCAGTCCATCATAGAACTTCGCATCCGCGAGTTTTTTGAAATTTGCCACCGTGATCGGAGCCACATCCGGATACAGCTCACCGCTCATCACATTTCCATCTTTCATTTTAATCGTAACCTTTAAATTCTCTGCCATTTTCTCTCCTTAATGATGATGTATTCTTTACTTCGTCCATGCCCTGGAATCGCACATGCGACTCCTTAACTGTGATCAGATTTATTTGTGTGTCGGCTTTTGTGCTACAATCGAAACATGCTTTCCTTTGTACACTTTGTGGTCGATGATCTGACCGCCGCTCCGAATATAATACATGAAACCATCAGTGATGTCACGCGCATCTGCTCTTCTGTGGGCGGAGATTTCTCTGCTTCTTCCTGGTGCCTCCTGTCAGATTTGGAAAAAGGCACAGCTTCTGTTCTCATTACTCCCGCCGATGAAACACTCATTCTCGCAGACAGCGAGGTCGGAGTCCTGGAGCTCAGAGCCCGGAATCGTTTTGCTGCAGGCTGGCTTCATGCAGGTGTCAATGCTGCGGATTTTGATCCCGAGAGCACACCCTATATTGTTGATGACCCCGCCGAAGTGTGGCCTGGTGACTTCAGGCGAATATACGCCAGATGTGCCGGTCTTCCATGGGAAGTCGCAGTCACAGGAAGGCTGATCATTCGTGAATTCTCTGAATCAGAGGAAGACCTGAGATTCATTCAGTCACTTGGTAAAAGCAGTGAGTCAGGGAAGTTTCTTAGTTTGTCGTTTGATCGGCCCGATGACATTGCAGATCCACGCGGTACTATCCGGGATCTTCTTCACGCATATATCCGAAACGTCTATCATCTTTATGAATTTGGCAACTGGGCTGTCTGTCTTCGGGAAACCGGAACTGTCATAGGTATAGCCGGGCTCTCATTCCCTGATCCGGTTTTCCCTGACATCTATGAAGACCGACTGTCTGTACCATATTCTGAAACAAGTTGCAATATTGCAGGAGATCCTGTGCCTGAACTTGGCTATTACATCTCCGAATCATTCCGCGGTAATGGCTTTGCATACGAATCCTGCAGTGCCATCCTCGACCTTGGATTCAGATTGTTTGATTTCGTTCGTATTGACGCTATTGTCGATGCCGGGAACATTTCCTCAATGTCTCTTCTGTCAAAACTCGGTTTTCAGCCCGCTGAAGTTCCCGCTCCCAGGCTGTCAGTCCCTGTTGATTTTAACCCTGAAGTTTCTCATTCTTATCAAACGGAACCCTTATGCACAATTCCTGTCTCAATGCCTTCAGCACTGCCTTCTCATGTGCTCCGCCGTACTCTCCGTCGCAGGTCCAGCTGAGTTCCTTTTCTGACTCCACCACAAGTTTTGATGTTTTAAAATGTGTTATAAGGCTGCAGTGCCCCAGGTCGCTCTGAAGGAGACTCTGAAGTATCTGATTCGTCTCAATAGGATTTGTCGGCATTTTGATCATGGTGACCTCGAACAGTCCATCCTGGAGATCCACGTGTTTTCCTGTGATTCCTTCAAAACCACCGACTGATCGCGAATTCGTTACCATCCCTACTGCATAATCATCCTCAAAAAACCTGTCATCCGATGTCACGCGTATGTGATATGGATGCATCTGATTCATCTTGAGCAGAGCCGGCAGAACACGCATTATGTATGCTGAATGTCCAAACATATTCTTCTGATCCTGCGGCGTAGTATAAGAGATGTCAGTAAAGAGGCCGAATGCCGCGACATATACAAAATGCCGGTCCTTGTTAAAACCCCCAATATCGCACATCACGTCCCTGCCGTTAACGATTACTTTGGCCGCTTCACTCATATCAGATGGTATTCCCAGGCTCATGGCGAAATCATTCGTGGAGCCCGCCGGAATATATCCCACCCTGACATGTTCGCCATCCGTCCTGTCATTTCTTTCCATGACTCCGCTCACCACTTCATCGAGTGTACCATCACCGCCGCAGCAGACAAATAAATCGTATTCTTTCCTGTTAAATTCGCGTGCAATACTCAGTGCATTTCCTCTGCCGCCTGTGGCGCGCACTGTTGTCTCGTATCCCGCTCTTGTGAATATTTCAACAATATCAGCAAGATTGTTTTTTATCCTGCCCATACCTGCCACAGGATTGAATACCATATATATTTTCCTGTTTCCATCTGTCAATTCCGTACCCATGATAATTTCCTTATGTCTGAGCATTATTCTGTAACAATACACAAAGGTCTCCCCATCCGCTTCATGCGAAGCGTATGAAGAGACCCCTCAGTCCGAAATATAGTGTTGCGATCAATCCGTTGTTCTTGTGCCCTTAAGGAATCCTTCGATGCCGTCAAGAGCATCGTCTTCATCTTTTCCGTCGGCTTCGACTGTCACAGCCTGACCGTTGTCAAGATCAAGTGTCATCATTCCCATGATACTCTTTGCATTGACCTTGATAGTTCCTGATTCAATATGGATCGTGCTCACATAACGACTTGCCATCTGAACCAGTTCTGCCACAGGTCTTGCATCAAGACCGTTCGGCATTTCTACTGTCATCAATTTACTTATCATAATTCCTGATTACCTCCCTTATAACACGGACAATGTATTGCCCCCAACACATTATTTCCCATTATAAGTAAGTAAGTCATACATGCTTCTGCCTTTAACTATTTCCTGACGGCCTGTTTTTTCTAAGAGCATCTGCCGCTGCAGAGAGCTTGCGCAATCTATGATTGAGCCCGGATTTTCCAATCGGTGGATCCGACATGTCCCCAAGTTCCTGCAACGTCGCATCCCTGTATCTTAATCTGAGATCAGCAGTCATTCGGAGCGTATCCGGAAGCGTTCCAAAACCGCCGTTTTTCTTCAAATACTCTATGTCATCAATCTGTTTGCCCGACGCAGTCACTGTTTTTTTCAGATTTGATGTCTCACAATTGACCTGTCGGTTGACATGATTGGCAATTTCCTTATATATTCGTTGATTCTCCATATTCATGACGCTTGCGTGTGCTCCCATCATGGTAAGGAGATCAGTTATCTCTTCCGAATCCTTGAGATAAACGACAAAACTCTTTCTTCTCTTTACTATTCCTGCTCTGAAAGATTCTTCTCTTAGTATCCCGCAGATCTGATTGGCCTGAGTTCCGGTCCCACAGACGAATTCCAAATGATACTCTCTTGCCGGATCACTCATGGAGCCAATACAAATAAACGCTCCGCGCAGAAAAGCCCTTCTGCAACAATCATTCTTTATAAGGAGTGAATTCACACCTTTTTCTGAACTTCTTATGCTGCCATCCGATTCTATGAGCCGCAGCATCTCGAGTATCTGCGTTCCCGGCTCATCTGAACCGCCCGTCATAAATACCCGTTGCCCGCCCGAATACTGCTCCTCAATTTCATCAAATATTGATTCTGCAGTAATGTCTGTATTTCCGGCAGCTTTCCTGTTGATGATAATTGTTTTCCTGAGCAATGTAAAGCCTTTTCTGATAACGTCAGCGTTGTCACCGGTAACAGAAATGCGGTATTGTGGCCCTCCGGAGAGCTCTGTCTCATTTTGCATGATTGCTGACAGCTCGGCGATCCTGCAATGTCTCGCCGTTGGAATGATCGGGATGAGTTCCTTCTTCACATCCAAAGAAAAAGACAAATTCTCACCATCCCTCCGATTAATTATGTTTTGACAGATCGCGGTGTACAAGGTTTATTCCATAGTCACCGTGATCCTTGAGCGCCGCATATATTTCATTTGCGATCGTTACGCTGCGATGCTGGCCTCCCGTACAACCCACTGCTATTACCAGCTGGTTCTTGCCTTCCTTTACATAATAAGGAATAAGGTACTGCAGCATATCTACAAGTTTCTTCATGAATTCCTGCGTCTGCGGGAACGACATGACATAGTCGTGTACAGTTTTGTCCTCACCTGTCAGATGTTTCATTGCCTCGATATAGTATGGGTTTGGCAGGAATCTTACATCAAAAACAAGATCCGCATCTGTCGGAATTCCATACTTGAATCCGAACGAAATGATAGACACCATCAAAGAATTGTATTTCTTGTTGCCCTGGAATATCTTTACGAGTTCCTCCTTAAGATCTCTTGTCAGGAGGTTCGATGTATCTATTACATAATTTGCCTTGGTCTTGATATCTTTAAGGATGCGGCGTTCTTTCTCAATTCCATCCTCGACTCTTCCATCAGGTGAAAGCGGATGAGCCCTGCGCGATTCCTTGTACCTCTTTATCAGCACTTCATCTGAAGCGTCCATGTAAAGGATCTGGTACTCGTAGCCCTTCTCCTTGAGAGTCCGCAAAACATCGAGCACATAATCAAATGATTGCTCTGACCTTACGTCGATTCCTATGCAGGCTTTTGTTATCTCACTGCCCGGCGCCGACATCAGCTCCATGAACTTGTCGATCAGTCTCACCGGCAGATTGTCCACGCAGTAATAGCCCTGATCTTCAAGCATTTTGATTGCGGTCATTTTACCACCACCGCTCATACCTGTAACAATAACTATCTGCATATTTCAGAATTCTCCCAGGAATATAACTTCACGCTCAAGCCTTATTCCACTGTTCTCGTATACTCTCTTCTGCACGGCTTCTATGACGGCCCTTATTTCAGCTGATGTTGCAGATCCCCTGTTTATCACAAATCCACAATGTTTGTCTGAGACGCCTGCGCCGCCTATTGCAAAACCGCGAAGCCCCGCTTCTTCGATGAGTTTTCCGGCAAAATGACCCTCCGGCCGTCTGAATGTGCTCCCCGCACTCGGATACTCAAGTGGCTGCTTCTCTCTGCGCTTTGCTGCCAGTGTTCTCATGCGATCCGTTATTGTTTCAGGGTCATCAGGTTCAAGCTCAAACACCGCGCTCAATGCCGCCGCTCCGTTATCCTTAAGCACGCTCATACGATATCCGAATTTCATTTCATCACCGGAAAGCGTCTTTGTACTGCCATCACTCATAAGAAGCTTTGCTGAAACTACCACCTGCTTCATTTCTCCGCCGTAGGCCCCGGCGTTCATCACAAGTCCGCCACCCACTGAACCGGGGATTCCTGACGCAAACTCAAGTCCCGTCAGTGCCGCGTCACGCGCGGCCGCCGCTATGGCAGCGAGTGTAGCTCCGGCACCGGCAAAAATCCTGTTTCCGTCTGCCTTTATTGCACAAAGCTCATCAATCCGGCCTTGTCTGTCATCGCCTGCAGCAGAGATACTTCCTGCGTGATCAGCGGTCATCGTGACAACCGCTCCCCTGAATCCGCCGTCACCTACAAGGATATTTGTGCCACGCCCCAGAAGGAACATTGGTTTTCCCTCATCCTTAAGGCATTTCTGCGCCGCTTTCAGTTCATCAGCACTGTTCACTCTTATGAACAGATCCGCCGCTCCGCCTGTCCTGAACGAGCAGTGCGCCGACATCGGTTCATTCTCTGTTATCTGATCCGCAGGCAATACGCTGTAAATATCATCCATATCAAAGGACCAGTTTTGCCGCACCATACATGCCGGCATCATTTCCAAGTGTTGCGAGTGCAAATCCCGTATCTTTTGCCCCCGGGAAAACATATTGTTCGAATGAAGGTTTCAGCAGATCTATCAGTACCGAACCCGCCTTCGAGACACCGCCGCCCAGAACAATTATCTCCGGATTTACAATTGTTGCTATGACAGCAAGACCTTTCCCGAGATAATATCCGTATCTGTGGACGATCTCATCAGCCAGCTTGTCTCCTGCTGCCGCCGCTGCGAAAATCACCCGCGAAGTAATTGTTTTCTCATCTCGAAGTGAACTGTCATCATCTTTCGATGCAAGAACTTTTCTTGCGATCCTGACAACGCCTGTAGCAGAAGCATATTGTTCAAAACATCCCACGCGGCCACAGTTGCATTTCTCTGTCTCATGATCCTCTATATGCATATGGCCTATCTCGCCGCCTGCACCAGTAGCGCCGGCAACAAGGTTGCCATCTACAATGATTCCTCCGCCGACACCTGTTCCAAGTGTCACCATTATCATGTCACTGAAGCCCTGGCCGCCGCCCTTCCACTGCTCACCGAGGGCCGCAACGTTTGCGTCATTTCCCGCTTCCACCTTTATTCCGCCGAGAAGTCCGCCCAGCGTACTTGAAATATTCATTGTTCCCCAGCCAAGATTAACGGCATTGTGAACTATTCCCTTAATGTCTACAGGTCCCGGCGCTCCAACTCCGACGCCTGCCACATCCGAGGCTTTGATCTTAAGCTGATCCATCTTCCCCATTATAGATTCTGCTACATCTGGAAGGATGTCATTTCCGTTGTTGCCTGTGCGTGTAGGAATTTCCCACACTTCAGTTCTGACACCATCTACGCCGAAAAGTCCGATCTTTACTGTGGTTCCTCCCACATCAACTCCGAATACACACTTGCCCATTTCAATTCTCCCTCATGTCAAATCTGTAATGTGTCACTCTTCATCAAGATCATCATCACTTCTCTTGCGGGTCAGTGATTTCTGAACACGATTATACAGTTCCTGTGCGGCATTATAACCCATCTTTTTCTGACGATGGTTGACAGCTGCTGATTCACAGATAACTGCCAGATTACGGCCCGGCCTTATCGGTATCCTGTGGCAGACGACTCTGTTGCCAAGGTATTCCGTGTATTCTTCCTCAAGCCCGAGGCGGTCATATTCCTTATCTTTATCCCACTCCTCGAGTTGTATCACCAGGTCTATGTTCTGCGTATCTCTTACACTTGATACACCGAAAAGAGTTTTGACATCGATGATGCCGATGCCGCGAAGTTCAATAAAATGCTTTGTTATATCAGGCGCCGATCCAATAAGAGTTTCATCAGAGACCTTTCTGATTTCCACTACATCATCAGACACAAGACGATGGCCTCTCTTTATGAGCTCCAGGGCCGCCTCTGATTTACCAATGCCGCTCTCGCCTGTTATCAGTACACCTTCGCCGTAAACGTCCACAAGCACTCCGTGTATGCTGATGCACGGTGCCAGCTTTACGTTGAGCCAGCGGATTACCTCAGCCATATATGCGCTTGTTGATTTCTTGGTCAGAAAAATCGGCACCTTATACTTTTTCGCATACTTCATAAATGTCGCATCCGGCTTTAGTTCCCTGCAAAACACAACACAGGGCTCACCCAGCGAGAGGAGTTTGTCATATATTTCATCCTTACGCTCCTGAGCCATGCTTTCCATGTATGAATACTCGACAAAACCTATTATCTGCATTCTTGTTGCTTCGAAATGGTCGAAGAATCCTGCCAGCTGCAGCGCAGGTCTGTTAATGTCAGGTTGAAGGATACGTATTTTAGAAATGTCGATATCGGGAGTCAGATTCTCAAGTTTCATATGCTCCGCGACTATAGATAAATGAATACTTGCCATGTGTTCTCCGTTTCCGCCGCTATGCCGCGGCACTGACTGCATTCCAATATTACCATAATCCTAAGCAGAATTCATCAGCAGCTGTGGAAGAACTCGTATATCTGCTGCGCCGCCCGGCTGTCAATTTCCGGCACTTTCACAAGTTCTGCCACATCCGCCTTCTTGATTTCGTCGACAGAGGCGAAAGTCCGCATGAGTGCTTTTCTTCTTGCAGGACCCACTCCCGGTATCTCATCAAGGATAGACTTTGTCTGTGCCGCGCTGCGCTGCGACCTGTGGTACTCTATCGCAAAACGGTGTGCCTCATCCTGAATTCTTGTTATGAGCATAAAGCCCTCTGACCGTGCATCGATCGGCACTTCAATATTGTTATAATACAACCCGCGCGTCCTGTGATCATCATCCTTTACCATGCCGGCGACCGGAATTGAAAGTCCGAGTTCTCCAAGAACTTCCAGCGCTATATTGACCTGACCCTTGCCGCCATCCATAAGGATGAGATCCGGAAATTTTGCAAATTTGCTGTATTCTTCTGTCCTGTTCTCCTCTTCAAGCTCTTTCTTCTCTTCAAGACCATGCTCAAAACGTCTGGTGAGGACTTCATGCATACACGCGTAATCATTTGGCCCTGACACTGTTTTTATGGAAAACTTCCTGTAATCGCTGCGTTTGGGCTTTCCTTTTTCATAGACTACCATCGAACCGACGTTGGCAAAACCACTGATATTCGAAATATCATATGCTTCCATGCGGTCTGCCTTCTCTATTCCAATGAGCGATGCAATTTCTCTGACAGCACCGATCGTTCTGCCCTCTTCGCGCTTCAGTCTCTCCCTGTCTTTGCCGAGTATCAGTGCGGCATTCTCTTCTGCAAGAGCCACCAGTTTGGACTTCTGGCCGCGGATTGGAACTTCCAGTGTGACCTTCTGTCCCTTGACTGATGTCAGCCACTCTTCGATGACCGCTCTGTCATCCAGATCCTCAGGCAACATGATTTGTTTTGGAATGAACGGGGTTCCTGCGTAGAATTGCCTTATGAAGTCAGAGAGAATTTCTGATTTCGGCACACTTCCGACATGCGTCATATAGAAATGCTCTCTTCCTATGAGCCTGCCGTCGCGCACATAGAAAGTCTGTATCACAGCGTCTGCATCGGGGTTTTCTTCTTCCTTCGCAATTCCGAGAATATCGCGGTTTTCTCCTATGCTCTCTGACATCTTCTGTTTTTCCGTGACTGAAATTACATCTCTTATAAGATCGCGGTCTCTCGCCGCGGCCTCAAAATCAAGCTCCTCAGATGCCTTATTCATTCTTTCCGTCAGCATGTCCACTACTGATTTGTGATCACCCGACAGAAATGACAGGACGCATTCTATCCTGGATCTGTACTCTTCCTCTGATACATTTCCCTTAATGCACGGTGCGCAGCACCTCTTCATGTGATAGTTAAGGCAGGGTCTGTCCTTGCCCGCATCACGCGGGAGATTCCTGCTGCAGTCCCTTAACATGAACATCCTGTTCAGCAGTTCTATCGTGTTCCTTACTGCGTCCCCACTCGTAAACGGGCCAAAATACCGGCTCTTATCCTTCTTCATCGTGCGGCAGAAAACAAGTCTTGGATACGGCTCACCTACCGTGACTTTTATATACGGATACGTCTTGTCATCAACGAGCATCGTGTTATATTTCGGACGATTCTCCTTGATAAGATTATTCTCGAGTACAAGTGCCTCCAGCTCCGAATCAGTCACAATATACTCAAAATACGCGATTTGCTTTACCATCTGGTCTATCGCGGGTCCTCTGCCGATATTCGCACGGAAATACGAGCGGACGCGGTTATGAAGATTCACTGCTTTGCCCACATACAGAATTGTATCCGCGGAATCGTGCATGATATAAACACCGGGCTTTTTCGGAAGCTTCGAAAGCTCGGTCTTTACGTCAAAACCGTTTTTTTCTTTTTGTTCCGGCTTATCCGGCTGATCAGTGACCTCGGGCATCTTTTCCAAACTTGCCTCCATACCTGAAAAGGCGGACGCCGCTTTTATGCGACGCCCGCGCGGCTATGATCTGATTATATCAATGCTTTCCAAGATCATCTTTCGATGCCCCTGAGAACATTCCTCTCCGGGAATCATGACTGCTGTCCGGTTGCTGAGGCTGTGACGGATTTCCGTCAGGCTGTGATTCCTGTTGCTCCGCAACTTCCTGTGCCGGTTGCGGCTCTTGCTGCTCCTCCATCTGACCCTTCTTCTCGTCCGGCTTTGTCTCCGGTTCCGCAGATTTTCTCACTTCCTCAGCAAGCTTCTCTGCATCTGATTTCTCTGCCGGTTCAGGAATACCCTTCGTCTGGCGGTATATCTTCATGAATTCCTTGCCCGTTATGGTCTCTTTCTGTATCAGATAATCGGCAAGTTTGTCCATCACATCAAGATTCTGGGACAGGATCTGTTTTGCCTCGTTATAGCAGTTCTCAAGCATCTGGCGGACTTCTTCATCGATGCCAGCTGCCGTTACATCTGAGCAATTCAGGTGCTCGCGGCCGTCAAGGTATTGACTTTCCACCGTTGCAAGTCCCATAAGTCCGAACTTCTTGCTCATACCATATGTCGTGACCATGCTGCGCGCGATCGATGTCGCTTTCTCTATATCATTTGCCGCACCTGTCGTGACCGTCTCAAACTTAAGTTCCTCAGCCGCACGTCCGCCGAGATATCCGACGATCATGTCGTGGAGCTCTGCCTGGGTGTTGAGGTATTTCTCCTCCTCCGGCACCTGCATTACATATCCGAGCGCACCCATTGTGCGCGGAACTATTGTAATCTTCTGAACAGGTTCTGAATTCTTCTGCACAGCACTTATCAGCGCATGCCCGACCTCATGATATGAAACGATCCGGCGCTCAGCAGCGCTCATGACTCTGTCTTTCTTCTCTTTACCGACAAGCACCTGCTCGACAGCTTCAAAAAGATCCTTCTGGCAGACGAATTCGCGTTTATTCTTGACCGCGTTTATAGCGGCCTCGTTTATCATGTTTGCAAGATCAGAACCGACAGCTCCGCTTGTTGCAAGCGCTATCTCGTTAAGATCAACACTTTCATCAAGTTTTACGTCCTTTGCGTGGACTTTGAGGATTGCCAGTCTTCCCTTCAGATCAGGACGATCAACGATGATCCTTCTGTCAAAACGTCCCGGACGAAGTAACGCTTTATCAAGTATCTCCGGGCGGTTCGTAGCTCCGAGAACTATGATTCCCTTTGTCGCGTCAAAACCATCCATGCAAGAAAGCAACTGGTTAAGTGTCTGCTCTCTCTCTTCATTTCCACCGCCGAATTGTGAATCACGACTGCGCCCGATAGCATCTATTTCATCTATAAATATGATGCAGGGCGCGCTTTTTTCAGCTTCTTTGAACAGGTCTCTCACACGCGATGCGCCGACACCAACATACAGTTCAATAAAGTCAGAACCTGACAGTGAGAAAAACGGAACATGCGCTTCGCCTGCTACCGCTCTTGCAAGAAGAGTTTTGCCGGTTCCGGGAGGACCAACAAGGAGTGCTCCTTTTGGAAGTTTTGCGCCTATTCCCGCATATTTCTGAGGATTGTGAAGGAAATCCACTATCTCTACAAGTGATTCCTTGGCTTCCTCTTCACCGGCCACATCATTGAACGTGATCCCGGTATCTTTCTGGACATATTCTTTGGCGTTGCTCTTGCCGACACCCATGATCCCGCCGCCAGATTTTCCTATCCTGCGGAACAGGAAACTGAGCAGCACCCAGAAGAGGATAAGAGGAAGCACATACTCAAGAAGAAATGTGAGTATAAGTCCTGAGCTGCTTGAAACACTGCCCTTGACTGTAACATCATATTTGAGGAGGCGCTGCGTCAACGTGTCATCATCCTCGATCTTGCCTGTGTAGTATGTTACCGTGCTCTGACTGGCAAGAAGCGGATTGTCCGTTGTATTCTCGACTTTAGGCGTGATGTCTATCTCATCCGATTCGATGGTGACACTCTCTATCGTGCCCTTCTCGATCATATCGACGAATTCATTATATGTAATTTCCTTGCGCGAAGACTGACCCATGCTGCTCATGAAAAAGCTGACGCACAGCAATGTTACAAGTGCCGCCACAAGGAAAATGAAAATATTCTGTTTTGGCTGCTGGCCATTACCGTTTCCGTCACCGCCGCCATTTCCGCCACGCCTGTTCGGATCATTGTTATTGTTAGCCATATCTGGTTATGTACTCCTCTTTTGATATAACATTATTCAGCGTTTCTTTTTGTTTCTGGATTCGCTGCAATTCTTATGATAAATGACATCCAACCCGCTCAGAAGAAGGTCATCTGCCAGTTTAATGCTGTGCCGGCAATATGGAGCTATTCTTCCTGCCAGCCCGCCTGTCGCCACGATAGACTTTGCCTGTCCGAATTCTTTTTCAAATATATCAAGGATACCATCGAGTCCGCCTACCGTACTGTAAAACATGCCTGACTTCATAGCATCTACAGTATTTGTTGCTACAGCCTTTTTAGGAGGTTCAACCGAAATATCCGGCAGCAGAGATGTCTCCTGAACAAGTGCATTCAATGAAATTCCGACTCCCGGGTATATTGCTCCGCCCATATATCGTCCCTTTTCATTTACAACAGTCACTGTCGTTGCCGTTCCCATATCTATAATAAAACATGGCAGCTCATAGAACTCCTTGGCAGCCACCGCTGTTGCCACGAGATCTGCCGCTATGGTTCCAGGATCGTCAAGTCCTATATCCAGCCCCGTCTTCACTCCGGCACCCACAACTATTGCGTCCAGACCGGTTATAAGTCTTACAGCCCTTTTAAGTGTCTCATTCATGGAAGGAACTACTGAAGATATAATACTCCCTGTGAATGATTTGGGGTCAACACCTTCCAGTTCCAGGATCCGCGACATATCAGCAGCATACTCATATTCGGTGTGACTGCTGTTGGTCTCCATGCGAAGCGTCGGACTTATCTTTCCATTTGAACGGATACAGCCCAGTACCGTGTGTGTATTTCCAGTATCAATTGCAAGTATCAGCTCTTCTGGCATACAACTCCTTTAATTACCGACAAGTTATTTAATTATATGCGCAGCCACGCAAAACTGCAATAAAAGCACCGTTTTCGTATATTAAGAATCTATAAAATGTTGCTGCTTAATGGTGACTCTTATATTCTATGCGTTGTATGATGTAAGAGTTGTAGAGATCTTTACAGCAAGAATATTGGAGGTTACTATGAGCAATTCTCTGAGAATAGCAGTCATCACAGGTGCATCCAGCGGTATTGGCGGAGAATTCGTCCGTCAGATAGACTGTGAGGAACATTATGATGAAATATGGGTGATAGCCCGCAGAAAGGATCGCCTTGAAGCGCTTCAGGAAACAGTACAGACAAGGCTCACGGTAATGCCTCTTGATCTTACAGACAAGGACGCCATAAAACAATACGGCGCTGCGCTGGCCGAGACAAGACCGGTGATTGGTCTTCTTATAAATGCTGCCGGATTTGGAAAGATCGGCAAAACTGAAGATATGTCGCTCGAAGAATGTGACAACATGATAGATCTTAACTGCAGAGCAGCGATCGACATGACACAGGCGTCGCTCCCATACATGGATACAGGAAGCCGCATCATGGAGATCTGCTCAACTGCAGCCTTCCAGCCATTCCAGTATCTCAATATATATGCCGCGACCAAGGCTTTTCTCCTGCGCTACAGCAGAGCACTGCGCTGGGAACTGATCCCCAGAGGAATAATCGTCACGGCCGTCTGCCCTTATTGGGTGAAAGACACTGAATTCATCGGCACCGCTAAGAAGACAAAGGACAGTTCATATATAAAGAGTTTTCCTCTTTCATCCAAAATGAAGAGTGTCGTCGCTATATCTCTCCATGACAGCAGAATGGGCTGCGCGGTTTCAACGCCCAGCCCTGTCAGCACTCTTCATCGCTTCTTTGGAAAAGTTTTCCCTGATTCAGCACTTATGTCTATCTGGGAAGGCCTCCGCAGAGTATAAATACTACTATAGATCTGCCATAATTCCCTTAAGTGCATCCGTCTCGTAATCCTCGATCGCTCCTGCATCGCAGGCGGCCGTCATGGCCGGATCGAGCGGGATGCGCCCGAGCATTGGAATATTCTCCTTTGCCGCTATCTCATCCGCATGGCTCTCGCCAAACACTTTTATCTCACGTCCGCAATCAGGGCATTTCACGTAACTCATGTTCTCAATGAGCCCGAGAATCTGGATCTTCATAGTCTTTGCCATTCCCACTGCCTTGTCGACTATCATACCGACAAGGTCCTGAGGAGTCGTAACAATTACTATCCCGTTTACAGGCAGTGACTGGAAAACAGTCAGCGGAACATCACCTGTTCCCGGAGGCATATCTACGAACATATAATCGACATCTCCCCATGCCACATCCGTCCAGAACTGCTTGAGAGCGCCCGTGATCACAGGGCTTCTCCATATGACAGGCTGATCAGGATCCTCCATAAGAAGATTCATTGACATGACCTTAATGCCCGACTTCGTGACCGCTGGCAGCAGGCTATCCTGTGTCGCGCCAACATCAGCATTCGTGAGTCCGAACATCTTCGGAATGCTCGGGCCTGTTATGTCAGCGTCGAGAATTGCGACTTTGTGCCCGTCCCTGCACGCCATTGAAGCGAGGAGTCCCGTAACAAGAGACTTCCCTACTCCGCCCTTG
>Ga0172378_10001916_pt1 | contig 19351 bp, 19 predicted proteins | sample GrowelOW332metaG_FD_119755 | JGI IMG/M metagenome (GOLD analysis project Ga0172378, IMG submission 119755) | Groundwater microbial communities from an aquifer near a municipal landfill in Southern Ontario, Canada - Pumphouse #3_1 metaG | ecosystem: Environmental > Aquatic > Deep subsurface >... | reverse complement strand
TAGTATAGTCGTAAGATATGGAGGGAACTCCGCTGTCATTAGGGTCGGAATATGATTCGGGTTGTGTACGTGTGCAGCTTATTGATATCTTACCTACTGCACCGCCCGTTCCATCTACGAATACCGCGCCTGCTGTTCCTCTTCCTAGAATGCCTGTCGTAGCACATGCATAAGATATGTCATAAGAGGGGGAAGAACCACTCCCGACATACATATATGCAGTATCGGGAAGTGTATTCCTTCTTGACGAATTGACAGTCGCAGGTACGACTGAAATCCATATCGAGTATTTATTACTGTTCAATACCATCGTATCACCTGAAATATGCTCTGTTTGCTGTGTTATTTACTATCTGTTGAACCTTGGTCTCGAAGTCATTCATACCATAGACATTTCCTGTGAACTGTATGACAATCTGTTTTGTACCGCCCAATGTATCCATTTCATCAAGAGGAATGACGGCTTCTGAACGTCCACCTTCTCCTATCCATCCAAGAGTTCCGCCTGGAGTTGCAGGTACGATTCCTCCGTTTGCGAATCCAGTAATAGGACCAGGTCTAAGATGAGAATAAAGCCATGCAAAGGCTGACGCTCCTGCGCTCCATGGGTTGGATATCGTCCTCTGCACCTTCGATAAGGTTCCGAATATTCCCGCAATGAAATCTACACAGTCGAATATCTTTTCCATGTAATATGCTATATCGTCAGCATGCAATCCCATCCACTCTAACATATGCTTAGAGAAATCAAGAACAGCGTCTATGATTCCATTTGTAAGCATCTCGTCAAGGTAGTCAAGTCCTTTGGATATAATGTCTAAAATAACTTTTGAATGTCCTACAAAGAACTCTAAAAGCGTTTTAGAGAACGCAAGTACAATGGGGATGACTCTCAATAGGTCTGTTATCATCTGAACGAATGAATCGCCTGTAACAATCCCCTTAATATCCTCTACAAAAGTATTTACTGATTCAGTAATTAGCCCGATAATGCCTGTTTCCTGCAAGATTCCAGAGAATATCTCTCCATATTGCGATGCCCAATCCAGAAGGTTCAATACAATAGGCAATAATGCCTCTGAGAACACATTGAAGAACGGCATGAAGAACAGCGTAAACGCAAGATTGAGAATGTTGAGAATAGCATCAAATATAGGTGATGTTTTCAACATTTTCTTGAGTGTTCCGAGGACACCTGTAAGCAGTCCATTGAAGACAGAGAACGACATAGATATTGCTGACGATAATAGGCTGAATGCTCCGCTTATCAGACTAAATACACCGCCTATAATAGCCAGTGCAGAACCTGCTCCACCTTTGCCTCCTCCACTTTTGCCTCCTCCGTCTTTGCCTCCTCCACCTGCACTGCCCAGCATACTGCCGATAGCCCCGAAGACCCCACTCATAAAGTCAGATACCATCGTGGTCATGCTCGACAGTCCTTTTGTCACACCTTGAATCATCTCCAGAGGATTATCTGCACCCAATGCAGCAAATGCACCGCCCACGCCTACTCCGACCTTCTCAATGCCTTTACCGGTCATTTCAAAGACCTTTCCGACATTCTCCAAGGTCTTAGCAAATACGTCAGAGTGCTTTATTACGGAGTTGAATATCGCACTAAACGCGGTTTTTACTTTACCCATCTTTTTAATCGGAGTTTTTGTGTTAGGATCTCCGTACATCGCTCTGATGGATGCTCCGACATCTTCGGAAATGTCAAACTCTCCCTTACGAGACCTGTAATTGGCTTTAGCCTGGCTTTTTGCTTCTCTATAACTATCAACAGTGTACTTAGCAGCATCAAATCCAGGGAGCACTTGTCCTTTTGTCCATGGATGTATCTCTGCTAATTGTTTGTATATCTTAGTATAATTATCAAGCGGTTGTGCTCTTGAAGTTCCTGTAAAGGTACTTCCCCGCGCCATGGATAAGATTGGTGATGTTTTTTTTGCAGATGTTCCGAGAATATCCTCTTTAGATTGGGCAAATGCAACCCTTCCGAATTCACCTAATGCAGGTTTAGAATTTTTTTGTGCCTTGTATGCTATTTGTTTATTAAAAGCTACTCCGATCTTTTTAGCCCAACTTGCAGCTTCATCTACAACATAAGAACGTGGCATATATCTTGCTTGTTTAGATTTGTCTGCATGAGATTCTAATACCTTTTTACCTGATGTCCTGCCAGATGCTATAGATGCAAATAGAATTTTCGTGGCTATTTTAGCCATGCCCTTCATCTGAGCATCCCAATCTTTAGTATTGGTTTTATTTCCTGTTGACCTGACGCTCAGTCTGTTGTAATATGTATTTGTAGCTCTGAACAGCTTTTCAAGAGATTTTCTTGTAGCGTCCCCATTGGCAACATCAATCTTAGAATATTCATCTAATGCATCAGTGAAATTCTTAAAATACGTACCTTTGTAGTTGGAGTTGGATTTTTTAAGCTGTGCTTCGAGCGCAGATAATGACTTTATAAGATCTGCTGTCTCTTTGCTAGAGGTTATAGCCTGTTGTCTATACCCCATAAATTCTTCGTTATACCCGGTCCCGCTCTGTACGTTTGGATTTGGCATAGACTCCCTCTCTAGTTGCGTTCACTTGACGATTGTATTTCATTTCATCTCTGGCCGCATAATATACGGTCAACAATTTCACATCACTATTAGAGAGTTCATCCCACTCGTAGGAAGATCTTCCCCCGTTCATCATCCACTCTGCTTTTGTCGCAAGTACGATAACTTCGGGGTCGACATTCTTTCCGCCGTCTTTCAAGACTTGGCGGAAATATCTTTCGGCCCTTTCTTCGTGGAGCGGGCCTTCCCAGGCTTTTCTTCTAAAGGGAACTCGGAAAGCTTGCCTATCTCCTCAAATAATCTGATAATGAATTCATCGGGCAGGAACTCAAGGTCCGAACGTGCAAGTGAATCTCCATCATTCTCCTTACCGGGATAATCAACAATGCATATTTGCAAAGTTGTCATCATAATGTCCATTGCATACACATTCTCGTATTCTTCGGCCTCTGCCTCTGTGAGTTTGGTAGAATCTATTCCATCAGCTCTCATTATTTTATGCATGATGCTCTGGAGTTTAGCAGTGAGTATTCCTGAGAGTCCTCTCACGGTGATCGTCCCGTTCATTCCGAACTCGGAAAGGTCGATTGTCGTTGTCTGTACTTTTGGTAATGCTATTGGCATATTATTTCCTCCGATTATTTAAAAGGTTTAAGCAGGTGTGTATCCTACTACAACTGTCACGTGCTGAGGTGTGAGCGAAGGTTCATCCATCACTGCGTTCTCTGCATCGTAAGTATTGTCCATGTTTCCAGTATATACATTCTCCATAAGAATGTCGACAAATGCCGTAGCAGTCGTTGTCTCTGCATCCGTATCATCTGCTCTTATCCTGGCGTATGGAATAGCGTACGGCTGTTTAGAAGGATAATAAGTAGAGCCTATGGCGAGCGTATCGTATCCGTAAAGTTTGGAAAGATACTTGTTGGGGTCATTGCTGTATGTAGAAGTAGATACTGAGTAATCAAGTGCTCCCATCGCATATGCTGTATAGAAACGATTCAGGCAGAGACCGAGCCTGCTCAAATTATTTGTAACGGTCAGAGAGGATGAATCGGTGATGGCTACATTGGTATAAGTACTACCATCCTCAGATGTGCTAAGACATCCTGCAATGAGTGTGCTCTTGGGAACAGCGTCAAGATATTGAATGTAATCATAAGGATTATCGACAACTTCTACATAATCTGTGAGTGCGTGTCCTTCGAGTGTTATCTTGACGGCGTCATCGCTTCCGTTCTCATAAGATATTGTGAAAGAGTTGACCACACATCCTGTAAGAACTCCTACAACATTATTTCCACCGTATGTGGTCATGCTGTTATTCTGTACAAAGCCCATGTCGAATGTTTTGATACCGTCATTCCTCTTATACCTGAACATCATCACGACCATTGCTGTCGTTCCGATGATCGTCTGATAGTGAGAGAACTCTGCATAAGTGAGAGTATTCTGAGGTGTGACCCCGTCTGTAGTAGAATATCCTACCGTGGTGGCTGTCGGAGATGTGATTACTGTTCCTGATGCGTCGGTGAATGTACTGGCCGATGTAATGGAGATTCCGTCTGACATAAAGACATTAGCCAACCACGTCACATACTGGGGAGCTATCAGTCCATCAATATTCCAATCGCACTCGTAAGTACCCTGTGACGCGATAGTGAACTCTCTGAATCCGATATCGTGATTGTAATTATTATTGTTATTCCTGCTCAGTGTAAGGCTCATTGCACCGCCAAACCTCTTAGTGAGTGACTGTACCGCTGTGGTAGGTGCCGTTCCCGTGGGAAGTTTGTTGATCGATTCGCCATTATTTCTGGTGAGATTTCCCCACCCTGTCGCCATTCTATATCCAGACATTTTATGCGCTCCATGTAAGATCGGGCAGTGGCAGGAAATACTTCTTTAAGGTATATGTCACGACCTGATGGTAGAAATTATACGTTTGCGTTATGCGCGTTTCACCTGCGAGAACTATGAGGTCCCAGTTATTACCGGGATACTTACGATGTACCGCGAGTATCCTTCTCACTTCGTTTTTAGCATTGATTGTGTCTGCTCTGTTCAGACCTCTCACATCAATCGCTACCTCTCTGAACAAACGTTCCGAGTCGTAGGATATCCCTTGAGGTGTGGAAGATTGGTCTCCGATATATACTTTGATAGCTACGGGGTTCTCTGTGAATTGATGACTTGCAACATCATTACCTTCATCGTAGTATATGTCAGGCTTCTTACCGCTGAGTTGCCAGTTCTTAGTAATCAACTGACCTATCATTACATCGTTATCGTTCTCGTATGCGTTCATTAGAAGAATCCTATCGCAAGGTCTTGCTGATGACCTTTAAGTATGTCTTTTATCTGCCATGTCCAATTGTTGACTGTCTCCGATTTGAGAGGGTCGAACTCAGGTGAGAGAGGGAACTTAGCTCTGTACCAATCTGTCATCACAATATGTTTACATGCAATGAGCTTAGCGCACATCTTGATATCTTCGGGAACGGATTTCTGTCCCCACCTGTATGTGACCTTAACCGAATCCTCTTTCTGGAAGAACCATTTCTTGACGAAGATGATTCCTTTCGTTTCATCTATCCAGATATTCTCTTCGGGTACTTCCACCCACTGCGTACCAAACTGTCTTACCAATACTCTATCCCCTTTGGAATAGTCGAACGGACGGACATTTTGTCTGTTAAGCGTGACAGGATATCCTTTGAGAAAGTAATCTCCTCCTGCAAAACTTTCGGTGAATCCTGCCCAGATGCCTGCGTATCCAATGCCGGGCAACGATGCAAAAGGAGCATTATGAATTTCATCTACCTCACGATTCTCTCTCCATGAAGTATGAGTCTGTTGATCTATGAAAGACTCTGCCTGCGTGACAAGGTCGCAGATGTAATCATATGAAGGGTAGGATGATATTGTAAGTATGAGAGGTGCAGCTTTATTTGTACGAAGTCCTAGGAAACGAACTACGTCTTGAGGGTCTGCATAGGTAGGAGGTGTGATACTTAAGAACCCGAGAGAACCCATTGAGAATGTGATGTCATGCTCTGTGCTGAGATTCTCGAACTCGAATCCTATCTTGACAACATACGTTGGATTGAAGTCTTTATCTTCTTCGCATGCATCTGCATTATACATCTGTACCTTTCCGATGTCCTTTCTCGATATTCCATATGTACGTTTCTTTCCGTCAATGTCTTCTGCGAAGAAAGATACTGCTACGAATAGAGCAGGTACAGGATTAAGCTTTACTTGAAATGATAAGATTGTCTCGTCTCCGAGCGACAGCCCATCACTTAAAGATTGATAAACAGTAAAATATGCCCCTTCCGCCATCGCAGGATACGCCACAGTGAGTCTGTCTCCGTTATCTTGAATAACGGTATTTGCTTCTGCTGTCGTATATGTTTCCTGTATAGGTTCGGTAATCTCGAACACCCATGGTTGAGATGTATCGGGATAGAATACGTAGGACATAAAACTAATTAGAATAATGTGATATTAAAAGAATTGGGGAAAAAGTTTACCATTGCTCTTTATATTCCAAAATTCTCTTGAACCAATCGGTAGGTTCTGTCGGTGAACAATAGTTGTACATCTCCCTTCCGTAATACAAATGTACTCCGAGAATGGGGAATGCTCCGGTAGGCTCTGCATAAAGATATTTCTTACCATCTATTGTATGTCCGAACCCAATCTTATCGCCTGTATATACAGCTGCGGCCAGATGTCCTGTCATACACACGACCTTAACATCCAATCCGCAATGATAACAGAGAGCTGCGTACAATAACGCGACATCTTCACAATCGGCATATCTTCTTCTCAGTGTATTGATAGGAAGAACCCACTGTTCGTTCTTACCATAATTATCTTTATCGTATTGATACCTTTTGGTCTGTTGTACGAATGCAAGAAGTGCTTCTGCTTTTGCTCTCGGTGTAAGTATCGACATCTGTCCATTCAGTTCGTCAGCTATCTTCTTGATAATGGGATCATCTATTGTGGTGTACTGTCCAGATGTAGAACAAGCTGATGTCTTGGGGTACATCTTATAATAAGGAGATGATTCATAGTCGGGTTTTGATGCGAAATATAGTTTGAACTTGCAGACGCACCAAAGTGTCTTTTTGTGTATGTACGGAATGACCATGAATATTCCACCTAAAATAAGGAATACTACCAGCCCGACCAATACAATCCACAGAATCGCTTCGATCATGATGGTACATTTCTAAGGTGATATTAAAAAGGATGATAAACTGTGTTTTTATATCACATCATTTATCTTATACTCATGGTCCAATGGATTTGTACAGAGTGCGGAGCTATGTGCTCTGCCGATGTGTGCTGTGAAGGCGAGACTGTGGGGAGATGCGAATTATGCGGGCGCGAATATCTCATAGAAAGTGAATATCGCGTGGTATCCACTGTTTGTGATATGTCAGGAGAAATCATCTGATGAAATATATTCAGTTCCTCTCTTAGTAATGATGTACTCCCCGTGATTCATCCTCAAAAACTTCTTATCTATCAATGAGGAGACTGTCTCCTCTAATATTTTATTATCGATGTAGTAATAGTGAAGATAAAGATTGTAAGGTGGGAGAGATATCCCTTTGTCATTATAGATTTTGATCAGGTCTAGTATACCTGTTTCGAGCTTCTGTTCTCTGTTCATTTTTCAATCCCTCTTTAAAGCCCTCATAAGCTTGTTTTAACGCAATCGCAAATGCTAGAGGACAACTACCGCCCTGAGACACCGGAATGTCACCAGAGGCGCGCGCGACAGCATAAACAGGACATATTCCGCAACTGTTCAATTGGTCACATATTTCATCTATCGTTGCGCCCTTCTTGATAGCAAGTGATATCATACGCGATAGTCCTGTCATACAGTTAGCACATAATGCGGACTGTGACGGCTCTATATATGTACAATCTATCTCCCCTGTATCCTTATAGAAGTATACTAACATACGCATCTTACCGCAACCTGTGGTGAGTGTAAGACGTTTGCCTATCGTAGCGCGTTCTTCCATCACATCGCCCTCTTGAGATACCTAACTGCAGATGATGAATACGCCTTTCTCAATGAACCGGTGTTTATAGTTGGGTTCTTCTCCTCTTCTAAGATCGTAATGATGTTATCTTTGATAAACTCTTGATATGAGGATTTGAGGAACAAAGGGATGTACTTATCTGTCCAGCCCTCGGATTGCTCTTCCATGAATTTGTGATACTCTTTAGATATGAACTCTTGTGTGAGATACTTCTCGATAAGTTTATCTTCGTATGTAAGAGTTCTGCCTTTGTTCGGAGAACGTGATTTGGCTTTGAACTCCTCGCGAACTATCTTACCCCATGTAGTGCGCCCATAGACGTTCTTGTAATCGTATCTTTTTACTACGATACCTTCTCCTGCGCCTTTGTCGTCTTCTATCATCCAATTCTCTACTTCTGCTATTGCTTTAAGGTCATCAGTAGTAGGATTGCTGTACACACCTAAGCGTTTGATATAGTTTATGTTGCATTTATCGAATATAGGAGAATAGTAGTCGTAAGGCATGTAAGTCTTGGAGATATATTCTTTATCTTCGTTGCGTTGAGATTCATAAGATATAACATCGAATACATAGAAATTCCCCCAGACATCTTCCCTATATGTTCTGAGAGTATGGGGCGTCATGTACTCTCCGAATAAACGGAGATTGGGGTGCGCTTTTACGAAGTCTACAAGTTGAGGATTTCTTGCTATACACGGCAGGAATTTGGTAGGGTCATAACCCTCGGAGATAATATTATTGCGTGATGCGCACATTACTTTCTGCTTATCATCATCGAACCAAATACAGTGATTAGAACCATCTAATTTAGGGAAAACACTTACCTCTCCATCAAGCAATCCTTGAAGTTCTATATTATCTTCAAAGATGCGTTCTACGTGTTGGTATTTATCGAACATAATTTGGTATCGAAAAAGAGGTATTAAAGGTTTGTGTAAGAGCTTTATTGTCTTTTTGTTAACTTACGAACTAATGTATTCGACACATCTTCAATGGTTAATAATGAAAAACTGTTAGTTCGGTGATTTTGTAAATTAAAAAAAGAAAGAGGGGGGTTGCCCCCTGTTTTGCTTATGAAAGGTGTATAATCTTTCCAAGACCCTTGAAACTCATGCTTCCAGAAACCTGAGTCTCTCCGAGTTTGTTGAAATCTGCCAGTCTGACATACTGGTTATTTACGATGCTGTTATCGGAAACAGTAATCATAGGCTGCCTGAGAACACCCATATACAGAGCATCCTGATTGATCATATAGATACGTCCGACACCGCTATCAGCATCTGCTGCAGTTCCGCCATTGACCTGGAGATCAGGTACGAGAGGTACACCGTTATAAGTAGATACCTGGAATCCTGCTCCGCGTCCTTCTACTGTGGACACACCGTTGACGCCGGTCTGAACGAATTCTGAGCCGATGAAACGCTGGAGGGGATTAACAAGTCCCTGAATCTTCTGAATAGTATCGTATCTGGTAATGACTGTTTTTCCTGAAGAACGGTTATTCTCCCAATAAGGCATTACACCCATGAACATACTGTCGAGCATGTCGATAGTGAGAGGCCTGAGTGTTGCAGCTCCTGATGTGGTGCCTGTTGTGTAGTTAGAGTCTACGTAACAGTCGAAGCTGGAGTTCTGAACGAATCCAGTTGCAGAGGGGTCACGATAGGTTGCCATCTGTGAATTAGAACCTGCGTATTCAGGATCTGCTACCCAAGGAACTGCGTATCCGTTAGGGAGGAATGTTGCCTCAGTACCATTGGAGATAATCCTGTCAATGGATTCGAATCCTACACGTTCGCTGGTCTGTGTGGTTCCTGTAACGCCAATAGGTGCGTTTCCGTTACCTACGATGGGCGCGTCCTCGATACGTCTGAGAAGGTCATTGTTCTGTGACCACATCCAGGTCTCTCCTTCTGCTTTGAAGAACTGTTCCCATGTGGTGATATCATCGATATTCTTATCTCCGATCTCCATCGCACCAAGGGTCATAAGTCTCCTTATTGCAGAAAGCTTGTAAGGCATTTCAACCTGTGCGTAAGTTCCAAGCGTGGCCGCAGTAGGATATCCACCTCTCACGATACCAGTAGAATCACCCTTACCGAGTGAAAGTGATACCTGGAATCTCTGACCTGTCTTGTAAGGTTTCTCACCGAGCACAGCCATAGTGTTGTGCTTCATGTAAGGCAACAGGTGGAGCATTGGTCCGTAAATTGCATTCGCTGCACCGGTGGTAGAGATCGAAATTCCTGCACCGGCTGATTTCATTGCGTCATAAGACTGGGCATCCTTTCCCCATGAAAGGTTATTGACCGCATCCATGGTGGAACCCATCTGAAAGAGTCCGTCATTTGTTATTCCATATGCCATTTTAGCATCTCCTCATATATTCTAAAATTGTTTCAGGTGTTTGTTTTCCACTCATTTCTACCAATTCCATAGCTGAATAGGTCTTGATCGAATCTGCGCCGATAGGGTCATTGGACACGACTACATCAGTAGGCTTTACGATGACCACTTCTGCTTTGTCTGATTTGATAGAAACTTCGGAGGAAATAGAACCCTGTGTTCCCGCATAAGATACGGTCACACCTTCTGCTTTAAGAGCATCAAGTCTGGCGTAATATGCATCGAAAGAGTCAGGGTCTGCCTTGAGAGCAGGAGCTTCATCGGCTTCAGCTTTCATTTCGCATCCTTTTTCGGATTCCGTTGCTTCGGGTATCTTTCCGTCAATTACCTCTTCCTTTTCGCTTTTAACGATAGGTGACTCGCCTGCATCGGATGTTTCTTCCTTTACAGACATTATTGTCTCGGTAACGTCCTGAATGGATTCCCCTTTCTCGGCATCCTTCTCCTCTTTCTTCTTCTCGAAAGGCGGAGCTTCTTTGGATTCTTCTTTAGGCTTTTCTTCGGTCTTTTCCTCGGTCTTGCCGTCTTCGGATTTGTCCTCGGTGGTCTCTTCTTCCTTCTTTTCCTCTTCGTCATCGCCTTTCGGCTCTTCTTCGGAATCGGAAGTCTCTTTGACCTCTTCTTTCTCTTCGCCTTCGACACCTTCGGGCATCTCCTTCTCTTCGACCTCTTCGACCTCTTTCTCCTCTGCCCCTGCCCCCAGAGCAGGAATTTCCTCGTTGCCGGGAGCAGAGATGCCCTCGATAGCGTCAGAAACGGCCTCCGAGATAGACTGCTGAGAACCGCCCTGAACCGCGAGAGAAGAGTTGATTCCCTTTATGGTTGCGACCAGCATATCGATCTTGGTGTTAAGTGCAGCGAGGATAGTGTAGGCATTGGCCGAAGAAGAAGCGATATCAAATTCTTCTTTGGTCGCATCTTCGGTAACTGTTTCGGTTACTTCGGATTTGACCGCATCAGGATCAGACATACCCTTAGTAGGCATTTCTGCCTCTTTTGTATCTACTTCTTCGTTCATACTTTCATTCTCCTTTGTAAGGTTCTTGCGTGCTTTCAGTTCTAAAATCATCAGTACGAATTCCTTACCCATTGTGGATGACATGAACCTGTCAACAGATTCCGTGTCATATTTCCGAATTGCAGTGGCTATCGCTGTGACGATAGCTTGCAGTTTTGGAGTGCTAAGACTTCTGAGTCTGTTCACATCGACATCTTCATCTGTAAGGTCTAATTGATCTGACCCTATGTTACGAAGTTCTGTCTCGTGATTTCTGGTGATATCGTGACATCCTACTATGCCTGCATGCTCATGCTGACCTGCCGGACAATCACCTTTCTTTGCATCCTCTTCTACGGGGACGAAGTCTCTGAATCCCTGTAAATACAATCTATACAGAATGCGTGCGTGGTCAGCCTCGTCATTGATTATCTCATTGAACTGAGAGATGACTTTATCTTTGTTCTCAGAAGAGAGTTCTTCCGAGTTCTTTATTTTAGATATTGCGAGATTGTAACCGTCAATAGCTTCCAACTCGTCAAGGATAAGCGACATAACGTCCTTATCATCAACATCCCCGAGAGTGTCTCTGAACAAAATGGTCTGTGATGGCACGGAATCGGGGTTTAAATCGAAAAGTATCTGTGAGAGGTATTCCTCACCGTAATATGACCTTATTAGCTCCTGCGCCCGTTCAAGGTCGGTTCCTGAGAGTTCTATGCCCTCACCGAACCAAAGGGTCTCGATATTGTATTTTTCTTCGAGTTCCTCTTTGAAAGCTTTATATTTGAGCTTGATAGGACATTCGCCTGTATCGTGATATGCTTTAAACGCAAGATTAACAGTAGTATCGAGATATTTGACCTTAGAATCATCGCCCTCTCCCTGTGGGATGTGAAGTGATAACACACCCGTACGTGGGTTGGCTCCTTTCTGCACGTTGGAGACTTCGAACCATTGAAGAGGCTCAAGTTTGTTATGACATTCTGTCTCTGAACATTCTCTTTCCCTCTTGACAGATGAACCTATCGAGAACTCGTTCCTGCCATTGAGGAAATAGGCCCATTCTCTGTCGTACGTGTATCCATCACGATAGAAGTTACCGTACGCTATGATCGAGGGCTGACCTGTCTTGGGGTCTTCGCCTTTCTCAATATTCCAAATAGTGTATGCAGGAACAGATGTATGTTGTGCCTGTCCCATTCCCCCATCTATCAGAAATGCTTTCTTGAATCTAAGATAATCGTCTACGTATGCTATCTCGTTATCTGAATCTATGACTTGGGCTGTAACCTGAGCCATGAATGAACGGGATGAATCTACATCCATACAATGTTGCCATGCTGAGATGCTTGCTCTGTCGTAGTCTGTGAACTCGGGGTCGATAATGGGCTCTTTATCATGGTCTGCTTTCAATTGAGCGAGTGCAATATTATACTGCTCCATCCATATGACCTGGTCTTCGACAGAGAATGCCTTACGCACTGCTGACGGAAGTTCTTCAATAGTTTCGTAACTCATAATACCGACCCTCCGTTCTTAGCAATTGCATCTATCAACCTTGCGATTGTATCCACAGAAACGGTGTAATTTAAGGATTTGGTTGCATCCTCCACTGCGTCCTGCGGTGCAAAGGTCTTTGAAGGCTCATTGGGCTTATCCATAAGGTCTGATGGTGAACGTTTCCATCTCATTGAACTATCGGGGTCTGCCGTGGAATTATTAGTATTGTCTCCATCTTTGAGCATGTTATCCGTAAGTGCTTTGATTGGGTCGTAACTGCGAGGTGTTGCAGATACTTCGATGACACCATCTTGCTGAGAGATTATCTCGAATCCCATCTGTTGAAGGAGAAGCGCATTCTGATAACGCTTGTTGCGTTCATCCTCTTCATCTTTAGACTGTCCGTCAGGAGGCTCTACAAGTCTGAGATCCCAATCTGTAATCTGAGGATATTTAGACAGAATGAATGCAAAGAGAGCATTGACTTTTTTACGCACCGCATTGAGAGTACGGTCAAGGATAGCTATCTGATGCTGTTCGTTTGCGTTACCTTTCATAGAGTTGATGTCACCGATAGCGAGACCGGGAATACCGAAGATAGACGCAATACGCTCTTTAAGAGCATCCATGACAGTAATCATCTGCTGTGTGGGGTTATCGCTGAATGGTATCCATTTCGCCACATTCAGCCTATCTTGAGCCGGAGGAATACCCAACATAGGCATTGAATATGGATCGGATTTCATCTGCACTTCGACTGAACGTTTGACCGTAGCAAACGCATCGGGTGCGATACCTGAAATGACAAAAATACCTTGGGGGTGTCCTGTGGTATAATATTTTTCCAAACGGAGGGAGGCTGCTATCCATGCCTTTATCTCAGTTGCGATAAGCATAGAGAGAGGCAATCCATAGTTGATAGAGGTCACACCATAAGTGGTGGTGAATATCTCCTGTTCCGCATAATAAGCTCCGTCGCCTTGTCCTGTAAGGTCTTCGGACATACACCATCTTGCGGGGTATATCTTATGGCCGGTCAGAGGTTCGTATCCTGTATCCTTGATAACACCCTCCATCATAACAGCCTTATTCCTCTCGAAGATGCAGAATCCCGTTCCGTCTCCGGGCTGTCCACGTTCATCGTAGATCATTCTTGCCGATGCAGGTGCTACGGGTATGAACTCTTGGGGTATTTCGTCTGATATCAATCCATGTTTGTCTGCAATGTAAACAGATTTGCACAGAATGACCGGTTGATTGTAAGTGAGCAACAGTGTGATATACGATGTTGCCAACATCTCCAAATCCCATCCGTACTTATTCACTTTGTCTAAAAGAGAACCGCCTTCCCAATTAGTAAGGATCTTTTGCTGTGTAACGTCTGGTTTTATGAATCTGCCTTGGAATCCGCATACAGAACATTTAGTGACCGATTTAGGAAATTGTGTACTACATTTAGGACACTTGGAATTAAATTTGGGAACCCATTCATATCCTCTGCGAACGGTTTCGGTTGATATCCTAATGATAGATGTGGAAAGGACTGAACAATTGTAGAAGTAATATGATGCCATTCTGTACAGGGCTGAGAAATAGGATGAATCTTTGTACTTGTAATCGAGATTCTTGGGTGCGGGAATATTGACCAGAGTTGTATCCAGTCCGCTGTCAGCGATGTTATTCACTCTCTGTGAGGGCAATGCTAAGCTGTTCGGTTTGGATTGGAACGGAGCATACGAGATCATGTCCGCATCTTTGACCGCGTCCTCGGAACTGAAAAGAGAATAAATTGGCATCTAAGACTATCTTAGATACCGATGATATTAAAAGAATTTGATTGTCAGAGCTTCGGTGTATCGAAAATGTCATAGGAAACAGCGAATTGACCTAATGCATATATCAATGCTCCGTTGCCCATCTCGATGCCATCCACTAGCATCTTGTGATAGGCTTCTTGCGCCTCTCCGATATCGTACCTGTCCTTTTCAGAGACAAGTACCTGACCATAAGTAGCAAAGAACTTCTTGGCAGCTCTTGCATCTCCTACGGCATCGGGAATGCGCCCTATCCAATAATGCTCTGTCGAAATGAATTTGTATTTATATTCCTTTGCGATAACAGCTCCGAGACAATCTATTGTCCTGATGATGCTGGATTCAATTGGTTTCTTAGCGATAATATACTTCACCATCTCACCTTCTTCTTGGGGAACTTCCTCTTCAGATATAATTCTTTCCACGTTCTGCTCATTTGAGCGCGTTATGTCGAAGATCATCTTCTGTACACTCCATATTTGACCATTTCGCCTATCGGACTCAACGTATGACAGATATTGCACTCCAACGGAGGATACCCTGTCGCATAACGTGTTCCGCATCTTGGGCAAACCCAATCATTATCTGTTATAAACTCCCCGAAATTATCTAGATATGTCTTTTGCCATATCTCTGCAATGGGAATGTGTGCATAATGAAAATCACCGGTGTGAACATGAGATAAAGTATCCTGACGATAATCGTCTTCGATAGTTCTTCTCCTCTTATTCTCTGCCTGAAACGTTCTAACAATCGCTTTATCCATCGCTTCATCATCAACTCTGCGCGGACTGCTGAATTCGGGAATATTTGCCACTTTAGACACCTTTCTTTTTGACCGAATTAGCCTTTTCGACCGCGGCTTGCTTTTTCAGGGCATAATCATAGCTGTTTTCCTTATTTACAGCCATTACGACATCAGATTCAGTCATATATTCCCCACAATTCGGACAAACCATGTTGAGAAGGTATTCAGGGTTGTAAATGCGATTGCAATTTGGACAAAGGATCGCATTAGAGTACGCCTGAATGACGTTTACGGTCTCCATGATGGTATCAAGATGGGAGATGTTATTTAAAGAGAGGGGATTGAACCCCTCAGTTTCATTCGATCTTTCTGAAAAGCTGATAGGAAAGCAGGCAATTCTCACAATCCATGTTCGTTGCATCGCTACGAAGCTTGCAATCGGGACACGAATCGGAGGAAATCCTGATGTCCTCATACATTCCGCAGAAGAGACTTCCGATAACAGGCACATAAGTGCCGTTTGAATTGTTTTGATTGTTTGGAGAGATACATTCGGAATTGGAAATCTCTTCATCTGTCTCGTCAAATGGTATAAGGTCCTCGAATGAGGGAAGTTCACCATACTTGCACACATGGAAACCGTCTTTCTGGACATAGAACCATACTTTCTGCTGGACAGTCCTGCCGGTATCTGGAGAGATGACCTGTTTATCTCCGCATCCGAAGCAATATCTTCCCATAGGAAGGTTCACTTCGACATCCAGAGGCTTTGTACAGGGTGCTCTGTCTTCCTTCTGCGCATATTCGATGAAACTTCTCTCACCGTCCATGCATTGAAGCCAATATGTTCTTTTCGTAGGTGCAAGCAATTCGGCATCCTGTGCCGAGATATACCATCTTGATTGGACTCTGCCTTTCATAGTTATCAATCCTCAATGCCACTCGAAGTATTTATACTCTTCGATGCCTTCTTGTCGCATATTCCCTTGTCCAAAAGTTCAACGACGCACTCGCCTGTAGCTCTGGTATTGCTTTTCTCAAGACGAATGACCCTTGTTCCTGCTTTCCCCTTTCTGATGCCGATGCGTATCGCACAGTTATGCCCCAGCACCAATCCACCGACAGGCTGAGAGTCTGCCATAAACATACCTGCATCGGGATTTGCGGACATTTGGTTAGTACAGATGATAACTGCCTTGTGATTCTTTGCGAACTGCTTGAGAGATGTCAGATGTTTGTTGAGAAGTCCCTGTCTTTCGGGAAGAATCTGTCTACCGCCAGCAAAGTCTGCTCTGAATGTAGCAATGACCGAATCCACCACGATCAGCTTGATATTGAGCTTAGAGGAGACCTCATTGACCTTATCCATGACCAGAACCTGTTGAGCCGCGCTCACTACACGTATGCAGTGAATACGTGACAATACTTTATCGGTGTCGAGCTTACGTGCGTCAGATATCTCTTTTATCCTTTTGGCTGAGAAAGTACCTTCGGTGTCGATATACATCACATCTCCGTCAAGCCCACCCTCCGATATAGGTAAAGTAGCCATAACCGATGCCGTGAATACTGCTTGTGTCTTGCCTACACCGTCTTTAGCGTGAATCTCAGTGATAAGACCTATCGGGTATCCTCCTCCGATAAGTTCATCGAATTGGGCACTGCCGGTGCTTAGGAATATGGAGTCGTTCTCCTCTTTCAATCTCTCGGTAGCATCAACGATCTCTCCGAAATCGCATAGAGGACGGGCACTCTGTTGAAGTGTCTCCACTGCTTTCTTTGCGAATCCTGTCCTATCCATCAATTCCCCGACAGGCATTGCGGCCAATTGTTCTACCGAATAAATCTGGGCGTTATAGAGCTTCTCCGCCTGAACTGCTCCCACCCCCTTCACTCTCATTAGGTCATTCAAGATCAGGTTTTGGTCTACGCTTGCTTCTGTATCCAGATTTTGCGTTTGGATGCTGTTTTCTTCTATTTTCTTCGTCATAGTCTGCGCGAACTCCTGCAAATAATGCAACACTTTGAATTGTGTAGGGTGATAAAGTACATAACACTTTCTCAATTCCCACATCTTTTGAGTAGAGGTAGGTCTTGTAATCGCAATATTTAAGCGTTAGTTTTAACGTGGCCTTTGAATTGCGATGCAACATTGTGAATTCATTGAGAGCAATACATTGAATCGCAGCCACTTCCGCCTCCGTTACGTAGAAGTATTTGTCGATGTTCTTCAATGCTTGCCTCTTTGCCTCAATGATACTAGAGCCTACCCCGATCAATCTGGGAAGATAACCGTTCATAGACTCCACCATCATGCAGTAGTAAAGTTCATCCCAATTAGGTACGTGCATGTGTGACAGAGACCGCATTGCGATAATTCACCCCCTCTGTATCATCTTTTGAGTATGAATCCCTCGAATCAAGGTCACGATACCTCTTCGTACTCTTTTCCCATTCCAACCCATACAGTCTATCCAGCTCCCCGGGTAGAGTTCTGGCGGTTATCTGATAGTTCATTCCGTCCCTCGTGAAGTATTCGGACTCGAAGTCATGTATCTTTTGTAGCATGACCCTCGGAGATATCTGTGTCGGAGTGGACAACAGCCATGAGCGTACATCTTCTCTGGTCTGCAATCCTTCGACCTCTTCCATCCAGAAGGATACTACGGAATTGCTCGCTCCCTTTGCGATGCTGATTGTCGCTGTATTCCTAATGATCTCTTTGCGCTTGCATACACGCCTGTAAGCCAATAATGCCTCTTTGGTCATCCAAGCTGCAAATTCATCGGTACACCATGCTTTATATGTAGTGTCGTCAATCTTTCCACCGGCTGTACGAATGACGCGGAAACGTCTGTCCACTCCAGAATCAAGTTTGAAGTTGGGGCGATCGTTGGATGTCATGTATACCATAGGCTTCTCATTGGCTTGAACGATGAAACCTTCCTTACCTTTGGGATTAATGTGGTATGGCGTTGCCGACGTGAGTTTTTTGAGTTCGTTAAATGCGAAGTCGGATAAAGTTCCCCCTTTGACCTCGTCAACGAGAATAAGGTTCTTAAAAGCGTAACTGAGATTGAAGTTCGATGTCTCTTTCTGAGGTAATCCATTAGGGCTCGCTCTCTCTCCCAGCAGTTTGTACAAAACATTTCCGATATGAGTCTTACCCGACCCACCCTCACCGTACACGTATAAAATAGGTGCGAACTGTCTCGCCCTATCGAATAGAAAACATCCTATACACTCCATCAGAACTTTGTAATCGTCCTCTTGAGGCATCATCTCAAATAAATGTAAAGCACCCTCAGGAATATCTTCGGGATGCTGGAGATACTTTAATACGTCAGAGGAATGTATGTTAAGCTTCTCTGTGGTAAAGTATCTGGGGTCTCCGTGGTCTGTTATCTCTAATTCCTCGGCATTGAGATCAACTACACCGTCAAGAAAACAGGCAATGTTAGGAGGTGTCTTCTCCAAGCCCGAAGTAAAGTTAGCTAACCCCACATTCTTCTCGATCTCTCTCCATGTCGCTAAGGAGATTACAGATACGCCTTCTGCTCTCGCTCTTGCGAATATCTCGGACTCCATCTCATAAATAGGAACTTCGCGGTAAGCAACACCATCGAAGACATAGGTCTTGCCGGACTTTGGTTCGGTGTAGCATACATCCGAGTACTGCTCTATGACCTTCCCTACATTGAGAACGGGCCTTCCGTGCATGTTTATCTGCGTTATGCGAGTGTCTTCATCCTTTGAAGCGAAATCGTATATCATCTGCAGACCTCTATAAGATTGCTTTCTGTTTGTTTTGTATGCGAGGTCATGTTTTGTCTCATATGGCGGAGATACGCACGCAATTATATATACTTTATTATAAGGGGATGGCTTCTCGTAGTGGGGTGGTTCCTTCCTTAATAATAATTATATTACGCTTTTTGTTTTTTTAATTTATTTAGTTTTACTTTAGTTAGTAATATATCTAGTATTCTTTCTTATGTAATGTTTATGTGTGTGTGTGCGTGAAAGTAAAGTAGTAAGGTAAACTTTATTAGACTCTTTTATATAATATATATGTAATAGTTATCTTTATACTTTTGAACATTTTACTGAAAAAGCATTTCCCTCTCCATCCTACCTAGAAAAACCCTATCTTAAGCGGTCTGTGGAAACATTTATATACTTTACAAGCGATAGAGATTTTGCTGTGAGATGCTTACAGCGGGAAGGATAGG
>Ga0172378_10001915_pt1 | contig 19363 bp, 9 predicted proteins | sample GrowelOW332metaG_FD_119755 | JGI IMG/M metagenome (GOLD analysis project Ga0172378, IMG submission 119755) | Groundwater microbial communities from an aquifer near a municipal landfill in Southern Ontario, Canada - Pumphouse #3_1 metaG | ecosystem: Environmental > Aquatic > Deep subsurface >... | reverse complement strand
GAGAATTATCATCCCGAGTTTTTCAGTTACAATCTTCCCGAAGAAGAGAGCGCGAATACCGGTTCCAATAGTTATTACGAAGCGGTCAAAAAGTATCCGACCGTGGGCGTTGACGAGGAAACGGCAAAGAAGAATCGCGACCTTATCAACGGCAGACTGCAACTTTGTTTCAGCGGCAGACCGCACGCGGACGGCAAGGACGACGGCACGCCCGCCGATCAGACCCCGCTCGTGAACGCGATCGTCAAACAAATGAAATACTTCGTCGACAAGTTTATCGAAAGCAAGGTCGACGACAACGATCTGTATATGTGTTTTACGCAGATGGACAACTTCGACTGGTGCGAGTGCGATTACTGCCGCGCGACCACGGCGGAGTACGGCGGCTCGATGGCGGCGGGTTATATCGTCGTAGCCAACAAGGTCGCGGATATAATGTACGACTACGTAAAATCGACTTACGGTCGCGAGTTTACCACCTTTATTTTTGCGTATCAGAACACCGAAAAACCGCCCGTGAGAGAAACGAACGGCAAGTACGAGCCGATATTCGACGGAAGATACGGCGACGATATAATCTTAAGCAAGCACCTTTCGCTTCTTTACGCGCCCATCGCCGCGTGCTATTACAATTCGTTCTACGACGAAGTGAACGTAACCGAGTACGAGCGTATGGAACAGTGGAGATTGCTTACCGACAACGTGGGCGTATGGACTTACGGCAAGACTTTCTATCACGACTTTTTCGTGCCGATGAATTCGTACAACTCGCTGAAAGAGGACTTTAATTTCTTTATGGAAAACAAGGTCAATTTTCTGCACGCGCAAGGTCAGAGTTGGAATCGTCAATGCACCGAGTGGAACGATCTCAAAACCTATCTCAACGCTTCGCTCGCGTGGGATTACACGCAGGATATGGACGAAATGATCGACAAGTTTTTCGCGAACTTTTACGGCGACGCCGCGCCCGCGATGCGGAAGTGGTTCGACGATTTCCGCTTGTGGCACACCGCGCAGACGGAAAGCAGGGGCTGGAACTATCGCGGTACGAGTGCCGGCAGAAAGACGATGGACGCTTCGTTCTATCCCTACGGCAAACTCATGCAATGGCAGAAAAATCTCGACGAGGCTTACGCCTCGATTGAAAAGTACAAGGCTTCGGACCGCGCGCTTTACGACAAACTCGAGCGGAGAATAACCAAGGACGGGCTTAGCCTTAAATACCTTATTTACAATCTGCACGAGCCCACGATAGGCTACGCCGAAGCGGACAGAATCTATCGGCAGATGATGGAGGACGCGGTGCGCGTGGGCGTAACCGAGTGCAAAGAGAATCGTCCGCTGGAAGAACTCTTACGCACTACCGTATTGTAAGGAGAACGGAATGATGAGAAACAAACTGATGAAAATAACGCTTGCGGCGCTGTCGTTGTGCATTGCGTTATCGCTGTGCTTGGCGTGCGCAAAGGGCGGCGACTTCTCCGTGACGCTCGGGGCAACCGAGATCGAGCGCTTCGAGCAGACTATCGCGACCGTGACGGGCGCGGGCGACGCCGAAATCGAGTTTTCATCGTCGGACGAAGCGGTGGCGACCGTAGATAAAGACGGTACGGTCACGGCGACGGGCGAAGGCACGGCTACGATAACCGCGAAAATCGGCAAGAAAAAACAGTCCGCCGAACTGAAAGTCACGCCGTCGAACTCGTTCCCGACGCTGGCGGTGTCAAACGAAAGCGTTACGCTGAGAAGCGGAAACGAGTACGATCTTACTGCCGCTCTTGCGTATCGCGGTAACGAAATTCCGACTGCGTTTGAGGTAAACTCGTCCAACGAGGCGGTAGCGAATACGGACGGGCTGAAAATAACGGCTGCCGCTCCCGGCGAATGTACTGTGACGGTTACGGCGCGTTACGCGGGCGTTACGCTGTCGTGCGACGTAAACGTAAAGGTTGTAGCAAACGAGAGTTTTACTCTGGAAAGCCCCGCAACCGACGTATTGTATCTGTCCGATCCCGAAAATAACGGCGAATATATTACCGAAGTCGCGCTCGTGCCGCTCGCTTACGTCCGCGGCGAAAAAGCGCCCGACCCGCAGGTGTCGTTTACGGCAATCCCCGCCGGAATAGTGGAAATTACCGACGGCGTGGTGCGCGGTATCGGCGAGGGCAGCACGATAATCACTGCGAAGTGGACGGGCGAGTACGGCGAACATACGGCTACGGCGGAGTTTACAGTCAGAAAACCGATTATAAAAACGAATAAATCCGTCGACTTCCGTTACGGCGAAACTGTAACGCTCGATCTTAAAAATATCGATTATATCGCGGGTGAAAACTGCGAACTTTACTGCGGCGAAACGCGGCTCGGCAGCAGCGGGAACGGCGTGTTCACGTTCGACTCGGGGCTTGCGCAAGCGGGCGAAACGGCGCTTACGGTGCGCTCTGACAAATTCGTTTACGAATTGCCCGCCGTGGTCTACACGCATCTTATCGCAAGCAAAGCCGACTGGATCGAATATACGAAAAACGGCTTTAAGGGCGGCGCGACGGCAACGACCGCGGCGGAGGATCTTCGCGACGGTTATATAATCCTTGCCGCGGATATCGATATGGGCGGCGATACGTTCGCGCTCAACCGCTACGACAGCACCAAGTACCAGAACGCCAACCCGATCGAAGCGGCAAAGGACCGCTTCTACGGCGTGTTCGACGGTAGAGGACATACGATTTATAATCTTAAAATCGGCCGCCAAGGCTTTTTCGGCTGTATCGGCGAGCCGTCGGTAATCAAGAACGTGGCGTTCGCGAACGTGACGATTGCGCCCGAAATCAACTGGTTTATCGGAGTGTTCGCGCACTTTAACTACGGTACGGTGGATAACTGCTACGTCGAACTCGACTATATCCCCGATATCCCCGGCGTAGGCACGATCGCAAGATACAATTACGGCACGATCTCGAATAGCGTGACGTTCGTAAAACGCCCCGATAACACTGCAAACGCCGCCACACACGGCGCGATATGTCAGTCCGTCAACTCCGGCGGCGCGATCGTGAATTCGTACGCGGTAGTACCGGGCGGAAATATGAAAACGAATACGATAGGCTCGGGCGGCTCGGGGTCGGTTTACGATAGTTTCGAAGCGCTGTCCGCCGACGCCGATCTCGGCGGGTTTGACTTCGGACTGTGGAAGAAAGGAAACTTTACGCTCACTTTCGACACCCGCTACGATCTCGCGACGGAAGCGGCGAAAGCGTGCGCGGAAAGTTTCGGCTCGCCCGTATACGAGGGCGTGGCTTTAACCGCGAACACCGACGACTTTATATACGAAACTTACGGTGCGGGCAAAGACTACCTTGGCTTCGGTAATAGCGCTATGGCGGTAAGCGGTATGCCCGACGGCGGCAGAACGACCGTCGGCGTGACGGTAAGCCCCGCGATAGACGTATCCGTCGGCTTCCGCTCGGCGGAGTTCACGGTCGCCAAACCCAAAAGACTGACTGCCGCGGAAATAGACTTGCACCGCGCGGGAAGCGAAATCACGCTGAATAATGACGGAATCGCGGGAACGGTGACGGCGGTCTACCTCGACGACGAAACCGCCGTAAGCGCAAGCGGCGGCAACGGCTCGGTCACGATTGCAAAGTCCGGAATCGCGTTCGCGCTCGGCGATCGGTCGCTGATAATCGCGACGGACGAAGCGATTTATCTGTTGCCCGTCAAAGTCGCGACTATGTTCGTGTATTCGGCAAGCGATCTCGGCGTTTACAAATCGACTTACTTCCGCGGCGGCGTGAACGCGAGCCCGAACGCGGACGCGTTGCGCGACGGTTATGTTCTGTTGAAAGCGGATATAGATATGCAGAACGCGCTGTTCGGACTTAATCCCGACGCTTACGACACGAAGACGGACGCGAGCGCCGAAGCGAACGCGCATATCTGGCGCTACTACGGCGTGTTCGACGGCGAAGGTCACGTTATAAGTAACGTGCAGATCGATTATTACGGCTTTTTCGGACATCTCGCGGCGGATTCGGTCGTGCGCAACTTAGGTATTACCGGCGTTACGTTCCGCGCTGGGCATAACCGTGGTGCGATAGCGGAGGACAGCCACGGACTGATAGAAAACTGCTTCGTCGAAGTCAAAGAATTCCCCGCGGGAAACAACTTCGGCTGTATCGTGAAAAACCTTAAGGGTACTATGCGGAACTGCGTGGCGTACTTCTCGGGCACGGACGAAACCGCGAATAAAAACACGCACGGCGTGCTTGCGTTCACGATAAGCGGCAAAGGCAAACTCGAAAACTGCTACGCCGTAACCCGCGACGGCGGACTGAAAGCGGTGGCGAATACTTCTGAGAAAGTGCCGGTATACGCTTCGCCCGCGGAACTATTGCGCGCCGACGGCTTCGTAAAGCCCGATTACTTCATTATAACCGATACCGAACTCGGTTTCGGATCGAAAATATATAATTTTTCTTAAAAGGAAGGGAAAACGATGAAAAACAAACTGATAAAGACCATTACGGCACTCGTGATCACGGCGTTGCTGGCGTTTAGTATTGCCGCTTGCAGCAAAAAGCCGGAGCCGACTCCGGAGCCTACGCCCGAAGTTCCCGCGACTTATACGGTTACGTTCGATCCCGGCGAGGGAACGTTAAACGGCGCGAACACGAAAACGCTGAAACATGGCGACGTACTCGGCGAACTGCCCGAAGTTATCGCGCCCGACGGCTACGAACTCGGCGGCTGGTACGACGACGGCGGCAAGGAGTGGACCAAGGACAGCAAGTTCGACAGAACGGAAAACGTTACTCTGAAAGCCGAGTATCTGGCAGTGACGTACGTTATCGAGTACGAACTCAACGGCGGCGCGTTCACGAGCGACGATCTCGCCAAAGTCGGCGCGTACACGACGGACGCGGCGTTTACCTTGCCCGGCGCGGACAAAATAGAAAAAACCGGTTACAAGTTCGTCGGTTGGTACGATAACGCCGAACTCGGCGGCGAAGCGGTGGCGGAAATTCCCGCGGGAAGCGTGGGCAACAAGCGTTTCTACGCGAAATACGCCGCGATAGCTTATAAGATCGCGTTCGATCTCAATGACAAAGCGGGCAGTACGCGCGCGTCGGGCGATACGACGGAGATTGCGGTCGATTACGTAGAAACCACGATCGATCTGCCGCCGGTTGCCAGAAAAGGCTACGATTTCCTCGGCTGGGCTTACGACGAAAACGCTTCCGTCGCGGACTTTACCTATGACAACCTCGAAAACGTAGGGAATATGTCGGGTGTGACGGACGGCGGCAAAGTAACTTTACACGCCGTGTGGTCGGCAAAAGCGTATTCCGTGGCATTTACCGCAAACGCCAACGCGGGCATAGCGGGCAACGATAAAAAGTTAAACGACGCGGATGCGAAAACCGGCTATACGCCCGTTAAGATCGACGCGAAAGCGCTGCTTAACGCCGGCGAATCGGCGATTTTCGATACCGATTTCACGTTCTCCGCTCCGACGGAAGCGGGTTACGCGTTCACCGTCACGGCTACCGTGGACGGCGAATCGGTCGACCTCGCGGCGGCTGACGGCAAATATACGATTAGAGGCGCGGATATCGACGGAAATATCGTTATAAACGTGGAAAAGCACGTCGCGGGAATCGAAATCGCGGCAGAAAAAGCAAGTTACGAGTACGTCGACGGCGGCGCGTTCAAAAACTACGCCGAAAGCGCTCCGAACGGCAACCGAGTAAAGTACGAGGGCTACCGCGCGGCAAACGGCGACGCGTACTTCCGCGTGACGGTCGTCAGCGGCGCGATCGATAATATCGGCAATCACAGCAATTCCGACGGCGTAAGACTCGTTCTGAGAAAAACCGACGGTTCTGCCGTTACCGACGTTTATCTGTCGGCGGGCGGCGTGTACTTCGCGGGCTTGCCGGTAAACCCCTGGACTGCGGACGCGGGCATTATCGCGAACATGAAATCCGTTACTTATTCGGAAAGCGTCGGCGGCAAAATCGTTACGCATTACGAAATCATGATCCCCGCCGAGCAAACGTCGGCTTACGGTGCGGCGAACGAGGATATATATTTCACGATGACGTTCATAACATGCACGGGCGAAACGCTCGTGTTCCCCGGCAAAGCGAACGTCAATCCGCAATACTGGGCTAAGTTCGGCGGCAGCCTCGTCGCGAACAAGATGGGTTACAGTACTCTTCTGACCGCGGACGGCGTGTACGATTACGACGCGCAGGCAAAACGCGACGCGGGCATTACGATAGACGGCGTTCTCGACGAAGAGAAGTGGAAAACTACCGGCGGCTTGACTTTCTCCGAGAGTTACGGCAGCGCGGTGTACAAGGGCTTCGTTACTGACGAGGGTATTTATTACGCGGCGTATCTCAAGCACGCCGACGTCGGCGAGCAGTCGCCCGTGGCGGTACTCGCTATGTTCTTCGGAACTAACGGCTGGACGGACGGTTTCAGAGTAAGAGAAGAACTCAATATGGTCGGTAACGGCGACGGCGACAGTTACGGTACGGCTTGCGTTACGATCGATCGCGGCGAAACCTGCGTTTCGGTTATCGAAGCGTTCGTGCCTTTCCGCGAACTCAAAGCAAAGCACGGCGTAAGCCCCGTCGGCAGCGGCGACGACCTCGCCATAGAAGCGTTCGCGTTCTATCAAAACAACAAAATCAACGGCAACGCGCAGTGGAAAGTAGGCGGCTACGGCTCGTTCCAGGCGCTCAACTTCAAGTTCACCAAGACGGGCTTGCGCTTTAACGGCAACGGCGATTACGAACACAGCCCCGTGAGTTTCGACGCTTGCGGTGGCAGCGTGGCGGCGGACGAGTACGTTCAGCCCCTTACCGCGGGAGCGACGCTCGGTGCGCTTCCCGTCGCGACCAAAGCGGGCTACGTCTTCGACGGCTGGTACGACAGCGCGGACGGCGGCGAAAAGATTGAAAGTACGCGCGTTTTCGCGAAAACCGAAGTGTTCGGACTTACGCTGTACGCGCGTTACAGCCACGCGACCTATGCGGTTACCGGCAAGGACGGCGCGGCGTTACCCTCGTCGGTAGCGGACGAGTACGAAATTTCCGGGCTTGGCACTACCGCCACGCACGGTACGGACTTCGCGTTCACGGCGAAGAAATCGGGCGCGGCGGCAACCGACGACACGCGCCTGTTAATAGTCGCGATCCGCATAGGCGGCGAAGAGTACAAGGCGACTGCGGACGGCGATACTTACACGATAGACGGCAACAATATTCTGGGCAATATCGAGATTTCGGTCGGACTTATCGACAGAGTGAGTTATACCGTGGCGTTCGATGGCGGCGAGGGCGCAAGCGGCTCTACCGCGAGCGTAACCGCTTACGTAGGAGTGCCGTTCACTCTCACGACTTCGGACTTTACGAAACCTCACTACGTCTTTAAGGGCTGGGCGAGCGAAGCGGGCGGCGCGGTAGTTTATGCGGACGGCGCGAGAATTACAGACGACCTGCTTGCGGAAAGCGGCACGGTCACGCTTTACGCCGTGTGGGAAGCGGCAACTTACCGCGTAACGCACGTCGGGATTGGCTTGAGCGAGTTTACCTCGGGCGGCGTGGATAAGTACTCCCGCGCGTTCGTTTCCGGAGCGGAAGCGGGCGAGAATAAGGCGACTTACGGCGTGGACTATTCGTTCACCGTCGCGGGCGAAGAAAACTACTTTTTTGAAGTAACCGCCGCAATAGGCGATAAAACCTACGCGTTCGACGGCAGCGACGGGAACTTCGCGTCGGCAAGCGGAAACGCTTACGTTATTCCCGGTTCGTTCGTGACCGCCGACGTTACGATCTCCGTTGTCAAACACGCGTTCGATCCGGACGTTCTGGCCGGCAAGTCGTCCGTGACTTATACCGACTCGACCGGCAACGGCAACGCAATGAAATTCACCGCAGTAAAGGGCGACGACGGACTGTATATCCGCGCGGAAATCACCACGAACAAGGCGCGTATCAATTCGTCCGCAACGGGCAACGACGCGGCGCATTGGATCGACGCGATAGAAGTGATTATCGGCGGCAAGGACGGCGCGAAGAATACGATGTTCGGGCTGGGGCTTGACGGAACGTTTATGCTCAACTTATTCGGCAATATAGGCTTTTCCGGCACCGCATTGTCGACCAAGAACGGCAATATGCCGCGCTTTACGGTCGCATGGACGAGTAGCGGCACGCCTACCGCCGCTACCGGCAATTCCGATATAACGAACGGAGTTACCACCGAAGTTTACGAGTTTTTCGTCGGTTATTCGACGATAGGCTATACCGCCGAGGATACCGAAATTCCTATTGCAATCGGGCATTTTTCCAAACTCGGCGCGGAAATGACTTTCGACGGCAAGTACGCGGCAAGCGACAGGCTCGCGACTTCCTGGATCGATACGGGGCTTGCGCTCGCTGCGACCAAAAACGGACTGACCCGCAATGCCGCGTAAATACTTAAGCAAAAATCCGGGTTCGGGGGTCGCGTTCTGCGCTTCCCCCGAACCCGCAAATTTAAAGGAGAAACATACTATGTATAAACCGAAATTATCCGTAGGCGTGCAACTGGGCGACGCGGAGAAACCCGAACTTATAAAAGGATTGAAAGACGCCGGGATCGATACGCTCGAAGTCGCGGCTTGCGAAGTGTGCTCCGCTACCCGCGCCGAACAGGACGAGTACTTCGAGAAAATGGAAAGACGACTCGACGCGTTCCGCGACCTCGGCTTTAATCTCAATAGTTTTCACATGACGTTCGGTCCGCTGTTCTGCTATTTCAACTTCAACGACGAGCAGCGCGCGGAAGCGGTGCGGCGCAGTATCGACATCTGCAAGCGTGTGAGCGACTACGGTTTTAAGTATATCGTCACGCACACCAACGGTTGGGATTTCCCAGTCGGCGGCGACAGAGAAAAGGGGCTAAGCAATCTTATAGATTCCTATCGTAAGTTAGTGAAAGAATCGCCCGTTCGGATCGCCGCGGAAGTACTTCCGCGCAACTGCCTCGGCAACACTTCGAAAGAAATGCTGTATATTCTCGGGAAAGTCGACGGGCTGAAAACCGTGATCGACCTTAATCACATAATGCAGGAAAAGGAATCGGACTGCGTGCTTGCGCTGCGCGACTATCTCGTCGGCTTGCACGTTTCCGACCGCGACGAAATTAACGAGCGGCACTGGCTTCCGGGCGAGGGTATAGTCGACTTTATGTCGGTTATCGCCGCGCTTGAAAAAATCGGCTACGACGGATATTTTACTTACGAAGTGTGCAATATGAAAACCTACGACGATCCGATCGCTGTGAGAAACAATTACGAGGAGTTATTCCGCAAATATGCCGAATATTCAAGAAAATAATCCGAAACTCGGAGTAATGGTAGATTGTTCCCGAAACTCCGTCATGAACGTAGAAGCATTGCGTTCGCTTATCCCCGTGCTTTCGAAAATCGGCTATACCACGCTCATGCTGTACACCGAGGACACTTACGAAGTGAACGGAGAACCGTACTTCGGATATCTTCGCGGACGGTACTCGAAAGCGGAACTAAAGGAAATCGACCGTATTGCCGCGGCTAGCGGCGTGGAACTCGTGCCGTGCATACAGACGTTGGCGCACCTTCGCGGCATTTTTCGGTGGAAAGAGTACGCGGGGATTCGCGATACCGCGGATATTCTGCTCGCGGACGACGAAAGAACGTACGAACTCATCGAGCATATTTTCGAAACGCTCGCCGAATGTTTTACGTCGCGGCGCGTGAATATCGGTATGGACGAAGCGCACGCGCTCGGCAGCGGCAAGTACCGCGAATTTCACGGCGAAGTTCCCCGCGCGGAAATAATGCTCAAGCACTTAAAGCGCGTGACCGAAACCGCGAATAAGCACGGATTTAATTGCTCGATGTGGAGCGATATGTTCTTTTACGCGGCGTTTGGCGGCACGAACTTCTCGGACAAGGAAGAGGAAATCCCGAAAGAGATTGCCGACAATATCCCGGATAACGTCACGCTCATCTACTGGGATTATTATTCGCTGGACGAGGAAAACTACGCGGCGAATATCCGTTCGCATCTGAAACTGACCGATCGCTTAACGTTCGCGGGCGGCGTATGGTCGTGGGTAGGGCTTACTCCGCTCAATTACTACGGCATACGCGCGGCGAAAGCGGCGATGGCGGCTTGTCGGAAAAACGGCGTGAACGAGATTTTTACTACCGTGTGGGGCGACGGCGGCGGTTCGTGTTCGCCGTTCTCAGTTCTGCCCGCGCTGGTGCATACCGCCGAGTACGCGAAAGGCAATTTCGACGAAAAATCGATAAAACGCAAGTTCTACGAAGCGGTCGGGGTGCGTTACGACGATTTCATCGCGCTGGATCTGCCGAACTTTTTGTCGGCCGATCAGGACGAAACGGTCAAGTGCAACGCCGCGAAATATCTCCTTTACAACGATTTTCTGACGGGAGTCAACGACCGCGCGGTAAAAGAAGGCGTGGGCGAGATCTACGCCGATCACGCGCGGCGGCTGAAAAAGACGGAAAAGCACCCTGAATACGGTTTTATTTTCAAAACTCTGAGATTGCTGTCCGAGTGTCTTTACTACAAAGCCGATTTCGGTATAGTCGCGAGAAAACTTTACGCGGCGGGCGACAAAGCGGGTATGTGCGAATTTGTCGAAAAGCGCTGCCGTCCGCTAAAAAAGAAACTGGAGCGGTTTTACGAAGCGATCCGCGATTACTGGTACAGACTTTACAAACCTTACGGCTTCGAAGTGACGGACATTCGCCTCGGTGGGCTGATTTACAGACTGGACGACGTCACTCGCAGACTGATCGACTATCTGGACGGTAAGGTTTCGTCCGTGCCGGAACTGGAAGAACCGATACTCGGCGACGGCAAAGAACCGTGCCGCGAGAACGAATTGCTACTTCAGAACACCTGGGGCGCAATCGTTACGCTTAACCTGCTTTAATTGCATTTACTACATAAGGAACTACCGAAAATGGAACATATTTTTCCGTTTCTGTGGCTGAAAGGCGAAAGTCGCGAGGCTATCGGAAACGAAATACAGGCAATTTACGACAGCGGACTGAGGGCGTTCTGCGTCGAGTCGCGCCCGCACCCCGATTTTTGCGGCGAGAAGTGGTGGAGCGACCTCGATTTTATCTTCGCGCTCGCGGAAAAACTCGGCATGCACGTCTGGATTCTCGACGATATACGTTATCCGACCGGCTACGCTTGCGACAAGGTTATCGAGCGCCCCGATCTGCAACAGCGCAGAATCGCCGCGAAATTCGTGGACGCGGTTGGCAGAAAGAACGGCAGAATCACGCAGTGGGACTTAGTGAACGACAGAATTATCTACGACGCGGCTTATCCTCACGAAAAGGACGGCGTAAATTACTCGAAGCCGGTTTGGCTTACTTCGCGTTTAGCGGAGGGGATGTTATATTTCGATCTCCCCGAAGGCGAACTTTACCGCATAGCGACGATAGTCGAAACGCGCGGCGGCGGCAGGCGCGACCGCATGGATATGATCAACCCCGATTCGGTTGATCTGCTCGTTGACAACGTATACGAGCCGCATTACGCGCGTTACGCCAAGTATTTCGGCAACGTTTTCCAAGGCTTTTTCTCCGACGAACCCGGGTTTTTCAACGATTACAACGAGAACTTCGTCAAGTACAACCTTAACATTTACACTACGGGTTTAGGAACGGACGGTCACGCTTTTCCGTACTCGGAAGAAGTGAACGAGCGGCTTCGGGCGCGTATTGCGGGCTTCGACGAGTCCGATTATATCGCGCTGTGGCAGTTGAGAAACGACCGCGACTGCGAAATACGTATCGCGTATATGGATATAATTTCCGATCTTTACCGCGACTGCTTTACCGAGCGCGTGGGCAAGTGGTGTCGCGACCGCGGCGCGCGCTACGTCGGGCATATCATCGAGGATATGAACTGCCACCTTATGACCGGCAGAGGACCGGGGCATTACTTCAAGAGCCAGTCCGGACAGGATATGGCGGGAGTGGACGTGGTGCTTCATCAGATTAAGCCGTATTCGACGGAGTACGAGCACGTCGCGCCGATAAGCGGATATTATTCTTCGCCCGACTTTTTCTGTCATACGCTCGCTTCGCTCGCTGCTTCCGCCGCCGCGCTCGATGAAAGAAAGCACGGCGACAGTCTTTGCGAGGTTTTCGGGGCTTACGGTTGGGGCGAAAACGTCAGAAATATGAAATACCTGGTCGATCTCATGCTGGTCGGCGGTATCAATCATTTCGTGCCGCACGCGTTCTCGTCGGAGTTTCCGAACAACGATTGTCCTCCGCACTTTTTCTGCGGCGGCAAAAACCCCGAGTATCCCGCGTTCGGTCGGCTGATGGAGTACGCCGAATACGGTTGCGAACTGTTCTCGGGCGGCAAGCCGAAAATCGATATCGGCGTGCTGTACCACGCGGAAAGTTGCTGGTCGGGCAAGGACTATACACCCGTCGACAAGGTGCTGAAAACCTTGCACGAAAATGGTTTCAACGCGCTTATCGTGCCGTCGTACGCGCTCAGGTCTGCAGACGTAAAACTCATCGTCGCGCCTTACGCCGAGTTTTTGTCCGAGGAACTGAAAAACGAACTGCGCAATCTCGGAAAACCCGTGATTTTCGCGGGTAAGGGCGGCGAGCGGGATATTGTCAAAAAACTTTCCGGGTTCCGCGACGTCGAGTTCGGCGGGGAATGTAAAAATCTGCGCTTTTATCATTACGTCAAGGACGGCGAGGACGTGTATATGTTCTTTAACGCCGGCGGCAAGCGGATAAACGCGACCGCGGATCTTAAAAAACGCGGCGAGTTCGCGGTGCGCGACTTCCTCGGCGAGTATAGTTACGCCGCAAAAGACGGCAAGTTCGCGCTCGATCTCGAACCGGGCGCTTCCGTGACGGTTTGTCGCGGCAAGGCGGCAGGCCCGAGAAAAATTATCGCGGAAAAGCAGTTGACGGCGAAATTCAAGGCGAGCGTTCGGGCTTACGACAAGGACGAGTTTGCGTTTTACAAAACGATAATGCCGCCGTTCGACCTCTGCGCCGCGGACGAAATGCCGTCGTTCTCGGGAACGGTAAAATTCGAGTGTGCTTTTACTACCGAAAAGTGCAAAAAACTGCTTGCGATCGACGGCGCGGACGGAAGCGTGCGCGCGGTGCTGAACGGTAGAGATCTCGGGTACAGAATCTGTCCGCCGTACCTTTACGATATTTCGGACTGCGTGCTTGACGGCGAGAACGCGCTGGAAATCACGATGAACGACACGCTTGCGAACGCGCTTCGCGACAAACTGTCGCAGTACGACGCGCTTGCGCCGCTCGGCTTCGACGGCATAAGGCTGATTGACTTTGAAAACGATCGCGATTAACGAAAAGTACAAAAGTCGGCATCTCGATCCTGCGTGATAAACGCGAAAAAGAGTATAACGAAAAACGCCTACGGAAGCGTTGCGCTTTCGCGGGCGTTCGTTTTTTATAACGCCGGGGTGCGTTATTTTACGATTTTGCGTTCGTAGCCACAGGTGATTGAAACCGCGCGAGTTCCGTTCGTGATTTCGATACCTACGAAGCCGTCGGGAACGGGGAAACGTGCCGAACCCGAAAGGCGGAAGTTTTCGCGAAGAATAATAGTTTTGTCGGTTTCGTCGAAGCCGAGGTAGCCGAACGCGATCTTGGCGTAAAGTACGCAGATATACGAAGCGAAGCCGCGATCGCAACTCGCGTGCAGGTCGTTGTTTTTCCACAGCGTGCCGGTGCGCTCGGACATGCGCCCGAAATACGGCGTGAACTCGCGAGGGATAGTTTCTTCTTCGCCGTAGCGGTCGAGCGTTTCCAGCCGCAGTCGAACATCGCGTAACCGTCGGTAAGTCTGCCGTCGTAATCGCCGCTTTTCTCGGGAATAAACGCGAGCGCGGCTACTTCGTCGGGCGGGAATGATTCCGGAGCATCGAACTGACAGTCTTTCGGTTTTTCGCCGATATTCACGATAGTATATATAAAAACGTCATACGTATTTAAATTTCTTTTTTGGTCTGCAGTCTATATTGAATCGGTGTAAGATGATAATTTTTTTTAAATAGTTTTACAAAGTAGCTATAATTGGAAAGTCCGATTTCCTCGACGATAGTCGCTATAGACATATTGGTGTGGGATAGAAATGTCCGTGCGCAGTTTAACCGCACTTTATTCAGATGTTCTGTAATCGTCTGCCCAGTATATTTTTTAAAAACACGACATACGTAAGATTGATCGTAGGAAATATTTTCCATCAGTTTATCGATTCCTCCTTGAATGTATCCCAGGTTTGTGAACCTTCTTAAAAATTCTTTCAGCCATGCGGGGTATGCTGTTTGGTCGATTGAATTCTGATGTATATAAAATGAACTCAATATTGTGGATAAAGTAGAATTGATCAATAAAAGCGCATCGCTGATGGGCGAATCGTAATTTTGATCTGTCGAATTGCAAATATATCCGAGCTGAGCTTCAAAATAGTCTATTTGAAAATCCGAAACGTTACAGTATAAACATTGTTTATTTTCTATGATTTCTTCATAGGTTCCCAGTCTGAGATAATCGCATACTTTTTTAAACAGTTTACCGTCGATCATGATATCCCGATGTATGCATTCGTTTTTATCGCGTTTATAAGTGTGTATATCTCCCGGACGTAGCAACACCATATGCCCTTTTTGAAAGACCATAGTTTCATTGTTGCATATATGCGTGATCTGTCCGTTGATGACATAGACGATTTCGAAATATTCGTGAGTATGGATATGTTCATCGTCGCCGCTTGTCAGATGAGTTGAAAATTGTTTATCCGGAAATAGAGTTTGTGATATATTTCGAGTTATCATTATTTACTCCAGGCAAATCTTTATTTGGATAATTATATCACAAATTAAATTTTAAAGCAAGAGAATGTCAATACAGAACAGATTATTGACAGTAATACATATTGAAATTTGGAATTGAAGGTGATATAATTTATAATGACAGCGGATATTTAAAATAACCGATAGCATGGATTGACTTGCTCGATTTGGAGCGATGTGTTTTTTTATATGGCGTTCGGCAATAAAAACTATGTGGCGGACGAAGTAGAAATTTCAAATAATAGAAAAGAAACTATTCCCGAAAATATCAAACTAATACTCTTGCAAATATTAAGAAAGATAAATTATCTCAATACGATTCTTTAATTCCGTTAGGAGTAAATACTATATATGTTAAAAAATATGAAATATAAAATACCCGTTTACAATGAAAAAGACAAAATACAAATCGGCGGTTTTTGCGCGCCTTCAGTCAGATTGTCCGGCGATGCCAGGCGGCCCGCTCAAGCCGCATTTAATGACGCAAAAGAATTGGGGTTGGACTTTCTGATACCTGACCATTTTCAATGCGACTTCGGCGATGCGCCAGAAGAGGCGCTTGTTTATTTAAACAGAGCTTATGATGCAGGATTGAAAGTTTATCCATACGATACCGGTTTGGGATGTCGTACTTCTGCAGGACACAAGCTGAGAGCTGCGGCGTGGGATACGACTTGGGCTAAAAGATACGTCGAACATCCCGCATTTGCAGGTCTGCATTTTTTTGATGAGCCATTCGGGCAGGAAGTCGAAATCGTTGCGGCTAAACAAAAAAAATGGCGGGAGGAGTTCGGGGGAAAGGACTTTTTAGTAAATCTGAACCCTGGTTATGCCCCCGGAGATCTTTTGGGATACGTAGACAAAGAAAAAACAATTAAGGCCGATTTCAGATATTATGTTGAAAATTATATCGAACTGGCTCATCCCGATATCCTGTCTTTCGATCATTATGCAATATATGAGAACGGCGGTTTAAGACATAGTTATTTTGCCGAAACCGCACTTATGGGATTTGCAGCGAAAAAAGGAAAATATAAATCTCATTTTTATATTTTATCGACAGGGCACGGTCCGTATCGCCGTATTCCGACCATTTCCGAACTCCGTTGGCAGATCGCTGTCGGAATGACTTTCGGGTTAAAGTCATTCACGCATTACACCGCCGGTGCAATCTATGACGGTTATGACGATATAATATCACCCTCTTTACAACGCACTGAGTTGTGGTATAATATACAGACAGTGAATCGCGAAGTGAATATGTGGTCGCATATTTATAAATCGTTTTATTATGAGGGTTTTTTAATCATACATGGAAATCACGGTCGTCCGAATGAAATGCTGGATTTAATCGATAAGCGTGACGGCTATATCTCACAGGATCAGATTGACACGTTAACGCATATTGATTCGTCGGAAGACGTAATTGCCGGAATATTTGTGGATGCCGCCGAAAATAAAGGAATTATGTTGACAAATGCGAATAATCCGAATATCCGTTCGCAAAATCCTTTTGATCGAAAAAATGCTTTCGTTACTTTAGTATTCACGGATGATTATGTAGTACAAGTATATGAAAAAGGTGTTGCTTCGTTTATCAAAACCGTCAATAAAAAAGTTACGATCGGGTTAGAATCGGGCGAGGGGAAATTTTTAATAATAGCAAAACAATAAAATATTTTGAGTCCAAATGAAGTAAAGCATCTGAATTTGGGAAAAGGTGGAACATGGATCTACATAAATTGATTTCGCAAATGACCGTTGAAGAAAAACTTGGACAAATGTTTCAGCTTGTCAGTTTTGGATATTTATCGGATAAAAAAACGAAGGAAACCGGCGCGGAAGGCGGTTTGGTGGTTACGCATGACGAGATTGCAGCCTTAGGCAGTGTTCTTAATTTTTATGATGCCGCTGACGTGATCCGGATACAGAAACAACATCTGGAAAATGACCGTAATAAAATTCCGCTACTCTTCATGCTGGATGTCGTACATGGATTTAAAACGATTTTTCCCATTCCGCTTGCTTTAGGCGCTACTTTTGATCCGGAACTTGTTAAGCATTTAGCATCGATGTCGGCGGCGGAAGCAAGCGTTTCGGGAGTAAACGTGACGTTTTCCCCGATGGCGGATCTTTGCCGGGATGCGCGCTGGGGACGAGTGATGGAAAGCACGGGAGAGGATGCGTTTTTAAATTCATTGATGGCCCGCGCTTTTGTCGAGGGATATCAAGGTGATTTTTCCGCATATAATATTGCGGCATGTGTAAAACACTTTGCGTGTTATGGTGCGGCTGTTGCCGGAAAGGAATACGCAGAGGTCGATATGAGCGATCATACGTTGTATCAGGAATATCTGCCTGCTTATCATGCTGCGGTAGATGCAGGAGTGGCGATGGTCATGTCTGCGTTTAATACTTTGAACGGCATACCGTGCAGCGCGAACGGCGAACTGTTTTCGGATATTTTAAGAGATAGCTGGGGATTTGACGGAGAGGTTATCAGCGATTATTCCGCTGTCGCCGAACTGGTGGAACACGGTGTTGCCTCAAACGATCAAGAGGCTGCGGAATTGGCTTTCGGTATCGTTGATATCGATATGATGTCTTTGGCATTTATCAGAAATGGAAAAAAATTAATCGAGGAAGGTAAAATCAGCGAGAAAACTATCGATCGTTCGGTTTATAAAATTTTAAAATTGAAGGAACGATTGGGTTTGTTTGAAAATCCTTATCGAAATGCCGATCCGCAAAAAGAAAAAGAACTGCAGCTTTGTAAAAAACATAGAGAATTGGCCCGTGTTGCGGCCGAAAAATCGTTCGTTTTATTAAAAAATAATGGTATTTTACCGCTATCTGTTTCGGATAGAATAGCGCTCATCGGGCCTTTTGTTAACGACGGAACCGTAACCGGCGCGTGGAGTTGTCACGGTCGGAGAATAGATACGATTACAGTTGCGGAAGGAATGAAAAATAAATCATGCGTTAGGATTGAAATCGCAGAAGGTTGCGGGAGCGGTTTATTTGATACGGACGACGCTGGTTTTGAAAAAGCCATTTATGCGGCTGAAAAAGCGGAAAAACTTGTTTTATGCATCGGAGAAAGTTCCGAAGCGTCCGGAGAAAGTAAATCCAGACAAAATTTGGAAATCCCGACTATACAGAAACGACTGATTTGCGAATTAAAAAAGCTGAACAAACCAATGGTTGCCGTTGTTTTTGGCGGACGGCCGCTGATATTAGAAGAAATAGTACCATATTTTGATGCAGTACTATTTGTTTTTATGCCGGGTACGGAGGCGGGAAATGCGATTGCCAAAGTTTTGTATGGCGAAGTCAATCCTTCCGGAAAACTTCCAATGTCATTTCCCCGCAATGTCGGACAGTTGCCGCTGTATTATAATCACCTGAAGAGCGGTCGGCCAAAAAAGGGCGATGACTCTGTGTTCGAAATCTTCACTTCATCATATTATGAGGGAGCGAATGAACCGCTATATCCGTTTGGTTATGGACTCAGTTATACGACTTTCGAATATGGCGTGCCATGGTTATCGGATAATGTAATGACCGCGGATCAAAATATTATATTATATATTTCAATTGCAAATGTCGGCCGTTTCGAAGGAACGGAAACAATACTTTTATTTATTCGGGACGAAGTGGCTTCGGTTGCAAGACCGGTTAAAGAATTAAAATCATTTCAAAAAGTATTTTTGAAGCCGGGTGAGAAAAAGGTTGTTGAATTTAATATCTGTATCGATATGTTAAAATTTTACGACAAAAAAAATAGATTTATCTATGAACCTGGCGATTTTACCGTATATATCGGCGCTCATAGTTGTAAATTTAGTCTTGTCGATAAAATATGAAAATGGAGGAGACACTTTGTTGATGCCTGAATGCATAATAGAACACAGCTGAAATATCTTGCATGCGCAAAATTTGCTGAAAGAACAAGAAAATCAGAGCGTTTTAAGTGAAACGGAACTTACAAAAATCAAAGGAAAAGGCTTTATTGTTCTCGATTACGGCGAAGAACTGTGCGGCGGGATTCGGATAGCCACATTTTTGACCGAAGAATATAAATAGGTGAAGATCTGCATTCGATTTGGGAAATTGATTTCGGAAGTATATAGCGAATCAGGCAAAAAAATCCCTGACAATATCAGTTTGATTTATTGGGATTATTATAATACCGATAAAAAGATATACGATAACAATATACGTTCGCACTTGAAGAGTAGCAACAATATAATTTTTGCCGGAGGGGCATGGTCATGGGGCTGGTTTACGCCGCTAAATCATTATGCGATAGAGACAAACAGAGCTTCGATTGAATCTTGCCTTGAAAACGGCGTAAAGGAAGTTTTTATCACGGCTTGGGGAGATAATGGCGGATATTGTTCTCCGTTTTCAG
>Ga0172378_10001914_pt1 | contig 19364 bp, 16 predicted proteins | sample GrowelOW332metaG_FD_119755 | JGI IMG/M metagenome (GOLD analysis project Ga0172378, IMG submission 119755) | Groundwater microbial communities from an aquifer near a municipal landfill in Southern Ontario, Canada - Pumphouse #3_1 metaG | ecosystem: Environmental > Aquatic > Deep subsurface >... | reverse complement strand
GGTAGGCAAGCTCCATCCGGTAGCGGTGGCAGCGGAGGCAGACTTCCCCTCCTTCGGCATCGTCCTTCCGGTCGAGGAAGGAAAGACGGTACTTCTCGAAGTCCTCCTCGGGAAGGACGACAGGGATATCCTGTCCCCGGTCCTTTCCGTACCTGGAGACGAAGGAAAGAAGGGTGTCCCTTCTTTTATAGTATTCGCTTAAAGGCTGGATATTCGGATTGAAGTAGCCGACGGTCACATCGAAATAGGGAAGCAGAGCGGAAAGAGGATAGGTAAGGCAGGGGCCGCAGCAGGCATGAAGAAAAAGCGTAGGCTTCTTCTTATAGAGCCTGGCTTTCTCGATTTCTTCCTTGAACTCCCTGTTGTAGTCTCTTCTCTCTTCCATCTAGAGGGTCTTGTCCGTATGGATGAACATGGAATCGCCGAACGAGAAGAAGCGGTATTTGCTGTCGACGGCATGCTTGTAGGCTCTAAGGATGTTGTCCCGGGACGAGAAGGCAGAGACCAGCATCACCAATGTCGACTTGGGAAGATGGAAGTTCGTGATGAGGCAGTCGATAGCCTTGTACTTGAAGCCCGGGTAGATGAAGAGGTTCGTGTTTCCGCTCGTGGCCTTGAAATCCCCGCACTTCTGCATGACGGTCTCCAGGGTCCTGGTCGGAGTCGTACCGATGGCGATGATCCTTCTGTGTTCGCTTCTTGCCTTCCTGAGAGTGGCGGCAGCTTCTTCGCTGACCTGGTAGAATTCCGTATGCATATCATGCTTACGGATATCGTCTTCCTTCACAGGGCGGAAAGTGCCAAGTCCGATATGAAGCGTAATATCCACGACTTCGACACCTTTCTTCTTGAGCTTCTCAAATAATTCCTTAGTGAAATGAAAACCGGCGGTCGGGGCAGCAGCGCTGCCTTCGATCTTGGCATATACGGTCTGGTAGCGGGAGTTGTCCCCGAGCTGCTCATGGATATACGGCGGAAGCGGCATCTCTCCTAAGGCATCCAAAACTTCCAGGAAGATTCCCTTGTAGTCCATCTTCATGAGCCGGAGCCCTTCTTCCTCCACTCCGACGCAGGTAGCGACAAGCTCGTCGTTCGTTCCGAAGGACACGACCGTTCCGAGCTTGACGGCATGGGCATTGCCGACCAGGCATTCCCAGACATCCTTCTGATCCTTCTTCTCGTTCAGAAGCAGGAGCTCCACATGGGCGTGGGTCTCCTTCTTCTCCCCGACAAGGCGGGCAGGGATGACCTTCGTGTTGTTCCGTACCAGGACATCTCCCGGCTTCAGGTAGTCCTCGATCTGATAGAAGTAAGGAAGGTCCTGGAGCTCTCCCGTAAACCGGTCCATCATCAGGCAGCGGGAATGGTCCCTCTGCTCCGCCGGAGACTGGGCGATCTGTTCCTTGGGGAGATAGTAATCGTAGGAGCTGAGACTGTAAATATCGTAATCGAAACCTGGTGTATTCATTATTTTCTTTTTCCTTCTTCTAGCAGCCGCGTTCGTTTCCGAACTCCTGCAGCCTTTCCGCAGAGAATTCGAGGAAGCGGTCGTTCTTTATTGCTTCTCTTGCTTCCTCCATCGTCTGGATGAGGAAGCGGATGTTGTGGATGGAGGCAAGACGGGCGCCGAGTCCTTCTTCGCACTTCATGAGGTGGTGGACATAGGACTTCGTGAAGTTCCGGCAGCAGTAGCAGTCGCAGGTCGGATCGATCGGGGTGAAGTCGTCTGCGTACTTTCCCTTCAGGATATTGATCCTGCCGTTCCTGGTCATCAAGGAGCCATGCCTTGCAAGCCTTGTCGGAAGGACGCAGTCGAACATGTCGACTCCCTTCCTGATGCCGTCGAACATCATATCGAGACTCCCGATACCCATGAGGTAGCGCGGCTTGTCATAGGGAAGGTAAGGGAGAGTCAGGCTTACTTCGTGGTATTCCGTAGTCCTAGGTTCGCCGATAGCCGTTCCGCCGATGGAGAAGCCGTCGAAGGGAAGGGAGGTAAGCTCCTTGGCGCAGCTTTCCCTGAGGTCAGCGTAGTCTCCGCCCTGGACGATTCCAAACAGTGCCTGGTCATCAGTCCTCTTGTGGGCTTCAAGTCCTCTTTTCGCCCAGCGGATAGTCCTGGCCACAGAAGATGCCATATATTCCTTCGTGCAGGGATAAGGAGCACATTCGTCGAAGGACATGATGATATCCGCGCCGATCTTCTCCTCGATCCCGATGACGGATTCCGGAGAGAAGAAATGGCTGTTCCCGCTGAGGGGATCCTTGAAGGAGACACCCTGTTCCGTGATAGGACCGCGGAGCTTGGTAAGGGAGAACACCTGGTAGCCTCCGCTGTCGGTCAGCATCGGTCCCCTGTATCCCATGAACTTCTGTACGCCTCCGGCCCTGCTTACGATATCCTCCCCCGGGCGCAGAGCCAGGTGGTAGGTATTGGCAAGCACGACTCCGGACCCCATGGCCGTAAGCTCGTCAGCGGAAAGCATCTTGACGGTGGCCTGGGTGCCGACCGGCATAAACATCGGAAGCTCCACGACGCCGTGCGGCGTATGGAGAAGCCCGTACCGGGCGTTGCAGTTCTTGTCCTTGTGAAGGACTTCAATATAAAAATTAGGGCACATAGCTTTAGTATTATAGACCAAATGGAATCCTCTTCTAAGAAAAGAAAGGAAAGAAAAGAAGAAAGCCCTTATTACGGCAAGAAAAAAGGAGGGGAAGACTTCTTCCCCTCCGAAAGACTAGTTCTTCTTGCTTCCGCACTTTCCGATAGCGGCAAGGATCTTCTCCTTGGCCATCGACGGATTGGCTTTCCCGTGGGAAGTCTTCATGACCTGGCCGACCAGGTAGCCGAGGGCATGGTCATGCCCCTGCTGCCAGTCCAGGACGGACTGTCCGTTCTTGCCAAGGACGTCCTTGACAAGGGCATCGATAAGGGAGGAGTCGCTGATCTGCTCCATGCCCTTCTCCTTGACGACATCGCCGGGAAGAGATCCCTTCTCCAGCATCTCGGAGAGGACCTCCTTCGCCTGCTTGGAATTGATCTTCCCGTTTCCGAGGAGGGTCAGAAGCTCGACCAGGTTCTCCTTCTGGAAGCGGAGGTCGGAAAGGGTCTTCTCGTTCTTGTTGAGCCAGGCCTTGATGTCCACCATCAGGAAATCCCAGAGGGTGACAGGGTTCTTGGCTCCGAGCTTCAGGCAGTCCTCGAAGTAGAGGACGTCGTCTCTCTCCCTAAGGAGGGATTCGACCTGATAGTCGTTGAGTCCGTCTTCATGGAGCTCCTTGCGGTAAGCGCTAGGAAGCTTGTTCATGGAGTGGATGGAATCATACAGGAATCCGGAATCCAGGTCGATCGGAACGATGTTCGGTTCCCGGAAGTACTTGTAGTCGATGGCATTCGTCTTCTTACGCATCATCACGGTCTCCTTCTTCCCTTCATCGAAACGCCTTGTCTCCTGGATGACCGGTTCCCCGCAATCGAGGAGCTTGGCCTGCCTCTTGACCTCGTAGTCGACGGCAAGGCGGATGTTCTGGATGGTATTCAGGTTCTTGCACTCGCACTTGGTGCCGAGCTTGTCGCTGCCTTTCGGAGCGATGGAGATGTTCGTATCGCAGCGCATGCTGCCATCCTCCATCTTTCCGTCCGAAACGCCAAGGTAGGTGACGATCTCCCGGATGGCTTCGACGTACTTCATGGCCTCTTCCCCGGAATGCATATCCGGAAGGGAGACGATCTCCAGAAGCGGGACACCGGCACGGTTGTAGTTCAGAAAGGAGATATCGGCTAGATGCAGCTGCTTGGCCGTATCCTCCTCGAGGTGGGCCTGTTCGACATGGATTGTCTTCTTCTCGCCGCTGTCGAGAGTGATCTCGACTTCTCCGCCCTTGCCGATAGGATCGAACTGCTGGGTGATCTGATAACCTTTGGTAAGATCCGGATAGAAATAGTTCTTGCGGTCGAAACGGAGGGTGCGGGCAATATCCATATGGAGTGCTTCGCAGACCTTGATGGCAAAAGCGACGGCCTCCTTGTTGACGACCGGCATCGTTCCCGGGAAGGCAAGGTCGAGAGGCATCGTCTCGGAATTCGGGCTGAGTCCGTAAGTCGCCGGAGCGGAAGAGAACATCTTGCTCTTCGTCTTCAGCTGGACGTGGATCTCCACGCCGATGGTAGGGATATATTCGGTTGCCATGCTACTTTTCCTCCTTCACGAGGCCTTTCAGGCCCGTGATCTCCTCCACGGCACTTGCCAAAGAGAAGACATACCCGTCTTCGAAAGGTCTTCCCGTAATGTTGAGGCCGATCGGCATTCCTTCCTCGAAGAGGAGAGGAAGAGTCAGGGACGGATTCCCGCCGAAGTTGCCGATAGTCAGGATATTGTCGAGGAAGTCAGGCTTGGTCGACCACTTCGTCGAGAGCTCGCTGATCTTCTTCGGGATGGAATAGGCTGCCGGAACGATAAGGTAGTCGATCTGGTCGAAGAACTTGTTCAGTTCGTTGACGATAAGGCGTCTTGCTTTCTGGGCCCGGCAGAACATCTCTTCCTGGTTCTCGCTGAGAAGCGAGAAGGAGCCGATGACGAACCGCCTCTTGATAAGGTCGGTGAACCCGGCCGTACGGGCTTCCGTCATGTACTCCTGCCAGGTCCTGGGGCTGTTCTTGGCGGCAGGGCCGAACTTGATGCCGTCGAGGTTGGCATTGTTGCTGGTGCTCTCGGCACAGGAGATGATCATATATGTCGGATAAAGGGCGTCCAGAAGCTCCACCGGATAGTCGTAGGAAAGGACTTCGTATCCCTTCTTCTTCAGTCCGTCGAGAACCTCCAGGTAGGCCTTCTTGATCCTCGGATTCGAAATGGAGTCCATGACGGCCTTGAAATAGCCGACCTTCTTCAAGGTCTTCTTCTGCAGGACATAATTCTGATACTTCTCGTTCTTCCGGCTGGAAGAGGACATATCGTTCTTGTCGTGCCCGGCGATAGCGGAGAGGACATAGGCGCTGTCGAGGACATTCCTGGTGAAATAGCCGACGGCATCCAGAGACGGGGCAAACGGGAAAAGGCCGTAACGGCTGATTCTTCCCCAGGTTGCCTTGAAGCCGACAAGTCCGGCATTGGAGGCAGGCTTACGGACGGAATCGCCCGTATCGCTTCCCAAGGCCATCGGTACGATGCCCTGGCTTACAGCAGCTGCGCTTCCGCAGGAAGAGCCGCCGATGATACGCTCCGGATTATACGGATTGAGGGTGTTGCCCTTATGGCCGGTCGTTCCGGTTCCGCCCATGGCTAACTCATCCATGGTGGACTTTCCGATCAGGATCATTCCCGCACGGCGGAGCTTGCTGACGACGGTAGCATCGAAGAAAGGAACGTATCCTTCCAGGATCTTGCTGGAAGCCGTCGTTTCGATCCCGGCGGTCGAGAAATTATCCTTGGCGACATACGGAATGCCTTTCAGGTATTCCTCTTCCTTCACTTCCGTGATCTTGCCGGCTTCTTTCCTGGCCTCTTCGAAGCAGAGTGCTTCGAAGGAGTTGCAGGTATCTCCCTGAACACCCGAAATCGCATCCTCGACCAGTTCGAGCGAGGTGACTTCCTTCTTCACGAGCGCCGCATGGAGCTCGGCGATGCTTTTATTCATCCACTTCGTCATTTGCGTTACCTACGACTTTCGGGAGCTTGACGTTGTTGCCAAGCTTCGTATTGCTGTTCTTCAGAGCCACCGCCACATCGATCGGCTTCGACGGCTTGTCTTCCCTGAGGATCTTCTGGTGTTCCGAATACGGGAAGGTCATCGGGTCGGCTTCGTCGACGCCCTTGATCGACTTCAGAAAGTCGATCTGGGCGAGGACGGTATTGAATTCCTCGTAAATCAGATCGTCCTGGCCCGGAGAGAGCCGGAACATAAGGCTCTTGGCACAGGTGTCGATTACATCCTTTGTTACTTTGATCATGTCATTCTCCTGTCTATGAAAAATTACGGACAATAGTATCTTACTATTTCCGGAGGAAGGAAAAAGGAAAAAACTACTTTTCCTGTTTTTCCTCCGCTTCCTGAAGGAGCGGAAGGATATCCTCTTCGGAATAGACCTTGACTCCGAGCTCGTTTGCTTTCGCAAGCTTGCTCCCGGCTTCTTCCCCGGCAAGGACGAAATCCGTCTTCTTGGAGACGCTCGAGGAGGATTTCCCGCCGAGCTTCTCGATCCTTTCCGTCATCTCCTCCCGGCTTACGGAAAGAGTACCGGTCAGAACGAAGCGTTTGTCCTTGAAGAAATTGTCGCCGGCCATGGTCTTCGGCGTAAGGGAGAGGGTGTTTACCCCTTCCGCTTCCAAGGAGAGGAGAACCTTCTCCTTCTCCGGATCGGCAAAGAAATCCACTACCTTCTTCGCTCTCACTTCCCCGATATCGCTGAGGGAGGAGAGTTCGTCAAGCGTTGCCTCCTTAAGGGCAGACAAGGAGCCGTAGTGGTCGGCAAGGATCTTGGCATTCTTCTTTCCGATGGTCCCGAGGTTCAAAGCCGACAGCAGCATCCAGAGATCGTTCTTCTTGCTCTTCTCGACGCCGTCGAGAAGAAGCTTCGCCGATTTCTCTCCTAATCCGTCCAGCATCATCAGATCATCCTTGTGGTTCTTCAGAAGATAGAAATCGGATACTTCCCTTACCAGCCCTTCCGCAAAGAGGAGCTCGACCAGCTTCTCTCCGAAGCCGTCGATATCCATCCCTGCCTTGCTGGCGAAGAAGATGAGGGAGTTGATCTTCCTGGAAGGGCAGAGGACGTTCTGGCAGTAGGTCTGTCCCTGTACCTTCACGAGAGGCTTGTGGCAGTACGGGCATTCCTCCGGGAAGGAGTAGGGCACCAAGTCCTTTGTTCTTCTCGATAGGATCACCTTCTCCACCTCCGGGATGACGTCTCCGGCCTTGTGGAGGCTGACATAGTCTCCGATCCGGATATCCTTCCCCTTGATGAAGTCTTCGTTGTTCAAGGTAGCACGGCTGACAAGGGAGCCGGCAAACCGGACCGGATCCATGACCGCGGTCGGAGTGACCCTCCCCGTCCGTCCGACGGAGATCTCGATGTCCCTGAGCTTCGTCGTCACTTCGACCGGCGGGAACTTGTAGGCAATCTCCCACTTGGGAACCTTCATCGTGTAACCGATCCGGTCATAAAGGGAAAGATCGTTCACCTTGATGACAAGCCCGTCGATATCATAGGGTAAAGTCGCTCTCTTCTTCGTGTATTCGTGCATATAGCTAATCACTTCCTCGATGCCGTGGACAAGCCGTCTTTCCGGATTCGTGATAAACCCGAGCTTGCCAAGGTACTCTAGGGACTCGCTATGCGTCTTAAAGCCTAGAGACTTAGCATCCGGAACATAATACCAGAAAGCGGAAAGCTTTCTTTTTGCAGTAACGGAGCTATCCAGTTGCTTCAAGGAACCTGCAGCCGCATTACGGCAGTTGGCAAACGGTTCTTCCCCGTTCTTGGTCCTGTCGGCATTGGCAAGGGCAAGGCTGGACTTTGGCATATAGACTTCTCCGCGGATCTCGAATTCCCGTTTCTCCGGGATATGGAGAGGAATCGAGGCAATCGTCTTGACGTTGTTGCTGACGTCTTCCCCGATAGATCCGTTTCCTCTTGTGGAGGCCAGGGAAAAGTCTCCGTCCTCATAAAGGACAGAGCAGGCAAGGCCGTCGATCTTGACCTCGGCCATGTATTCCACATCCCTAAGTCCGGTAAGTTTCCTAATCGTAGCATCGAAATCCCGCAGTTCCTCTTCGTTGAAGACATCCGCGATGGAAAGCATGTATTTCTTGTGGGTGACCTTGGGGAAGCCTTTGACGACTCCTCCTCCTACCCGGCTGGTCGGGGAAAGGGAATCACGAAGGTCCGGTCTCTTCCTCTCCAGGATCTGGAGTTCTTCCATCAGGGCATCGAATTCGCTGTCGCTGACAGTCGGGGTGTCCTTGACGTAGTAGTCGTAGTTGTACTGGTTGAGGAGCTTGGTCAGCTCTTCTACCCTTATCTTTTCCTTGTCTTCCTTTTCTGCCATATCCTTACTTCTCCTCCTCTTTCATCTTCCGGAATGCCTTGAATCCGACCATCAGCTTCTTCTCTCCGTAAGGATCCGGGAAGTCGACGACGATCTTGTTCCCTTCGACCTTCGTGACCTTGCCTTTTCCGAAAGAGGTATGGATGACGAAGTCCCCGGGGACATAAGTATCCTCCGGCTTCAAAGAAGAGGAGGAAGAGGAATACTGGCTGGCACTGCTGACCGAAGAAGCACCAAACGGCCTGTTCACAGGCCTATGGGATCCATAGGAGGCATAGTAGTTGGGAGCCTGCTTTGCCGAAACAGAACTGGAAAGGCTGTCTCCGGGAAGCGCCATCTCCTTGATGAACTGGCTCTGCGTATATCCCTGCCCGTTCCGGAAATTGGTCCCGCCGAAGGAGGAGACATACAAGTCCTTCTCCGCCCTGGTCATAGCGACATAGAAGAGACGCCTCTCCTCTTCCAGGGAGGATCCTTCCTGGGCCATCAGGGCGTGGTAGTTCGGGAAGACCATCTGGTCGAGTCCGGTGACGAAGACCTTCGGGAATTCCAGTCCCTTGCTGACATGGCCGGTCATCAGGGAAACGGCATTGCTGTCCTTGATCTCGTCCTGATCGGACTGGAGGGCGACGTTGATCAGGAAGTCCTCCAAGGTGGAAGTCCTGTTGACTCCCTGCTCATCCGTTATCGGAGAGGAGAGGGCCTGGCTTAAAGTCCGCATGAATTCGTTGACGTTGTCGACTCTCGAGGAAGAGGTGGATGCCGTGTAGGACAAGGACTCGTTCTCCTTCTCGTCGACACGGCTCACGTATTCCCGGAATCCGGCCTCCGAAAGGTAGGTGGTGATTCCGGAAAGAAGGGCATCGTTTGACGGAGAGGACTTGTAGAGGGCCTCCATCTTGTCGTAAGCCTGATAGAACTGGGAGAGGGCAAGCTGGGTTCCCTTGTTCAGATGCAGAGAGGGATCATTGGTGCGGATCGCGGCAAAAAGGGTAGCCTCCTCTTCCGGCATCTGGTTCTGCAGGTCCTTGGCCCGCTCCATGGTCTTTTCCCCGAGTCCCTTCGTCGGGGCCTTGAGGATCCGCTGGAAGGAGATATCGTCGGGGTTGACAAGAAGCCGGAGATAGGACAGGGCATCCTTGATCTCCGCCCGCTCGAAGAACTTCAGTCCGCCATAGACGAGGTACGGAATCCGGTAGAGGGTAAGCTGTTTTTCCAGAGCGGCGGAGAGATAGTTCGAACGGTAGATGATGGCAAAATCCTTGTATGTGGACTTTCCGGCCCTTGTCTCCCGGGAGATGCGGCTTGCGATATCGAGGGCTTCCGAGTCCGCGTTCCCGTAGAAGCAGTAATGGACCTTGTCCCCTTTCTCGCCGCCGAACGACATCAGATCCTTCTTCATCCGGTCCTTGTTGTTGTTGATGACGTTGTTTGCAGCATCCAGGATCGACTGGGTGGAGCGGTAGTTCTTGTCGAGGACGACGGTCTTCAGGGACGGGAAATCATGGGGAAGCTGGTCCCGGATGATCTTGTTCTTTGCTCCGCGCCAGGTATAGATGGTCTGGTCGGGATCGCCGACGACGGTCAGTGCCGTTCCGTCGGTACTGGAAGAGGAGGAATTCGGCTTCAGGAAAAGCTTCACGAGCCGGTACTGGACGACATTGGTATCCTGGAACTCATCGATGAAGAAGACCTTGTACTTCTCCTGCCAAACCTTGCGGATATCGGGATGGTTCTCCATGATGGACATGGTAAAGAGAAGAAGATCGGCAAAATCGAGGAGGTTCTGCTGTCTCAGGTATCCCTGGTACTGGGAATAGACGGACTTCAGCTCGTCGAAGGTATAGATAGCGCCAAGAGGTACCATCGAAGGAGAGAGATCGGAAACGAAGACTCCGTCCTCCTTGAGCCTGGAAACCTTGCTGACGACCGCATTCACGAACTCCTTGGCAGCACCTTTTGGCATCGGCTTGAAGATCTGCTTGAAGATGCCGTTCTGGTCGGAGGTATCGATGATATTGAAATTCTTGTTGTAGACTCCGTCGTAGTTCTGGATCTCCTTCTTGAGGAAACGGTAGCAGAATCCGTGGAAAGTAGAGACAAGAGGACGGCCCGAACCGATTCCGGGGGTCTCGGAAAGAAGCTTCCCGACACGGTCGAGCATTTCCTTGGCGGCCTTGTTCGTGAACGTGATGGCAACCATCTGGCGGGGGAGGACCTCCCCTTTGCTCAGGATATAGGCCATCCTGTAAGTCAGGGTCCTGGTCTTTCCGGTCCCGGCACCGGCAATGATCCGGACGAACTGGCTTTCGCTCGTCACGGCCTCGAGCTGCTGCGCATTCAGCTTGGAAGATACATCGATCATAGAGGCCCCCTTTTTTCATGCCTTATTAGTATAGCAAAAAAGGGGGCCTGGCCCCTTGCAGAAAACAAAAGAAAAGAAAGGAAAAAGACTACTCCAGAAACCGGGTCAGGGTCTTTGCCGAAAGTTCGCAGAAACTGGACGGGAAATGGAGGAAACCGTTCTTCATCCAGTCATAAGTAAGGGAAGACAAGGCACCGACGATAGCGGAAAGGTTGGCAGGGTCTTTCAGAAGCTCCCCCTCATTGCCAAGGAAGCTTCGGTGGTACGCAAAAAGGTAAGGAAGCATCTTGGAGAGGAGGTCCCGTCTAGAAAGGATCGTCAGGTTCTTCTTCTCCCCCCAGAGCTGCTGGAGGAAGAGAAGATAGGAACCCCGGAATCCGTTCAGGGTCTTGTCCTTGGCAAGCGGAGCAATGGAGAAAAGGCCTTTGAAGTAATCGTCGAGGATGTCCTCCTTCGTCTTGTAGTTCCTGTAGAAGCTGGCTTTGCTGACTCCCGCCTTCAGAAGGAGCTCCTTGATGGAGATGTCCTCGAAATCCCTTCTTTCCAGAAGAAGAAGGAGGGCTTTCACTAGATACCGCCTTACTCCAGAAACCATAGGCATGTCTCCCTTTTCTTTCGATTATACTCCAAGAAACGCAGGAAACAGGCTTTTTCTTCGAAGAAAAAGGCCCGGAATGATCCGGGCCTTGCTTTTTTATTGGCTGGGGTACTTGGATTCGAACCAAGGCATCACAGTTTCAGAGACTGCTGTCTTACCGCTTGACTATACCCCAATAGCAAGTAAAAAGTATAGGGCTTGGGGAGGGGTTTGTCAACAGGAAATTGTCCTATTTGTCGTATGCTTCCCCATGCTGTATCTTGCATCCCCTGTAGACCTGTTCGAGGGTCAGCAGGAATGCCATGTAGTGGGTAAAAGTGAGAGGGCTGAGGGAGAAGGAGAAGTCGCTTCTTTTCCTAAGAGCGTCGGCAAGCCCGTAGCTGCTTCCGAAGAGGAAAACAAGGTTTCCTTTCCTGGACATCGCCTGAGAAAGCCTGGAGGAGAACTCCGGCGTAGAGATTTCCTTGGCATGGATATCCAAAAGGAACAGATACTCCTGATCCTTGATCCGGAGAAGGGCTCTCTCCCCTTCCTTGGCAAGGGCACGGCTGATCTCTTCCTGGGAGGGCTTAGGAGAAAGCCTCTCCTCCGGAAGGTATTCGATCTGGACCTTCCCGAACTTGGAAAGCCTCTTGCTGTATTCCCGGATGCCGGAAACAAGGAAATCCTCCTTCGGCTTTCCCGGAACAAGGAAACGGAAGTTCATCTTCTTCCTCCCTTCGTCTCTTCCTTGTCGCTGGCAATCCTCAGGATCCCATCCGGAAGATAGCCTAGCTGGGTTCTTACTACTTCTTCGAAAGTGGCCTTCGCCTTCAAAGGGGTGTTGCATTCATCGCTCAGATGGGCCAGGACTATTTCTTTCGTCTTCTCTCCCATCAGGACGGAGAGGTAATAGGCGCAGTCCGTATTGGAGAGATGCCCTTTGTCGCTGATGATACGCCTTATCAGGCTGTCCGGTCTCCCGGAATGGAAGAGCAGCTCGGAATCATGGTTCGATTCGAAGATGTAGTAGGTCCTGTCCCGAAGGGCATCAAAGTCGCTTTCCGGAACAAACCCGGTATCGGTCACATAAACCAAGGATTCCTTTCCGTCCTCCACCAGGAATCCCATCGGGTTCTTGGCATCGTGGCTTAAGGGAACAGGGGTGATACGGAAAGGTCCGACATCGACCGGGGTAAGAGGCAGAAGAAAACGGGAGCTTGCAATCGTTCCTTCCAAGGACGGCAGAGTGAGAGTGGAGGCATAGACGAGGTCTTTGGGAGCGCTGCTGATATGGCTGGCGTGATCGGAATGGGAATGGGTCACGAAAAAGCCTTCGATAGATTCGAAGCCGAGTCCGTATTCTCTGCAGGACAGAGTTACTTTCTTCTTGGATATTCCGAAATCGAGAAGGATAGCATCCTCTCCGGAAACGACAAGGGTGGCATTTCCTTTTGACCCGGATGAAATGACATCGTAAAGCATGTTAGAACGGGGTATTAGGACCGCCGGCATCATCCTGCATGGAGGAGATGAGGGTGAAGGAGCAGTGCTCCTTGTCGAAGGAGAAGACAAGGTCTCCGATCCTTCCGTTACGGTTCTTCTTGAGATCGACGTTGACGGTCGAAATCGGGCTTTCCTCTTCCGGCTGGCCGGAGGATTCCTTGTCCTTTCCGTCTTCTCCCTTGCCGTAATAATCCTTGCGGTAAAGGAAGATGATCATATCGGCATCCTGTTCGATAGCACCGGATTCCCGGATATCGGACATCTGGGGAGTATGGTCTTCCCGCTTTTCCGTATCACGGGAAAGCTGGGAAAGAGCGATAATCGGGACGTTGATGTCCCTGGCGAGCTGCTTGATCTGACGGGAGATAGAGGCAACTTCGTTCTGACGGGAATCGCTGCTCTTGGTCTGGGCAGTGATAAGGCCGATATAGTCGATCGCCATAAGCCCGAGATTAGGAATGAGATTCCTGAGTTTCTTGGCCTTGGCGATGATATCCATGACCTTGCTTCCGGGGTTGTCATCGATGTAGAAGGGGAGAGCGTTCAGTTCCAAAAGCCCTTGGCGGAGCTTGGCTGCATTCCCGGCCTTGATCGGATCATGCTCATCGTTGATGAGAACCTGGTCCCTAGTGCTTCCCTTCTCGAACTCCAGAGAGTTGATCTCATCGGAACTTAGTCCGGCGGTCAGCTCCAGCAGACGCATAGCAATCGAGGTAGCACTCATTTCCAGGGAGAAGAAAACAACCGGAGTGCCTTTCTTGGCGACATTGTAAAGCAGGTTCAAGGCAAAAGCGGTCTTTCCTACGGATGGCCTGGCACCGACGATGATCATATCTCCCTTGTGCCATCCCTTCGTAATGGAATCGAGAGCCTTGTACCCGGTTCCCAGCCCGGTAACGCCGTCCGGCCGTTTTCCGTTCTTCCGGTTCTCCTCGGTCTGGATGACAAGCTGGTTCACCAGCTCGGAATTGACCGCATCCAGCCTTTTGACTTCGGCAACACGCCTCTGCTGAGTGATCTTGGTGATCTTCTCTTCGCTCAGTCCGATGAAGTCGGAGATATCCGGAATGGCACCGGCAATCGCCTGGTTCTGGATGTCCTTCAGGGCATTCAGGAACTGGTTCAGAAGAGAGTGGTCCTTGACAGCATTGACGAAGGAATCCATCCCGACAGGAGCATAGCAGTCATCCGCCAGGAAGTTGATGTATCCTTCTCCGCCGATCTCCTCCAGCTTCTTGAGATCGTTCAAGGTGCTCTTCAGAGATTCCACGGACGGCGGGATGTTGTGCTTGCTCATCTCGAGGAGCGTACTGAAGATCGTCCTGTTTCTCAGGTCCAGAAAATCCTCCGGCGTCAGCTTCGACGTCAGATCAAGAAGCTCGTTTCCTTCCGCATCGTTTAGGATCGCAGAAAGAATCGAGCCTTCGTTGGGATCGGTCTTGTACTTCGTCTCCTCATCCATAAGCTACTTCTTCTCCTTCAGATTGACAACGATATGGAGAGTGGCCTTGACCTGTCCAAGGCTTCCCTTGTAGAGTTCGACAGGAAGCTCCGTCTTTCCGAAGCCGTTGACTAGCAGGTTCTTATCCAGGAACTGGCCCTTGGTCAGTTTGATTCCGTTGTTCTTCTCCAGCGTCTTGATGATAGCAGTCGTGGAGATAGTACCGACCATATCCCCTCTTCTTCCGGCACTTGCCTCAAAGGTAAGCGTCAGTCCGGAAAGAGTTTTGCCGAGCTCTTCGGCGGCCTTCTTGTCGAGGGCATCCCGCCTTGCTTCTTCGGCAAGCTCCTTCTGGTATTCCTTCTGGGCGGCATCCGTAAAGAGAACGGCTTTCTTGTTCGGAATCAGGAAGTTGGCTCCGTATCCATCGCTGACATTGACGACATCGCCTCTCTTTCCGAGCTTCCGGACTTCTTCTTTCAGTAATACTTTCATTTTGAATCCTCCTTGGATTTCATGATCGGATAAGACTAATTGCGGCCAACCGACTTTGCTTCGCCGAGATAGTCGTTCAGAACAGCATATAGCTTTTTCTTCACTTCCTCCACAGTACTATCCGTGAAGTTCGAGGCTGCCATCGAGAAATGGCCTCCTCCTCCAAGCTTCTGCATCAACAGTTCGCAGTTCACGCTTCCGTCGCTCCTGGCGCTGATCTTGATGGTGTGAGGACCGGTACGTCCGATAGCGAAGGAACAATCGATTCCGCGGATCTGGATAGCATCGTTGGCAACCTTGGAGAGCATGACATCCGGAATCGTATCCGTATCCGGAGAAAGCGAGACAAGGGTTCCATAGTAAGGCGTATCGGAATTATTCAGAATACTGATCTTCTGCCTGTATTCCTCGAGGTTTTCCTTGAGGAAGTCATCGACCTTGGCGGAATCCGCACCGAAGTTCTTGAGCTGGGCAGCAGCTTCGAAGGTGGAATTGCTGGTTCTCTCCTGGAAGGAATGCGTATCCAAGGTGATGCCGGCAAGAAGGAACGTTGCCGTTCTTTCATCGACCGGGATGGAATCCAGGGAATAGGTGATGTAGCTGGTGACGATTTCACTGGCCGAGGAAGCAGATGTATCCAGTCCGTTGAAGACCGGATCGTCATACGTATAAGGCCCCATTCTATGGTGGTCGAGGACTGCAACAGCCTTAACCTTCGACTGCATATCGGAGAACATGGAGATCTTCGGATTGTTGTGATCCATGCAAAGAAGCAGAGTATCCTTGTCGACGAAGTCCTTGAGTCCCCGGAAGTCGATGAAGATACGCTTGATTTCCTCGTCGCTGAAGTTCGTCGTAACAGCGATTCGGGCGTTGTTCTCCACAAGCTGGTTTTCAAAGCAGATCTTTGCCGGGACACGGACATACTGGCAAAGAAGATAAGCACCAAGGCAGCTTCCGATCGCATCGAAGTCGGCATTCGTATGGCCGATGATCAGTACCTTCGGATAGTCTCTCAGAATCTGGAGGAAGGAGTTGGAGAGGGTACGGATCTTGACCTTGTTCCGGGCAGGCTTCAGTTCGCTCTTGCCGCCGATATAGACCATGGACTGGCCAAACGGAGCGATAACGGTCTGGTCTCCGCCTCTGGAAAGGGCAACATCGAGAGCATTTCCGGCCTCTTCGCTAAGTTTGGAATAATCCGGGAAGCCATAGGAGATACCGATGGAGAGAGTGAAGCCGTTAGGGAAGGCGTTGCGGACACGATCGACCACCGGGAACTTCTCATTGAAGATACGGTAATACATTTCCATGGTCGTGATGAAGATATAACGGTCGTCTTTGATTCTCTTGATCATGGAACCGGAAGTCTGGCCGAATTCAGCAATGATTGCCCTTGTTCTCGTAAGCATATCCGTAAAGTGGGCATCATCCGAGATAGACATCTGGACATCGGAGAAGTTATCGATGGAGATGTAGCCGATGACAGGGGCTTGGTTCAAGGAATTCTGCAGTTCGTTCTCGTACTCCGTAACATCCCGGAAGATATAGAGGGAGGATTCGTTGAGGAATTCAACGGAATAGGTACGCGATTCGAATTTGACTGTCACAGACTTCTTTTCTTTCTTATCCACGGAGAGAGAGGTAAGAGTCGGGAAAGTACTGACAATCCTGGTATCGATCAGGTTAGGGATACGTTTGGAAAGGAAGTCATTGGTCCAGAGGACGTTTCCGCCATGGTCGGTAACGGCAAGACCTATCTGGCCGAAATAGTAAGCTTCGTTGACGTCGTTTCCGATAACTTCGGCGCTCGTCATCTCGGCTTTCGATTTCAAGGCCTTCTCCCTGTAATTGAAAGAAAGGTTTACGAGGAAATCGAGGAAAACGAAAAAGCATCCAAGGCCGACCGAGGCATAGAAAAGGGTAACCGGGATATCCGCCTTGGGAATATACAGGTAGCAAAGTATGACGACAACATAGGCTATGATCTCGAAGAGAAGAATAACCAAGGAATGAAGCCGATGTTTCTTGAGCAGATGGTTCATGCTGCCTCCTAGCTCTCTTAGAAGAGTAAGTAGCTACTATTATAATAGAAAGGCTTCCGTTTCTAAAGCCTGTTGGAAAAAAGTCTCTTTATCCGTTAATCCTATGCCAGTCATCCCCGTTATCCATGAGGACAAGGCCACGGATGGATGCAACCGGAAGGGTCTTCAGAAGAGCGAGTGCTTTGCGGAAGGTTTCCCCGGTTGTAAGGACATCGTCAAAAAGAACGATATGCTTGCCGGAAAGGCTAGATGTGCCTGGAAGAAGGCGCATCTTCTTTCCGTCTCTTCTTCCGCTTGGTCCCAGCTCTTTCTGCTCCGTTTCCTCTTCCTTTGCAAGAACGGAAAGAAAAGGGAGATTCGCCGACCTTAGGATTTCCTCAAGATGGACAAATCCTCTTTCCTGGTTCTTCTTTTCGGAAGAAGGCAGAGGAACAAAGACGGAACGGAAATAGTAAGTCCTCAGGAGCAGAAGATATGGGGAAAGAAAGCAGGGCGAAAGAGCAACATCCAGTCCTTCCTTGTACTGGAGAAGCCACTTCTTCATGTTCCCGCTATATCCGGAAAGAAAAAGAATCTTTGTTCCGGCAAAAGTCTTCTCCTGGATCAAAGAATCCACCCCTTCCAAGCAGGTATCGCAAAGGATCGGTTTCTTTTCCAAAAAGTTCCTTATGGGAGGAGGCGAAAATTCTTCCATACAGGCTAAGCAAAAACACTTATCATTCCCCATTGTTTTTTCTCCTGTTTGTTCTATCGATCGTCTGGATTGTGGTATCGATAGATGTGGTTTTTACTTCCCCAATGAAAAGTACTTCTCCTCTCGTTGCACCAACTTTTCTTCCAACCCGTCCCGCAATCTGAATCAGGGTTGATGAGGTATATAAATCGTGATCTGCTGAAAAGACGATCACCTGCAGATTCCGGACAGTTACTCCTCTTTCGAGGATGGAAGTCGTAACCAGATATTGGAACTCTCCTTTCTTGAACTTTTCAATGTCCACTCTTCGAAGGCTCTCCTTGGAAGAAACAAAGCTTCCGCCACGGAAAAGAAGGCGAAGAAAGAAAAAAAGCTTTCTTCCTATCTCAATTGTCGGAACAAAGATGAATACGGGGAAATTCTCTTTCTTGAATCTCCTTAAGTGGTGTGCACATAGGAAAAAGGAAGGGTAGTAAGAAGCCGGGCAGAAAACAGGCAGGGGAAGGTCTCCTCCGTGATATCTTTCGGAAAGGGAAAGAACAACTCCGGAATCTTTCTTTATGGCATTAAGGTCTTCTTTGTCCGGAGTTGCCGAGAGAAGAACGTACTGTCCTCTGAGGCTCCTTTTGAAGAAAGCATGAAGGACCTCGTCCCCACGGTAGGGGAAAGCATCTATTTCATCGACAATGAGTAAGTCAAAATAACATACATAACGAAATAGCTGATGAGTAGTGAGAACAAGGATATCTCCTTCCAGGAGGGTATTATGTTCTCCATAGACGGCGACTACGCGGGCACTCGGAAATGCCTCCTCGATTCGCGGTTTCAAGTCCACGACAACATCTTTTCTAGGGGTTGCAAAACCCACCCTTTTTCCTAGCTTCAAATAGGCTTCCATGGAAGCATATACAAGTTCCGTTTTACCCGCTCCTGTTACGGCATTCAAGAATACGTTATGCCCGGAAAGGAGAAGCTCTTTGGTTCTCCTGGAAATTTCTTCCTGCTTCTTGCTGAGAGGATAAGAAAGCGTTAGGGAGATGCCCCCCTTGGGAGAAAAGGAAGGGTCCGCTTCCTTTCCTCGGAACATGATGCAGCGGCGGCAATAAGGTTGTCCGTTCCTTATGCCTATATAGCGGGGATCTTTGTTCCCGCATCTAGGACAGGTATAGATTTTTTCACCCATACCTCTTTTCTATCCGGAAAAACAGTTTTTACGGAATAAAATGAATTAATTCTTTGGCGAAGATTTTTTCCTCGAGTTCCAAATAGGAAGAAACAGAAAGCACATGCATTTCTTTTTTCTCCGGAAGCAAATCCTCCGGGACCGAGGCGCCCTTGGGATTAAGCCAGATGGAGAAAGCAAAGCCGGCAAGACAAGAGCCGTAAATATCCTGGTAATAGGAATCTCCAATGTATATAGATTGGGAAGGGTTCCTTTGATAAATCCCCATGGCATAGGAGAAGAAATCCGGGTTAGGCTTCTTCACTCCGACATCCGATGATGCAATAAAGCCTAGAAAGGGGTGCCCTGGGAAGAACTTCTTCACAAGAGCAAAGGACTCTTCAGAAGGATAAACAGTGTTCGAGATAATGCCGTAAGGCAAATTTTCCCTGTCCAGACGAGAAAGAAATCTATCAGCCCCCGGAATCGGTGTAGGATCAAGAAAAGAAAGGACTTCTTTTCCGCATTTTTCAACCGGGCAGTCTAAGGAAATCGAGAATTTGCGGACAATTAGATTCAGAATTTGTTCTATTTGGATCTCGTAATTGCTATGAACATTGTAATAAGCCTGGAAGAAATCCTCCGTAAAGGCATCCACCACCTGCCATTCTACCGCATCCGGATGCAGGCAATGGTTCTTCAAAGGCTTAGTATTCCAGTCTTCTTCTTTTTTGGCAAAATGAAGCAAAGTCGACCAACAATCAAAAAAAAAGGAATTAATTGTCTTCATCCTGATTTTTCCTTCGGCTAATATTTTAACCAAGGCCGCCTTCCAAAGCAATTCCCCCAACTGGCTGTTCCGCCTATTCCTTGCATTCCAAGGCTGGAAGTTTTAAACTAATTGGACCAAAGATAGTTAATTATTTCTATTGAATAGCACACAGAAAAGCCCACTCGATTATTCGTTAACGAGTGGGTTTTTCTTATCATTATTCCCTAAACTATCGCTGTTTTCGAAAGTCTCAATAAAG
>Ga0172378_10001913_pt1 | contig 19366 bp, 21 predicted proteins | sample GrowelOW332metaG_FD_119755 | JGI IMG/M metagenome (GOLD analysis project Ga0172378, IMG submission 119755) | Groundwater microbial communities from an aquifer near a municipal landfill in Southern Ontario, Canada - Pumphouse #3_1 metaG | ecosystem: Environmental > Aquatic > Deep subsurface >... | reverse complement strand
GTTTGCCGCCTGGGCTGGCAGCGCCGCCTCTGTCTCCTCCTTCTATGGACGCCTCTGCATCGGCGACGAAATAGACAAGGCCGAAATCACCGGAGTCGGCAAAGAAACCGACATCCTCACCCTGCTGAAAAAACGAGGCCGGGACCGTGACGACAGCAAATATCTGTTCGCCTCTACCCCGGCCCAAGGCTACATCTATCCCGGCACCATGGGCTGCGCCCAGGTATGGGAATACCGCCCGTGCTGCCCCCACTGCCACGACCTGGTCAAGCTGACCTCCGAAAATGTCATCATACCCAAGGAAGCAACCGCTGAAGATGTTAGAAACGACATAGCCAAAGCGGAAATCGCCTGCAGCAGCTGTGGGGTGCCCTGGACCGATCACGACCGGCTTGTCGCCTATCATGGCGGTGACTGGTACTGTATCAAAGGTGTAGACATCGAGCATCCGGAAACCGTCGGCATGCACCTGTCGGCCTACCCGCTGCCCAACATCCCGCTCAAGGAAATAGCGGAAAAAATCGTCAAGGCGAAAGACGGCGGAGTCACTGAAAAGAAAGCACTGGCAAACGGCTATGATTGCATCGATTTCAAGGAAACCCCTGTCGGACAGATAGGGGAATCCCATCTGCTCAAGTTCAAAAGCGAGCTGCCCCGCAACCTGGTCCCGCCCGACACCGCCATGCTCGGCCTGTTGGTCGACACCCAGCAAAGCAGTTTCTATTATCAGCTGTGGGCCTTCGGCTATGCCCCGGCCGTATCCATACACATGGTCCGCCACGGCATTGTCGAGACCTTCGAGGACATCGAGGGTATGCTGGCAGATACCTACGAGGACCATGCCGGCAGGCAATTCCGCATTGCCAGGGGTCTTATTGACTCCGGCGGCACCAAGCGGGCCTGGCAGAAGCACAGCCGTACCACCGAGGTTTATGAATGGTGCAGCCGCAACCGGGTCATGATGCCCCACAAGGGTGTCCACGGCAACACCGGAGACATGATCTCCTACAAGGACGTGGCCACCTTCCCCGGCACGAACAAGAAGATCCCCGGCGGGCTTAAAAGGGCCAACATCCGAGTCGACATATTCAAGGACGAGCTGGAGGGCCGCCTCGGCAAAGAACCCGACGATCCCGGGGCGCTGTCCTTCCATTGCGACATCGACGATCCCTTTGCCAAGCACTACACCAGCGAATACAAGAACGAAAACAGTGAATGGACCCATGACCGTAGCAAAGGCCGCAATGACTATTTCGATTGTAATGTCTACGCCCTGGCGCTGCGCGAAATGTGGAAGCTGAGAATACCAAGGAAGCCCGAAGAAAACGGCCAGGCCCAAACGGGCCGCAGAATACTCTCAAAAGGGGTGAGTAATGATTAAGGAACGAATCACGCGATCCGAAATAGACGCCTACAAGCGGGAAGTCCTTGAGCAGAGTGTTCTGGTCCGCCTGGACGAAGCCGCTGCCATCCTGGCCGTGCATCCTCGCACCGTGCTCCGCCGTGTCGAAACCGGAGCGATCACCCCATACAACGACAATACCACCAGAAAAAACGTCCGTTTTCTTGCCTCAGAGTTGCAGCGCTACGTCAAAGAAATGCGCCAGAATCTACAAAATATAGACTAGATTTAGAAGCCAACCACAATATTTTGTGACAATGCCTGACAATAACGGACAATGCCCCCTAGATAAATCTTTCCTACCAGCGGAGAATACGGCCATACCATCAGAAAAAGGATTGGCATGGCCGGAATCACGCTTGAACAAGCCGAAGCAAAGCTCCAAGAATACCTGACCGCCGAGACGAAAGTCCTTGCCTGTCAGGATCACGTCATTGACGGTACCCGCTTCACCCGTGCCGACCTGGCCGCCGTGCAGCAGGGCATCAAGATATGGGAAGGCAGGGTCGCCCGCCTGTCCCGTCCTGCCGGCGGTCTGCGTGTGCGCGAGGTGATCCCCCGATGAGTCTTGCCACCGAGGTAAAAATCGGTCAAAGGACTGTCCAGGTCCCGATCACCCTTGCTGACCGGGTTGTGGACTTTTTCAGCCCGACCATGGGGCAGGCCCGTTTCAACACCCGCCTGCGCATGGCCCTGGGTGGCGGCTATACTGGGGCAGATCGCACCCGCCGTGCCAACCAGAAGGGCTGGAAAAGGGAATTGGACGCCGACAGTGCCATCGTTCCCGACCTGCAGGCGCTGCGTGAAGACTCGCAGCACATGAACCGCAATAACCCCATTGCCGTCGGTGCCATCAAGACCAACATCACCAAGGTTGTTGGCACCGGCCTCAAGGTCAAACCCCAGATAGACCGTGACATCCTCAAGATCGATGTGGAGAAAGCCGACCAATGGCAGCGTCAGGCCCTGCGTGAATACCTGCTGGCCACCGAAACCAGGGAGATCGATGCCGAAAGGGAACTGCCCTTTTCACTGCTCCAGAGTCTGGCTTTTATCAAGGTCCTGGACGATGGCGACGTTCTGGTAAATATGCCCCGCTTTGCCCGTCCCGGTTCTCCTTACAAGCTGAAACTGCAGTTTATCGAAGCGGCCCGCATCAGCAACCCTGAGTATAAAGCCAACAACGAGACCCTCTGTGCCGGTGTTGAAAAAGATTCCACCGGGGCCCCCAAGATATACCACGTTGCCTCTCGCCATCCCGGGCGGTTTGTTTCCGGGCAATCGAAAATCACCTGGACACCTGTCAAGGCTTTCAGCGACCGCACCGGCGAGCCGCTGGCGCTATTCCTCAAGGACAAGTCCCGTCCCGGACAGTCCAGGGGTGTACCATACCTCGCCCCGGTTGTCGAGATCATCAAGCAGGCCGGGCGCTATACCGATGCCGAGGTAATGGCTGCCGTGGTCTCCGGCATGCTCACCGTTGTAATTACCAACGAGTTGGGAGATCCAGCAATGGGCCCGGCACCGACTCAGGACAATCCGGACGGCACCACGACCAATCAGGTCGATGATACCGGCCTGGAGCTTGGCTACGGCTCGATCATCGGCCTGCAGCCGGGAGAGAAAATCGAAACTGTCGATCCGAACCGTCCGAATACCGCTTTCGATCCGTTCATGACCGCCATCTTGCGGCAGATTGGCATGGGGCTGGAACTTCCCTTCGAGGTCCTGGTCAAGCATTTCACCGCATCGTATTCCGCATCCCGGGCGGCCCTCATGGAAGCCTGGGACTATTTCCGCCGCCGTCGGCAATGGTTGGTAACCATGCTCTGTCAGCCGGTCTATGAGGCAGTTATTTCAGAGGCCGTGGCATCAGGCCGGCTCGTTGCCCCCGGCTTTTTCGCCGACCCGCTCATTCGTCGTGCCTGGCTCGGTACGGTGTGGATCGGCGACGCCCCCTATCATCTCGACCCGCTCAAAGAAGTCAATGCCGCGAAAGAACGCATGGCCTCACTCCTGACTACCCATGAAGAGGAAGTCGCAGCCATGCCCCAGGGCGGGCCTGATTGGGAAGCAAAGGTTCCGCAATTCGTCAAGGAGCGGACAATCATTCGGGACAACGATCTACTCCCCGAACCGGCGGGACAAACACCCGCAACACCTGCTGCGCCCGTCAATCCTGACCAGTCGGGCACTGATCTGGAGGCAACATGAGAATCATCGACATCATCAACGGTCCCTGGGCAATCACACCGACAATGCTGCAGGAGATCCAGCACATCTACTCCAGCCATTTGCACCGATCGCAAAAGATCGACATTGCCGCAATTGAGGCCGCAACGGGTAAAAAGCTCGACAACAGCCGGAGCGGCTCCTACATAACCGACGGCGTTGCCGTTATCCCTCTTCAGGGTGTGGTCGGCAAGCGCATGAACCTGTTTACCCAGATCTCCGGCGGAGCGTCAACGGAACTGATCGCCAACGACTACCTGGCGGCGCTTAATGACCCGGCGGTCAAGGGTATTGTCCTGCATGTCGATTCCCCTGGCGGTACCGTGGACGGCACCAAGCAGCTTGCCGACCTGATTACGGCCAATCGTGGAGCAAAGCCGGTTATTGCCTGCGCCGACGGAATGATGTGCAGCGCAGCGTACTGGATCGGATCCGCCGCTGACAGCATCAATATGGCGGACCTGACCACGGATGTCGGGTCGATCGGCGTTGTAGCTGCCCATATGGATATCAGCGGCTGGGAGGAAAAGCAGGGGATAAAGACAACCGAGGTTACCGCCGGCAAATACAAGCGGGCCATCTCACAGTATGCACCACTTAGCGAGGAAGGCCGGGCTATCATCCAGGCCGATCTCGATCAAATATATGAATTGTTTGTCGATGCAGTCGCCGGAAATCGCGGCCGTAGCGTTGACGAAGTTCTGGCCAACATGGCCGAGGGGCGTGTCTTCCTCGGTGCAAAGGCTATCGAAGCCGGCCTGGTGGACAGTGTTGCCACCCTGGCCGAAACCATACAACAGGTGCGGGATCTTGCCCGTACCACCACGGCAGGATGGAGCCGGGCCAGTGTTGCCTGTGCCAACGAAAAGGACAAGGAGATAACCATGAATCTTGAACAACTTAAAACCGACCACCCCGAGCTGGTCGAACAAATCGTTTCCGAAGCGCAGGCCGGTATGGCAGCGGCAGTGTCCGCAGCACAGGAAAAAGGTGCAGCCGACGAGCGCCAGCGCATCAATGATGTTCGTGCACAGCTCATTCCTGGCCATGAAGCACTGATTGAAGGTTTGGCCTTTGACGGCAAATCTACCGGTGCCGATGCCGCCCAGGCAATTGTCGCAGCTGAGAAAAAACTACGCGATGCAGCCAAGGGAACCATCGAGAGCGAAGCAAACTCTGTTGTTGAGCCATCTAATGACGATGGCAATGGCACAAAGACCATGAAGCGAGCAGACTTCAACGCCCTGTCGCCTGCTGACCAGCGTCAGGTTGTCGGCTCAGGCGTTAAAATAGTCGACTAAACCGAAATCAAAATTTAATCACGAGAAGGAGTAACGAAAATGTCAAATACATTAACCGGCCTGATTCAATACATATATGACACCGTCGACAACGTCAGCAACGAGCCCACCGGGATGATTGGCGCCGTTTCCATAAACGGCAAGGCAGAGCAGGCAGCGCTTAACCAGGACATTACCTACGATATCACCGCCGTCGGTGCCGAGCGTGACATCGCCCCGGCAGCCACGCCACCGGCACTCGTGGACGAAACCACCAATGCCGGCACCATGAAGCTGACCAAGTCGAAATCGGTGCCGTTTTACTGGACCGGTGACGATGAAGCCCGTCTGGGCATGGAAGCAAAATCCGGCATCCAGAACAATAAAATCGCCCAGGCAATCCGCCGTCTGCGCAACCTGATCGAGATTGACCTGTGCGCATTGCATGCCACTGCCAGCCGGGCCTACTGCGCCTCTGCCACTACCCCTGCGGCATTGTTTTCCGCCGGCCTTGGCGAAGTCGCCCAGGTACGCAAAATCCTCCAGGACAACGGCGCAGCCATGGATGATATCAGTTGTATCCTCAACACCACCGCCGGTGCCGATCTGCGCACGTTGATGAACCTGACTTCTGTGCAGGGCGGCAACATGCTCAACAGCGGCGTGTTGATCGATCCTTTCGGCGTAAAGCTGCGGGAATCGGCGCAGATCGTTACTACCGCCAGCGTCGGCAACAACACCGGCCCTTACGTGGTCAATGGTTCACATTCCATCGGAGCGACCACCGTCACTCTCAAAACCGGCACCGGCACCATCCTGGCTGGTGATGTCATCACGCTGGGCAGCAACACCAAGCACAAGTACGTCGTGCTGACCGGCCTGGCCGCTGCCGGAACCATCACCATCGCAGCACCGGGCCTGCAGACGACGCTGTCGGATGGCGGGGCAGTGGTGGTTGTTGGCACCTGCTCGCGCAATATCGCCTTTGCCCGCTCGGCCATCCATCTCCTGGCCCGTCTGCCCATGCAGCCTACCGGAGGCGACGCCGCCACTGACGAGCTGATCGTCCAGGATCCGGTCACCGGCTTGCCGTTCCGCTTTGCCCAGTACAAAGGCTATCACGCCAACCAGTTTGAGGTAGGCATTTCCTGGGGTGTCAAAAACGCAGTTCCAGAACACACCGCGCTGCTGCTCGGCAACTAGCGCATAGTATGAAGGGGCGGGAAAACCCGCCCCTTCAAAAGGTACGGCAATGGCATATTCCGAAGATGATCTGGACGCAATACTCGACGCAACCGGCGTCGATGCTGTGATCGGCACGGAAACCATCCGGGTCGTCTGGCGCAACCGGTTCCGACCAGTAACCATGGTCCATGTTGCTATTGAAAGTTATGAGCCCTTTGTGCTTGCCAAGGCTTCCGATGTTGAAAACCTCTCGATCAGCCATGGCACAGAGCTGGAGTTGGATGACGGAACCTGGGCCGTCATAGAGATGCAAAAGGAAATTACCGGATTTACGCGGCTTGTACTTGAGAAGCAATAAAGGCAGGGCATGACAAAACTCATACTGGAGAGAACGGCATGACCATAGACCCTGAAACAATGCAAATAGTAGTGTTTGTAGTCGGTGGGATCGTCTTCTACCGGCTCACAGAGTTGCTGGTCGATACCGTATACCGGAAAGTATCGGGTGACTGCTACGTTTCGAAATCATCACACGAGCAGTGCAAGGCAGCGGACGTCGCGGCCGCCAAAGAACTTCGGGATGAACTGACCGTCATGCGGGGGATCCTCCTGGTGGTTGCCGTTAAAGTCGGAGTTGATGATCGGGATCTCAAGAGGCTTGCTGAATGACGGTCAAGTGCGAATTCTTCGATGGCTGCCAGGTCTACAAAAACGGAGGTGAAGTCGCATGCAAAATAAACTTCTGCAACGACACCTGCCCTCCGATACCGAATACCGCTTCTGCTACTGGTTCGATCGACACGGCTGCCACTGCCGGGAATACTGGCACGGTGAAAAATGCACGCGCAAAGAAGCTACATAAAAAGGGCAAAGTCCGCCGAAGCCTCGGCGAAGGCGGAAGGGAAAATGTCTGATGACTAGAACCTGCTTCTTTTGCCGTTTGAATAACCAGTATATCTGCGACCAGGAACACTGCGGTGGATGCCCGGCAGGGGACGAGATCACAGAGGACTCGAAACCCTCAGGACGAATGTACGACGGCAGGAGCTATATACCAGGGGCCGTGTCAGACGAAGCGTCTGACAACGAGTCCGCCATAGCTTCAGCGACGGCGGAAAGGGAAAGACGATGAGAGAAATTAATTTGCTGGTTATCCACTGTGCTGACACCCCGGACGGACGCCCGAACACCATCCTCGATGTCGATTCCTGGCATCGACAACGCGGCTGGGCCCGTTCGTGGAAATATCGCCAGAACTGGCACCCGGAGCTCACCTCCATCGGCTACCACTATTTCATCTCCATCGATGGACTGGTACATCCCGGACGGTCAATGGCTGAAATCGGCGCTCATGCCATTGGCTACAACAGCCACAGCCTGGGGATCTGCATGTGCGGCACGCATAAATTTACCGCCAATCAGTGGTTGAGCCTGCGCGATACCGTCATCAACCTGCAGGAGAAATTTCCCGGGATAAAGATCGTCGGCCACCGTGATCTGCCAAATGTGGCGAAGGAATGCCCCGGCTTTGATGTCGCAACGTGGCTTGCTGCGGGCATGGTACCGGAGAAGGATCACCTGCTGTAACCCCCAGACCTGCCAGGTTTCCAAAACCTGGCAGGTCTAACACTCAACATCGAGGTCAACATGGCACGCATGAAAAACATCCTCGTGATCTTTTGTGACGACGCAACCGGCCAGTGGAGCCTCTCCCGGATTTCCGCCGCCCTGGTGCTGGTAGTCAACCTCATCTACGCTGCCTGGGTCGTCTACCATACCCGCACCCTTCCTGATCTGCAAGCGGGATGGCTTACGCTGATCCTGGCGCTTTACGGCATTAACAAGACTGTCGGCGTCTTCTCTGCCGTCAAGAAGGTAGCGGAATGATACCAGCCCTTTTTGCAAAATTCGCTGCAGATGTCCGCTACTGGATCATCGCCGCCCTGGCCCTGATCGTCATCGTACTGGCTGTGTGGCTGCAGATCGATCGTGCCAGACTGGCAGCGGTAAAGGCCCAGAACGAAACCCTCGCCACCAAACTGGCCAGTCAGAACCAGGCAGTCAGGCAATGGATGGAAGAGGGCGAGCAGGCAAAGAAACAAGCCCAGGCAGCCCAGCAGGCCGCCGCAAAGATAAGGGCCGATAGCAATCGCAAGATAGCAAAGCTCCAGGCCGAGCAGGTACCGGCGGATTGCGTAGAGGCAACGCAGTGGGCAGCAGGCAAGGCGAAAGAACTGACGGAGGCATGGTGATGAAAAGCAGGGTTCAGGGGACAGCGTACGGGGTTCAGGATTTATGGCTGAAAGACTTGGCTTCAAAACTGCGGACTATCCTTTACCTCTGTACCCTGATCGCTGTCCCCTGTTCCCTGCTTCTATCCTGTGCCGCTCCGGTCGAAACACTGGTCCCGGTTGCAACACCCTGCCCGCAGCCGCCGGAGCTGATCCGTCCGCACCTGGCCCTGCAGGATCTGCAACCCGTGGCAGCGCCCTCTGAGGTACTCCGGGCCTACGTTATAACAGTCCAACAGCTTCAGGGTTATGCCTGCGAGCTGGAAACAATCATCAACGGCTATCGTCAACATAAATAAAGGAGACCAGTATGAAAAAACTTTCCACAGTATTTCTCGTTCTCATCATGCTCATTTTTACCGCCTGTTCTCAGCCGCAGAAGGAAACCGTCACAGGAGCGCGTGAGGTAGGGGTATTTCAACTCGCCTGTTATGACGCAACCGGTGCTTTGAAATGGCAGGAAACTGACCACAATGCCCTTGCCGATGAAGGGGAGCAATACTTCCTTGATGTGGCGTTGCGTGGTGTAACAGCGGCGTCAAATACCTACCTTCGGCTGTTCAACGACACCCCGGCTGAGACTGACAGCATTTCATCTCTGACCGGAGAACCATCAGGTTTTGGATATACTGCAAAAACCCTTGTATCAAGTGCTGTTGGCTGGCCGACTCTTGCTCTTGATTCTGGTGATTATCAAGCAACATCAGCGGTCCAGACATTTACGGCTTCTGGTGGGGCTATCGGTCCAGTGACATACATCGTGCTGACTACCAGTTCAGATTCTTCGGGTAAGTTGCTGAGTTACGCGGCTTTGTCAACTTCACGGACGCTTACAGATGGTGACAGCTTACAAGTTACTTATAGGCTCAAAATGCAGTGACCTGTCCAAAGTGCCATAAATACCCCTGCGATCTGTTGCGGATTCTTCGATCAACAAAGAAAGTGGGGGCAAAGTTGCTAGTGGCATACTGGAATGGTGATGATTGGGTGGTTTGTGACTGTAGCGAGTACAAAGAAGTTAAAGGGACAGAATGAGTGCTTATGTAGCTTCAGTAACAGGTGATTCTAATAATCCCGCAACATTTGGTGGGGCTGGAGTTCCTGGCGATGATGACACAATTATCTTAGCTAATGACGTCACCCTTACTGTTCCAGCAGGAGTGACACTTATCATTGGGACAAGTCCTGATAATGATACATCAACTCCTGCTATAGCTTGTTCTTCCTCTACAGGAACCGGAAAACTCATCGTCAACGGTACTCTGATTTATAGGGGCACTGTAAGCTATGGCAACGCAATATGGGAGTTTGGACCGGGGTCTGTTGTAACACACGACTCATCTCAAGCGACAACTCCTAGTGCTACACTCTATAGTTTTACCACGCTGAATGGGAACACAAATGCCTATCTAAAATTCAATGGTACTTCCGGTAGTCATGTTACGTGGAATATTGCCTCTGGTTCTGGTCAAGCTGGCAGGATAGGCAATAAGAACGCCAATCTTACTAACGGACTGATGCAGGGGACGTATGTTGATTTTTCTGACATCTACGGGACTAGCAATATTGCATTTTGTGTAGCACTTAAAAACGCAGGGGCTATATTTGATCTTCAACACGTAACTCTCACGCGGTGTGGACAATTCTATTTAGCTGATATTTCTTCCACATCTACTTTTATTGTCGATTATTGGAACGTCCAATCTCCGATTCTTAACAGTGGCAATGCGTATCGTACATTCTATCTAATGGCTGGTACTTTCGCGGCTAAAGTTTCAGGTACGCGGCAATTTACTAATGTGTATTGCCCTGATGGTATTGTTGGTTTACCCAGTGGTGGTACAAATGGAGAGGCTACTGGATTAGTATTCAAGAATAATTTTCTATGGACAAACAGTTACACAGGTGGCCCATCTGGTCCATTCAAGGCATATGGTGGAAAATTCCGATCTATAGCTGAAAATGATTGGGAAAATAATTTCCTCGGTAATTACACTACGAGTGGTAGTTCAACTTACCCATCACACCTCCCTGGTGGAGTGCTAAACAGAACATATACGTGGTACGGGAGTTACGACCCTACTCACACCATGAACTACCATAATTTCTATATGCAAGGGATTGAAACTGCATTAGATGGGTGGATATTTGATATTGATTACGGTGGGAATGCCAATAACTCCATCATCCAAGGCAATGGTGCCACATCAACGTATATAGATCACAACTTTGACCATAGTGTAAAAAATAGTATATTCCTGGCCGGTGCAGACGGGAAAGCTCGGTCAGCGCCTTACAACTATTCTGGCATGACACCGAGTGATGGGGTTAATGTATTTTGTCCGCTTGTAACATTTGAAAATAATACAGTGGCGGCAGATAGTACAGCCGGTGATTTATCCTTTTGTGGGGTAGCCGGTGAAGGTATTAACGCACAGGTAGGCGAGTACAAATCGGTTCAAGATAACATATTCTTCGCGGTAACGTCACAACAGGGTTGCATCATGGGGTTTACTCACCCATTTTCCGACTCTGTAATTGCTGCTGATTATAATTGGCAGTACAATCTGACCGGGACGTTATATTACGATCAGGCAGATGGGACATATCAAAACACCCCAGGAGCAAACGACACCGTTGCTGACCCTCAGTTTGTTGACTCATCACGAAATTTTATAAAGTTCTGCCAACAATTTGATGCGTCAGTAACAACATACTCTGATGCTCTCGCTAAGTTCTCTACTTGGGGAACAGATGGACATGATTCAAGATATGATATATCTGATTTAATAGATTATGTTACCGCTGGTTTCGTTCCAACAAATTCTGCAACAGCTACCGCTGGACATACTGGCGGTCAGGTTGGGGCAGTTGCTTATGTGTCTGGTGGTACGACTTACGAAGAAACTCTTTACGACACTGCCACAACGTCAGTATCCCTGACGGCCATAGCTTCCCGCGTGGAGTCCTTGCTCTCCACAATACAGGCAACCGACACCGTTTCAGACGCCATTGCCGCCGTCGAAACACTTTTAACGTCAGCAACTGGAACAGGATCTGTTATTGACGATTTATTCAGCAGCGTGTCAGAGATAATCACTGATTCTATCACTGTTCAGGCATCTGTTTCTGATATTGTAAACTCTATTGAGTCCCTTCAATCCGTAGCACAATCCACTGGTTCTGTTGCTGATGTTGCTATCCGAGTGGAGTCTCTCATCACAACCATTCAGACCCTTGCCACAGTGACGGATACCCTGCTGAGCGGTGCAGTCGAAAACATCCTGGATACGGCCTCGGTGTCGGCATCTGCTACCGATGTGCAGACGATGGTTGACTCGGTGCTGATCATGGTCCAGAGCGGGGCCAGTGCGGCTGCGGTCGCTTCCTACATCGATCAGGTACTGACCACTGCAACCGCAACATCCAGCGTCATCGACGCCATTGTCGGGGCTTTCATCGGCAAATACATTCGCGGGCACCAGGTCTATCAGCGTTCTTTTGAGCAGCAGGTCTACCAGCGATCATTCAGCCACGAGGTCAACCAATTATGAAAACCATCCCAAAAGCCGAGTGGGAAGAGATATTCCATTATTTTCAGTTTCGTCGTGCAGACGGAAAAGGGTGGCTCAACGACTCCGAAACCCTGAGCACCGCTGAAGTGCTGGTCTATGACGCTTCTGGCAGCGATGTCTCTTCAGCTCTAGTTTCAGAGGTAGCCGTCTACTCCGACACCTATGTCATCTGCAAGTTCAAGGGTGGTACCGCTGGGCAGATATACAACGTCCTGGCGAGGGTAACTACAAGCAACGGACAGAAACTGCAATACCCGCAGGAGTCAGGCTTTGTTGTTCTGGAGGTTAAGGCGTGAGGCAGTGAACAGTTGAACAGTTGAACAGTTAAACAGTTAAACAGTTAAACAGTTGAACAGGGGACATCATGAGCAACAAACGCCAATCCATAGTCGACGCCATCGAGGGCCGTATGAAAACCATCCTCACCGACAACGGCTATGCCACTAACGCCGGGAGGAATGTTTTTGACTGGAGGATTACACAGATACCGGACACCGAGCTGTCAGCGATTTCTATCTATGACGGAGACTGCACGATCGACTATGAAGAAACGCCCGTGGGGCTCCAGGGCCATTTCCTGATTGTGGATCTCGTCTCCGATGCCAAAGGGTCTGCCGCACGCTCCGACGTGCGAAAAATCAATGCCGATGTGGTCAAGGCCATCGGCACCGACCTTACCTGGGGCGGCCTGGCCATCGACACCGACCTGATCAGTCACGGCCTCAACATGGAGCAGGGCGACAAGTCGATCGGCGCCGGGATTGTCCGGATCAAAATACATTACCGCACCCCACTGTGGGAGACATAGGAGGCCAGACATGGAAAACGGATTCAAGGTGAGAGTGCGGGACGCCTCGCAAACGATCATCATTAACGATACTACCGACAAAGAACAAAAAGAGGAGGTAATGGATGCTGACACGACGCAGAGTAATAGCAGCGAAAATTGAGAGTGTAGAGGGGACGGCTGAGGCAATCACCAGCGCCGATGGCGGTATCCTGGTTATCTCGCCGAAGATTGACTACGATTTTGGCATGAACGAAAGAGAGGTGACCGTTGACACCCTCTCCAAACTGCAGCCGGTGCCAGGCAAGACCAGCGGCAAGTTATCCTTCCGTGCCGAGCTGAAAGGAGCCGGAGTGGCTTATTCGTCATCGATACAGCCTGCCCTGGGCAAGTACCTGAAGGCCTGCGGCTTTGCCGAAACGATAGACGCAACCGCCGACTCGGAGTCGGTCACCTATGATCCGGCATCAACTGGGATCCCCTGCCTGACCATGTGGTCCTACGAGGATGGTGTCATCAAGAAGCTCAAAGGCTGCCGCGGCAACGTCAAGTTTTCCGGGAAAAACGGCGAGATCTGTTTCGCCGATTTCGAATTTACCGGAGTCTATGACGGCGTGGTGGATGGCGCTATCATTTCCCCTACATTCGAAGCCACCGTTCCCCCTGTACTGCTGTCCTCCGCATTCACCATAGGAACCTACAGCGCCAACATCAACAGTTTTGACCTGGACATGGCCAACGAAGTCACCCTGCGCGAAAGCATCGGGACCGCCTCCGGCTATGTCTCCGCCCTGATCACCGACCGAGGGCCCACCGGAAAGATCGATCCGGAGATGGTTACTGTCGCCACCTACGACTTCTTCGGCAAATGGAAAGCCGGAACCCCGGCAGCAATGAGCCTCGGCAGCGTCGGAGCCACCCAGTACAACCGCTTCACCCTCACGGCGCCACAAGTCATCACCTCGAAGATTGCCGACGAAGAGCGTGCCAAGCTGATGGTTGCCGGACTGAGTTTTTCCCTGGCCATGGACACGGGTGATGATGAAGTGAGCATCGTATTTGATTAACAATAAAAGCAGCTCTTAGCTCATGGCTCTTGGCTCTTGGTTTTACGAGCTACCAGCCATGAGCTACGAACTGTCTGATCTTGAAAGGAAACCATGGAAAAGCACTACGAAATAGGCGGTAAAAAATACATTCAGCGGACACTGGTGTTAGGACAGATCAAGCAGGCCCGCGAAGTCCTCTCCGGCATCGTCATGCCGTCAAACCTGACCGTGCAGGATATCCTCATGGCCCTCGAGGATCGTCTTCCCCTGGCCCTGGCAATCGTCCTGACCCCGGAGGGAGAGTCCCCCAGGGGCAAGAATATACAATCCCTTGCCGAAGAGCTGGAATTTGCCATAGAGCCGGAGCAGGCAGTTGAGGTAATCGAGGATTTTTTTATCTGCAACCCGGTAGCTTCAGTATCGGAGAGGCTACTGGGGATGGTGAAGAAAGTCCGCGAGATGGTGGCGAAGAAAACTGGATCGACCAGCTCTGCGTCATCCTTACCGGAGGAGACATCACCAGAAGAGACGCCATCCTCTGGGGATACACCCTTGGAGAATGCAAGCCCTACCTGAAACATCGTAAGCGCGAGCTGCTGTTCCGTGATGCAGTCCTTGACTTCTTCGGCTACGGTCCCGGGGGCGAAGATCAGCCGGGCCACGGAAGGCGAGATCAGTCTCCCGGGGAATACTGCAACAACAAGTACCTGAATGAATGTCGGAAGAAATTCGGCGAACACTTCGCCCTGGCGTGCTCCACCTGCCCGGATTAACCAGAGGATCAAACAATGGCTCAAAACCGCACTGAAATAGTCATCAGCGCCCTGAACGAGACACAAGCTGCCTTTGCCGGGCTCAAAGAATCACTGAAAGGTCTGGATGGCCAGCTTGGGCAGATCAACAAATCCGGGAAAAAAACTTCTCAATCTTTCCGCAATTCTTTTAACGATATCAGAACCGCCCTGGTGGGTACCGGGATAGTCCTGTTTCTTAAGCAGTTAGTGGACGCATCTAATCAGGTTGAGCGCTCTAATATTGCGCTGGCCACCACGGCCAGGTATGCCGGTGTCGATCTCAGTGCGGCCCGAGATGCAGCAAAAAGTCTCACGGAAGATGGACTCATGTCCGTGGCTGAGGCTTCCCAGGCGCTGCAGAATCTCCTCTCCCGAGGTTTTTCCCTTCCTGAAGCCATTGAGCTGATGAAACGATTCAAGGATTCTGCCGCCTTTAATCGACAGGCGTCTCTTGAGTTTGGCCAGGCTGTGGTGACTGCAACCGAGGGTCTCAAAAACGAAAATTCGATTCTGGTCGATAATGCCGGTGTTACCAAAAACGTCAGCATCATGTGGAAGGAATACGCGGCCCAGCACGGCAAATCAGTAGAACAGTTGACTATTGCCGAAAAGCGGCAGGCTGAATACAACGGCATCCTGCGGGAAACCGAGGGCCAGCTCGGCAATACAAGCCGCATGACAGAGACGTTTGCGGGCCAGACGGCAAAACTGAACCAAGAGCTGTTCAATTTCAAAGCGCAGGCCGGAAAGGAATTAACTCCGGTTCTTGCAGATATAGCAGCAGGTCTTCGTCCGGTCATTTCTCTGGTAAGAGATTTTATCGGTGGTTTGGAGATGGCGGCCGTCAGCTATGCGGCATGGGGTGACAGGGTTGCCGCTGTACGCAAAAATCTAGGGGTCCTGCCGCAGTTTGGGATACTGGATCCTGCCAAACGTGCAGCACTCAAGCAAGACCTGGCAGTTATAGATCAGGCTGAGAAAGACGCAAAACAGGATATATTCAAGCGTTTTTCCGACGGAGTTCTTCCCGATATCGGAAAAGACTCCGGCAAGCGACGGTCTGACATAGTCCTGCCGGGAAAAGATAAGTCAGCGGCAAAAGCGGCAAAACAGGCCGAGGACTGGCGCAAAACTTACGCCGATCTCAATGCGGAAATAGCAAAAAACCAACTGAATCTTGACGAGTGGGACAAGAAAATCATCGATATCAATAACAGGATTGATGATCTGCTCAGAAAACCGGGAGCTGATAAGGGCAAGCTGGAAGGAATCAGAACCGCATTGGTTGGAGAGGTGAAAGATCAGCAGATTGATAAGGCAATGCGTGATGCCTTCAAAGAGCTTGATTCTGCGATGGAGAAGCGCGCAAAAAGCGAGCAGGATCAGCTGGAGAAAACCCAGCAACTCCGCGAGGCGGAGATCCAGTATCAGCTCTCCCTGGTAGACACCGCCGAAGCATATCACCAGATTACCGAGGCCGAAGCCGCCGATAAGCGACTTGCGCTCAATAAGGAGCTGCTCTCCGTCCAGGAGCAATGGCTCGGAACTATGGATAAGGCCACTGATGCCTCGGGCTGGCTGGCACAGTCTCAGGCCATCGAAGAAACCCGGAAGGGTATTGTCGGCCTGGAGAAGGCCGTCGAAGCCTACAACGGAAGCGCGGCTGCAGGCTGGAAAGAAGGAATCGAGAAATACAAAAAAACCCTGCCTCCAACCTTCCAGCAGATGTCGGATATGGCGGAAGGTACCGCGAACAGTATGCAGGGGTCGTTTAAATCGGTGTTCAGTGATGGCCTACATGGAGAGTTAAAGGATTTATCTGACTACTTTTCCTCGTTTTTGGATTCAATGATAGATATGTGGACAAACGCGATGGCGCAGATGACCATGGCCAGTCTTTTTGGTAAAAGCGGAGGCTGGGGGGATCTGATCAGCGGCTTGTTCGGTTCGGGTGGAAGCAGTTCTGCCGGTAGCGGATGGGCTGATAGTGCGGCCTCTTCCGGTAAATACACGCTGCTCGGAAGCTATGCAACCGGTACTGATTATGTTCCAAAGACTGGCCCTTATTTGCTTCATCAGGGAGAAAGAGTAACGCCGGCTGGGCGTACCGGCGGAAGTCCCTCTGTTCAAAGCCTTTCAATCTTCGCTCCCATAAGCGTTGACGGTTTAAGCACAAGTAACAAATTCCTCTCAGATCTGAGCAGGAGAGTGGAGAAAGCCGCAAAAGAAGCAGCACTTGAGGTGATAAAGGAGCACAGCTAATGGGACTGATAAGCATAGGGACCTGGACCCCCACGGCAAACCCGTCAAACATTCCACTGATCCGCCCCAAAAAACCCACGGCAACGGTGGAGACGTATTCCGGTGTTGCCTACTTTTCCTGGCCGGCACTGATAGCTGGGCAAGAGGTGCCTCTCACCTGGGATTTTCTCCCTGCAAACGAATTTGTCAGCCTCGATGCTTTGTATGTCGCTGATTCCGTCCAGGTATTCGCTCCCAACGACGGCAGTGATAAAACCTACAACGTAAATCTCAAGGAACTTGACGGCGAATACCATATTATTCGCGATGATGAATCCACCACATTTCGCAAAAACGTCAAGCTGATCTTGCTCATCATGTCTGAGGTAACCCCATAATGGCCCTTGATCTCGATGCAACCCTCCTCGCCGCGCAAGATTCCTCCTCCCGAAAGCCCCTGGTGGAGATAATCTCTGCTCCCGCGAAGTCCGACATACCATTCACCGGGCTGGACCTCTCCGCGACTTCTGCGGTTGAAACAGGGCCCTTCTCTATACCTCTATCCGACAACTCCACAGTTGTTGTCCATGTGAGTGGTACGTCTATCAGGTTTATTTACACAGATCCAGCGGGTTTGGAGTTCACCCCGGTAATGATCTCTCTGACCGGCAACCCTCTTTTCGGTTTATCGGTCTGCGAGTTGGCTGACGGGAATGTGGGCATCACCTATTTCGAGAACAGCGGAGGCAATTACTACCTGAAATACCGTATTGTGACGAAGCTGGGTGTGGCGGTTTCTAGCGGCTTGATTGATTCCTGGGCAAATACCATCTTCACAACAAAAACAGCGGTCATTACCCGGGGTGCTAACGATTATCTGCTGATTTACGCGAAGGCATCCGGGTCAAATTATTACCTCTACAAAAGAACTTCATCCGATTTTGTGACGTGGAGCGCCGAGAGCGCCCTGACCGTGGGCGGATTGACGGCCACAAAGAAGATCGACAATCCATACACTATCCTGCTATTAGGCTCTGGCGAGATCTGGATCCTGTTTGACTATGTGGAGTCAATCACCGGCCTGTTTGAATTGCGGAATGTCTATGTTACCAAGAGCACAGACGCCGGGGCAACTTGGAGCAATGCCGCAAAGATGACCCCGTATACCGATTACACAACCATTGGTGCGTACCCGTCGCTGGTGCAGAAAAGCGGGGATACTGCATATCTGACCTATAACAAAATTCAGTCATTGCTGAAATACACCACGGGCGGCTTCCCGATCTCAATCAGTTATAACGCGGTTAACAATACCCTCATTGTAGTTTCTGGACAGCCGAAGATAACCATATTGGACGTGGCAACCTGGGCGGTGGTTAAGTATTGGGATACCGGGACCGTTCCGGCGTTGTCGGGAAGCATGGTTTTAAATCCTAGCTACACCAGCGAGTTTTATCATGTGGCGAATGGTACAAATTTCATTGTCATGGGTACGTATGAAAACTCAACTTTCTATGATGTGCTGAACATCGAGGATGACACCATCACCCGTTACAATTTTGCAAATGCCAGCGGGCGAACTATAAATATGACGTTCAGTGGTGGCAATATAGGATTGTGGAGTGGCGGGGATTTTTATGTGGACGAATTGAATAAAAAGTTATGGCTACTTTCAAAACCGGGCTACTCCCCCAACTACTTACAAGTTGGTTGGATTGATCTTACTGAAACCGGGACCACCTATACGTTTCACATGGTGCTCTATTTGAACAATGTGTTTAGTTGGCAGTACTCCGATGTCAGAATGGTTGTAGTACCCGAAAACGACTATATTATACTTGGAAGCCAGGGTGGTTCATCTGATGGAAATGCCGCCCAACTAAAGGTATATACCATATCCTCAGGCGCACTATACAGAAGTTTTAAACCTAGCACCCACTCCACATTCCCGTGGCTGGGTATCAAGGCTGCTTGTTTTTATAATGAAAAGGTATATGCAACTTTTGCGTATGACAGTGGACAACCAAACAACCGTGGACTATTAGAACTTGACTTGGCCCTTAACTCAATTACTTACCATCGCCCGTCCTATGCTTCGGTCAATGAGTATGAATTTAAACGGTTATTGCCTGCTGGGACTACGGGAAAAATACTTGTTACAACAGGGGCAATCTCTGGAGTAAACGGTGGTGTTGCTGTTTTTAATACCACGGATGATTCATGGGTTCATTATGACTCATCCAACGTTGCCGGCCTGGTAGTCAATGACTACACCTTTTTCCAGTTGTTGGCCTATGATCCGGTCAATGATTACATTTTTGTTACGCTGGTTAGGACATTATCCAGTGCTCTTGAAGAGGTAAAGATGTTTCCAGGGGTGGGGAGCCTTAAATCCTCCAACTATTATTCAGGAGCATATAGCGGGGGCTCATGGGCATGGACCGACGAGGGAAGGCTGGTAAAGGGGAATAATGAATTCAATGCCGTCGGAAACCCTGACCCTAATAACTCAAACGCAGCGTTCTTTTTC
>Ga0172378_10001912_pt1 | contig 19368 bp, 18 predicted proteins | sample GrowelOW332metaG_FD_119755 | JGI IMG/M metagenome (GOLD analysis project Ga0172378, IMG submission 119755) | Groundwater microbial communities from an aquifer near a municipal landfill in Southern Ontario, Canada - Pumphouse #3_1 metaG | ecosystem: Environmental > Aquatic > Deep subsurface >... | reverse complement strand
GTGATGGCATAGTAGATAACATCTTCATTGACCGGGAGGCCGAAAACTTTATCATCAAGATTAATAGTCCTGAGTTCTTTACCATCGATTGAATAGACTTTCTTTTCCATCTTATTCCTCGACCTTATTTCTTAACCGCGGACTTGACGATCAGCGTGCAGTCTTTATTCCCGGGAACAGCCCCGCGAACCATCAATACTTTGAGTTCTGGATCTACTTTAACAATTTTAAGATTCTGAACTGTTATACGATCAAAGCCCATGTGACCTGGCATTCTTATGTTTTTAAGAGTGTGTCCTGGAGTAGTACAACAACCTGTGCCGCCCTGTTCACGATGGAATTTAGAACCGTGGGAAGCGCGTCCGCCGTGCATACCCCAACGTTTCATAACACCTTGAAAACCTTTACCTTTTGAAGTTGCCGTTACATCAACGTAAGAGAGCTTGTCAAAAAGCTCAACGCCAACTTGGTCTCCAACCGACACTTTGCCGTCAAAATCACGGAATTCCTTGAGATGACGTTTAGGTGTAATGTTCTCTGGAAACTGCTTTGCATAAGCTTTGTTTGCTTTGTCTTTCTTCATGTCATCAAGACCAAGCACTACAGCTTCATAGCCGCATTTTTCCTTTGTTTTTGTAGCAACGACAGTGTTTGGTTCAACGCGGATCACGGTTACTGGTATCAGATTGCCGCTTTCGTCAAAGACTTGTGTCATTCCTACTTTTTTTGCTATCAGACCTTTCATCTGAATACTCCTTTGAAAGCAGTTGTATTTCAAACTGTACTTCCTATCGGCCGCCATCCCCGATCCTGGGGACCGTTACCGTTTAATTACAGCATTCTTAAAAAGAATTACTGCTTAATCTCTACATCAACGCCAGCTGGAAGTTCCAACTTCATAAGTGAATCCATCACTTCTGTTGTTGGTTCAAAAATGTCAATAAGGCGCTTGTGTGTGCGCATTTCAAACTGTTCACGTGACTTTTTGTTAACAAAAGGTGAACGAAGAACTGTTACTTTATTGATTCTTGTTGGAAGCGGGATTGGTCCTGAAACCTTAGCACCTGCTTTCTGAACTTGCTGTACGATGTCTTTTGCACTTTGATCTATAAGGGCAACGTCATAAGCACGAAGTCTTACTCTGATCTTTCCGTTAGCCATCATTCCTCCAATTGAACTTAAAACAGCGGACTTCAAACTTTTGTAAGAAATCCGCATGTTCGTTCAATAAATAAAACTATTCAAGAACCTTTGTTACCTGTCCAGAAGCGATTGTGTGACCGCCCTCACGGATAGCAAGCTTAAGACCTTCGTCCATAGCGATTGGGTGAATAAGTTCACCGATAATCTTTACGTTGTCACCAGGTTTTACCATGTCAATTCCAGGCTCTAGTTCTACAGTACCAGTAATATCTGTTGTGCGGAAGTAGAACTGTGGGCGATATCCAGTCATAAATGGGCTGTGGCGTCCGCCTTCTTCCTTTGTAAGAACGTAAATCTGAGCTTCGAACTTTGTATGTGGATGAATTGATCCAGGAGCTGCAAGAACCTGTCCGCGCTCAACGTCTTTCTTATCAATACCACGAAGAAGAATACCAGTGTTATCACCAGCCATACCTTCATCAAGTGTCTTGTTGAACATTTCAATGCCAGTTACTGTTGAAGTCATTGTAGGTTTAATTCCAATAAGTTCAACTGGGTCATTAAGATGGATAACTCCGCGTTCAATACGTCCTGTAACTACAGTACCACGTCCAGAAATTGTGAAGATGTCTTCAATTGGCATAAGGAATGGTTTTTCGTCATCACGAACTGGATCGTCAAACCATGTATCCATAGCTTTAAGAAGTTCTTCAATGCATTCTGTGTTTTTAGGATCATCTGCATTGTTCAAAGCTTTGAAAGCTGAGCCTTTGATGATTGGTGTGTCTTCAGAGAAACCGTATGATTTCACAGTGTCCTTAACTTCCTCAACAACGAGGTCGATAAGTTCTGGATCGTCAACAAGGTCAATCTTGTTTAAGAAAACAATAATCTTTGGTACACCAACCTGGCGTGCGAGCAAAAGGTGTTCCTTTGTCTGAGGCATAACTGAGTCAGGTGCAGAAACAACTAGAATAGCTCCATCCATCTGTGCAGCACCAGTGATCATGTTTTTGATGTAGTCAGCATGTCCTGGGCAGTCAATATGAGCATAGTGACGTTTATCAGACTGATACTCAAGGTGGCGGGTATTGATTGTAATACCACGTGCTTTTTCCTCAGGTGCATTATCAATTTCATCATACTTGAGTGCGTGGTCGCCAAACTTCTTTGCGCAGTACTGTGTAATTGCTGCTGAAAGAGTGGTCTTGCCATGGTCAACGTGACCGATGGTTCCAACGTTCATGTGGGGTTTAGTTCTAACGAACTTTTCCTTTGCCATGTTTTTCTCCTTGCCAACAGGATTTTTACCTGAGGCATATTAAAATTTATGTGTTGCACTTTAAGCCAGAACACGCTGCTCTTCACAAGGATAAAGCCGCATATTCGCATACACACTTAGTTAATGCATTAAAATGAGTAGAATTAGATTGTAACGGACAAGAATTTCTTCTTAATTTGCTTCATCTATTCGAAGCAAGTGGCCGGTACCACCTAACACCATCAAATCACTGCATTTGACGACTGGTCTGGCATCTCAGAGCCTTTGGTCTACTGGCGTAAACCAATTCAGGAACCTTTGATGTTTTAACCAATCTATATTAAAACTGCCAACGGCAGATTCAATCGCATCAACAAGGGTGTAATTGTTTGGAAACCACTTTTATAGAAGCAATTAGCTTTACAACAATCACCAGACAGCAAGCTGTCCGCCTGACTTCTCAAAGAACCCTTTTCTGTAAACTTAAAGCTTACAGCTAAAAACCCTTTACGGGAATTTATAGTGTTATTATTTATATACTATTTATAAATTTATGACAAGAGCTTTTGTTGTAAATAATCGATTTTTAATTATTTTGTTGGTAAATATGCTTCTAAAATCATAAGTTCTCAAAAACTTACATAAGCATAAAAAAAAGCGCCTATCAAATTAATGACAGACGCTTTTCTTAGAATAGAAATTCTACCAGCGATAATGTGCGAAAGCTTTGTTAGCTTCAGCCATTTTGTGGGTGTCTTCCTTCTTCTTGTAAGCTGTACCAGTATTGTTAAAAGCGTCAAGCAATTCAGATGCTAAAGTATCTGCCATGCCATGTCCGTTTCTTGAACGTGCTGCACCAATGATCCAGCGCATTGCAAGTGCTTCACGACGTGAGTCGCGAATTTCAATAGGTACCTGATATGTTGCACCGCCAACACGGCGGCTCTTTACTTCAACATTAGGTTTTACATTATCAAGGGCTTTAAGGAACACTTCAAGAGGATCCTTTTCAGTCTTTGCTTTTAACTTGTCAAACGCTTCATAAATAATGTTTACACAAGTCTGTTTTTTTCCGTCTAACATCATGCGTGTTACAAATTTTGTAACAACAGGGCTGTTATATTTTGCATCAGGCATTATCGGACGGTTAACTGATTTCTTATGTCTTCCCATAATTCTATAACCTCCTTAAGATTATGCCTTTGGCTTCTTAGCACCGTATTTTGAACGGCCACGTTTGCGTCCGTCTACACCAAGTGTATCTTTAGTGCCACGAATGATATGGTAACGTACACCAGGAAGATCCTTTACACGTCCACCACGTACTAGAACAACTGAGTGTTCCTGCAAGTTATGTCCAATTCCTGGAATATATGCAGTTACCTCAATTCCATTGCTTAAACGAACACGAGCAACTTTTCGAAGAGCTGAGTTCGGCTTTTTAGGTGTCTGAGTCATAACACGGGTACATACACCGCGTTTCTGTGGACAGCCTTCAAGCGCGGGAGCTTTAGTTCTGTTCGCAGCAGTCTGACGACCTTTACGAATCAATTGGTTTATTGTAGGCATTGGCCTATTCTCCTATATTGTTAGCCGAGCAGCACCTCGGTCAAAGATGACAACTACACTGTTATAAATACAGTGCTAATATTATACAGAATTTCTAGATAATGCTCAATAGTAAAAACCTAGAAATCCTGTATAAACTTTAATCTTCTTCTCCATCAAATGAAGACGAAGCTGGCTCTTCATCAGTCTGGGATTCAAGCGCCTGTTCAGCCTTACGCTGTTCAATAATTTCTTCCATTTTTGCATCAAGGTCGGCTGTTGAAGAATCTGACAACTTTATGTTGTGGTAATTCCTCATGCCGGTACCAGCAGGAATCATATGGCCAATAGTTACATTTTCCTTTAGACCCCGCAAATGATCTACAGATCCTGCAATTGCCGCATTTGTAAGAACACGAGTTGTTTCCTGGAACGACGCTGCTGAAATAAATGAATCTGTTGCAAGAGCTGCCTTTGTAATTCCCTGGAACATTGGACGTGCTATAGCAGGCTGTCCGCCTTCTTTTACAACACGGTCATTTTCTTCATGGAAGTAGTACTTGTCTACTTGCTGTCCGTAAATGAATTTTGTATCACCTACAGAAACAATTTCAACTTTTTTAAGCATCTGTCTTACAATTATACCAATATGCTTGTCGTTAATTGAAACGCCCTGTGCACGGTAAACAGAAAGAATCTCTTTCATAAGATAATTCTGCAACGCGTCTTCACCAAGAATATCAAGTACGTCATGCGCATCAACTGCACCGTCGCTCATTTTTTCTCCGGCTTCAACATGGTCGCCATCACGAACAAGCAGGCGCTTGATTATTGGAATAAGATGTGTGAACTGCTTTCCGTACTCATCTTCTACAATGATAGTACGTTTGCCTTTTACAATCTTGCCAAACTTTACAGTGCCTGTTATTTTTGCAAGAACTGCTAGGCTTCTTGGCTTACGAGCTTCAAACAATTCTGATACACGTGGAAGACCTCCAGTAATATCGTTTGATTTAGCAGCTTCTTTTGGAATCTTTGCAAGTGTTAAACCAGCTGAAATTTGCTGTTTGTCGTCTACAAGAAGAATAGCACCTGTTGGCAAGTAATAACTTCCCTTTTCGTTGCCGTCCTCATCAGTGATAATAATTCGTGGCTGCTTTACGTCAAGATGCAAGTCTGTTATTCTGCGCTCAACTTTTTCTGTTTTAGGGTCTGTCTGTTCTTCAAGAGTTTCACCCTTTGTAATGTCTTCAAAATGCACATAGCCGTCTACTTCTGCAATGATTGGCTCACTGTACATGTCGAATTCTCCAACAGCTTTTCCTGCTTCTACTACAGATTCTGCTGTTGCGTAAATTGTTGAACCGTTGGCAATTTCCACTTTCTGGTCGTTGCTTGTAAGATACAAATTATTGTCTTTTATAATAATGCGTCCGTTGTCAGAAGCTTTTACTTCGCCGCTCTTTGTTTTAACAAGAGGTGTGTCCTTTAAAACACGAGCTTGGTCTACAACAAGCACTTTATCACCTTTGGCAACTTCATACTGATTGAACAATTTTGTAACAATCATTGCGCCTTTACGTGTGAAGAGCTTGTAGCCGTTCTTTAACGGTACGTTTGTTCCTGTAATGCTTTCTATATATACAGGATACTTCATTACTATGTGGTTATCTCCAGATACATTTTCAGCAGCTCCACCGGCATGGAATGTACGAAGTGTAAGCTGTGTACCAGGCTGTCCAATTGACTGAGCCGCAATAATTCCTACTGCTTCTCCAATTTCTACAATCTTATTGCGAGCAAGGTTTTTGCCGTAGCATTTTACACAAACACCGTGTTTGCTTTCGCATGTAAGAACTGTGCGGAGTTTTACTTTTTCCACTCCAGCCTTGTCAATTTTTTCTGCCAAATCTTCATCTATGTACTGGTTAACATCGCATAGCATTTCGCCTGTTACAGGGTTCACTACTCTTTCAATTGAGAAGTGTCCTGCAATACGAGAAGCAAGAGATTCTATAACAGTGTCGCCATCTTTTACAGCATAGTAATCAATGCCGTTTATTGTTCCACAGTCGTCTTCGTTTACTACAACGTCCTGTGAAACATCAACTAGACGACGTGTCATGTAACCAGCGTCTGCTGTTTTAAGAGCTGTATCTGAAAGTCCCTTGCGAGCACCGTTTGTTGAAATGAAGAACTCAATAACAGAAAGACCTTCCTTGAAGTTTGAACGAATTGGCAACTCAATAATAGCTCCATCAGGTTTTGCCATAAGTCCGCGCATTGCGGCCAACTGTGAAATCTGTTTCTTAGAACCACGGGCACCAGACTTAGCCATCATATAGATAGTGTTGAATCCGTCCTTGTCTTTTTCAAGATTGTCCATCATCAAGTCTGAAAGCTTGTCGTTTGCCTTACTCCAAATATCAACAACTTTGCTGTATCTTTCTTCCTGTGTGATAATACCTTTTGAGTACTGTCCTACAATTTCTTCTACTTCTTTATTTGCTTTGTCAATCATTGGCTTCTTTTCTTTTGGAACAAGAATATCGTCCATAGAAAGCGTTGCGCCAAAGAATGTAGCGTTTTTATAGCCACAGTCCTTGATTGCATCAAGCATTTTTATTGTAAGCCACGGACCTTTTGCATGATAAATAATCTCTATCATTTTCTTAAGGTCTTTGTCGATCATCTGTCTGTTAACATAGCCTACACCTTCAGGCATAGCATCGTTGAATCTTAAACGGCCGGCTGTTGTTTCAATAATATCGCCTTTTTTATAAGATTTAACTGAACTGTCCTGGAAGAATGGGTCGTCAAAAGAGTCTCTTGTTGCAGGAACTTTAATTTTTGACTGCCACTCTATGCTGTGCGCATCGCAAGCCATGTATGCTTCTTCTGAAGATGAGAATAGTTTTCCTGTTCCCTTGCCTGTTGGTTTTACTGATGTCATATAGTAAATGCCAAGAACCATATCCTGTGATGGGTAAACAATTGTGTTGCCGTTAGCAGGATCTAGAAGGTTTCTTGCAGAAAGCATAAGTGTCCAGCATTCCATTTGAGCTGCCTGTGTTAAAGGCACATGGATTGCCATCTGGTCGCCGTCGAAGTCAGCGTTGAATGACTTACATGCAAGAGGGTGAAGCTTTATAGCTTTTCCTTGTACAAGCACTGGTTCGAATGCCAAAATACCAAGCCTATGAAGAGTTGGAGCGCGGTTAAGCATAACAGGGTGTTCACGCACTACTTCATCAAGAATTTGATATACTTCTGGAGCTTCGCTTTCCACTAAAGTCTTTGCTTTCTTAATATTGAAAACAATTTCTTTGTCAACAAGCTTTTTCATAATGAAAGGCTTGAACAGTTCAAGCGCCATTTTTGTTGGAAGTCCGCACTGCCACAAGTGCAGCTCAGGTCCTACAACAATTACTGAACGTCCAGAGTAGTCTACACGCTTACCAAGAAGGTTCTGGCGGAAACGACCCTGTTTGCCTTTAAGCATATCGCTTATTGATTTTAGAGGTCTGTTAGAAGCGCCTTTTACAACGCGTTTACGTTTGCTGTTGTCGAACAAAGCGTCAACTGCTTCCTGAAGCATACGTTTTTCATTGCGTATAATGATGTCAGGAGCAGAAAGATCCTTAAGTCTCTTAAGACGGTTGTTTCTGTTAATTACACGGCGGTACAAGTCGTTCAAATCTGATGTTGCAAAACGTCCGCCGTCAAGCTGTACCATTGGGCGCAACTCTGGTGGAATTACAGGAATAACATCTAGAATCATCCAGCTTGCTTTGTTTCCTGAAGAGCGGAAATTTTCTACAATTTCAATTCTCTTAAGAAGGCGTTTGTCGCTTTTTGGACCCTTTTCAATCATTTTTGCACGAAGCTCTGCTGCCAAAGCATCTAGATCTATATTTTCTAGAAGTGTCTTAATTGCTTCAGCTCCCATGCCGGCTGTAAAAGCTTCACCGTAACGCTCACGTGCTTCATTATAATCGTCTTCTGAAAGAAGATCCATTTTCTTTAAGTCTGTTTCGCCCGGATCAATGACTATGTATTTTTCATAGTATAGCACTGAACGTAGAGCTGCTACCTGCAAGTCTAGAAGAAGACCCATGCGGCTTGGAACTGAACGGTAATACCAAATGTGGCTTACTGGAGCTGCAAGTTCAATGTGTCCTGTGCGCTCACGGCGTACTTTAAAGTGTGTAACTTCAACACCGCACCTGTCGCAAATAACACCCTTGTAACGGATGCTCTTGAATTTTCCGCAGTAGCATTCCCATTCCTTAGTTGTGCCGAAAATGCGTTCGCAGAAAAGCCCGTCCCTCTCAGGGCGAAGAGTTCTATAGTTGATTGTCTCTGGCTTCTTAACTTCACCATAAGACCATGCACGAATTGTTTCTGGTGAAGCAAGTTTTATTTTAAGGCTTGCGAAATCCTGAATATCACGCATTATCGTTCTCCTTATCAAAACCAGATGCCGCTTTATCTATAAGCTCCTGGTCACGTTCTGTAAGTGCAATTTGCTTGCCCTTGTCATCGTAGATTGTGAAATCCAATGCAAGACCGCGCAACTCTTGAACCAAAACATTGAATGACTCTGGAACTCCAATTGGAGCTGTTGGATCACCCTTTACAATTGATTCATAGACTTTTGAGCGTCCGTTCATATCATCAGACTTAATTGTCATCATTTCCTGAAGTGTGTTTGCAGCGCCGTAAGCTTCAAGTGCCCAAACTTCCATTTCTCCAAGACGCTGGCCGCCGAACTGTGCCTTTCCGCCAAGTGGCTGCTGTGTAACAAGAGAATACGGTCCAGTTGAACGAGCGTGCATTTTATCGTCAACAAGGTGGTGCAACTTCATAAAGTAAATTACACCAACAAATATAGGATTGATAAAAGGCTCGCCTGTTCTTCCGTCGCTAACAACCTGTTTGCAGTCAGGGCTAAGTCCCGCTTCCTTTAATTTAGCAGCAATCTGTTCCTGTGAAGGAGTCTGGAAAGCTGGAGATTCAAAGTACTGGTTAAGCGCACGTCCCGCCATTCCAAGCTCTGATTCCATTATCTGACCAATGTTCATACGAGAAGGAACACCAAGTGGATTAAGACAAATATCAAGCGCAGTTCCATCTGCTAGGTACGGCATGTCTTCTACAGGAAGAATACGTGCGACAACACCTTTGTTTCCGTGGCGGCCGGCCATCTTATCGCCTTCGCATAGCTTTCTCTTATGGGCAATAAGAACCTTTATAATTTCATCAACGCCAGGGTTTAGATCATCGCCTTCTGTTCTCTTCAAACGCTGTACGTCAATAACAGTTCCTTCAACGCCATGAGGAACACGAAGAGAAGAATCACGTACTTCTTTTGCCTTTTCGCCGAAGATTGAGTTCAAAAGCTTAAACTCTGGGGTTGTCTCTGTTTCGCTCTTTGGAGTTACCTTTCCAACAAGAATATCGCCTGATCGAACTTTAGCGCCAATTCTTACAATTCCTTCTGCGTCAAGGTTATCAAGTGTTTTTTCTGATGTGTTAGGAACATCACGAGTGATTTTTTCAGGTCCAAGTTTTGTCTCACGAAGCTCTGTCTGGAATTCATGAATATGTATAGAAGTATACATATCTTCCTTTACAACACGCTGGCTTATAAGAACAGCGTCCTCGTAGTTGTATCCATTCCACGGAACGAATCCTACAAGAATATTTCTTCCAAGAGCAAGCTCGCCGTTGAATGTTGCAGGTCCGTCGGCAATAACATCGCCTTTCTTTACCTTTTCACCAACTTCCACAATAGGGCGCTGGTGGTTGCAAGTATCGTTGTTTGTACGCTGATACTTCAAAAGCTGATATTCATCAACCTCGTCTTCCTTAGCTCCCTTTGGCTTTATTTTAATTAAATCGCTTGCTACCCAAACTACTTCACCATCACGTCTTGCCTTTACAAGAACGCCTGAATCATAAGCAGTCTTCTGCTCCATGCCTGTTCCTACATAAGGCGGGTCTGGGAAAAGAAGAGGTACAGCCTGACGTTGCATGTTGCAGCCCATCAAAGCACGGTTAGCATCATCATGTTCAAGGAAAGGAACAAGAGAAGCTGAAACTGAAATAACCTGACGAGGAGAAACATCCATGTACTGAATGTCTTTAGGAGAACGTGTTGAATAGTCACCACGGTGGCGGCAGCTTACCATATCAGTTGGGAATGAACCGTCTTCCTTCATTCCTTCAGTTACCTGACCAATATAGTACTTGTCTTCATCTATAGCAGAAAGATAGTCAACCTTCTTAGTTGCTTTTCCATTTTCAACTCTGCGGTATGGCTCTTCAAGGAAGCCGTACTCGTTCATGCGTGTAAAGATTGCCAAAGAAACAATAAGTCCAATGTTCGGGCCTTCTGGTGTTTCAATAGGGCACATACGGCCGTAATGAGTATAGTGAACATCACGAACCTCAAAGCCAGCCCTGTCTCTAGAAAGACCGCCTGGTCCTAAAGCTGTCAAACGTCTTTTGTGTGTAAGTTCTGCAAGAGGGTTAACCTGATCCATGAACTGTGAAAGCTGAGAAGAACCAAAAAATTCTTTAATTGAAGCAACAATTGGTTTAATTGAAATCAAGTCCTGCGGCTTCATTGTCTCTGTTTCTTTAAGATTCATTCTTTCTTTTGCAATGCGCTCCATGCGGCTGAATGCGCTCTTAAGCTGAACAGTAAGAAGCTCACCAACTGAACGAACACGACGGTTGCCTAAGTGGTCAATATCGTCTGGCTGCTCTTCACCAATATAAACTTCGATGAGATACTTCATTGTCTGAATGATGTCTTCTTTTATAAGAGTAACATCTTCAACTGGGTCTTTATAATCAAATTTTTTGTTTAACTTATAGCGGCCTACACGTCCCAAGTCATAGCGGCGAGTGCTAAAGAACATTGAGTTCAAGTCTTTTTCAGCAGTCTCTACTGTAATTGGTTCTCCAGGCATAAGAACTGAATAAACTGAGGCAAGAGCTTCTTCTTTAGTTGGCTCTTCATTTTCAGAACCTTCTTTAGAAGATTTCATGTCTTCTTTCTCAAAGCAGTTGATAATCATGTCGCTGTCAAGAGAGTCATTTTTTTCATCTTTGCTGTCTGGATTTTTTCTTGTGTTAAATTTAATTACGCATATATCTTTAACGCCATTTGCAATCAAATCGTCAATATCATGAGGATGAAGTTTTTCACCTGCACGGAACAACTTCTTCTCTTCTCCAGAATCCTTGTCTTTTAGAACAACTGCGCTCGCAAGAACTTTATCAGTAAGTTCTTCACGTTTTGCGGCTGTATCTGTTACTTTTACATTTTCTGTTTCGTAGAAGCAACGAATTATTTCCTCACGTGTATTATATCCAAGCGCACGAAGGAATATTGTTCCTAAGATTTTCTTTTTACGGTCAATTTTTGCATAAATCAAATCTTTTTTCTGATCAATTTCAAATTCAAGCCAAGAGCCTCTGTAAGGAATAATGCGGCTTGAGTAAACGCCTTTGTCATGGCAGAAGATAACTCCAGGAGAACGATGTATTTGGCTAACAACAACACGCTCAGCGCCGTTGATAACAAATGTACCACGGTCGGTCATAAGCGGAATGTCGCCCATATAAATATCTTTCTGAAGAATTGCTCCAGTCTGAATAAATCTCAAATTAATGCGTGCTTTTAAAGGAATAGCATAAGTAAGGCCTTTTTGCTTGCACTCAAGCTCTGTGAATTTGATATTTTCTTTATCAAGCTCATAGAACTCATATTCAAGAGTCATGTCGCCGTTAGGACTTTCGATTGGAAAAGAAGAAGTAAATACTTCCTGTAAACCTTGATTTAGAAGCGGCTCTTTGTTTTCTAGCCGTTCACGTTGAATAAAACTTTCGTAAGAAGAAAGCTGAATGTCAATAAGGTTAGGAAGAGGCATGAAATCATGAATATCCTTTCCTATGTATTGACGAACGATTTTTTTGCTCTTAGCGAACATCAAATCCCCCTGGGAGAATTAAGAAGGTGCCTAAATTTTGCTACATGTAAAAACTTTACACAGCACAAAATTAAAGCCCTGCAGCAGAATTAAAAAAACATGCTGACTAAAACACGTTCTGCAAATAAGAATTTCTATAGCTATATCGAAGATTCCTATTATACGCAAAACGCCTGGGAAAAATGCGCAACTTTCCCCAAGCTATAAATAAACTTTCTGAGTAAATTGTGGCCCTTCAAAATAAATTGAAGAACCACTTATTTTTTAACGCAATTCAAGCTAGCAATTATTTCTTGCTTGCTGTACCGCCGGCTGCTGTAATGTCAGCAATCATCTTGTCTGCATCTGCCTTAGAAACACCCTCTTTGAGTGTCTTTGGAGCGCCTTCAACAAGAGCTTTTGCTTCACCAAGTCCAAGACCTGTGATTGTGCGTACTTCTTTAATAACAGCGATTTTCTTTGTAGCATCGATTTTGTCGAGTGTTACTGTGAATTCTGTCTGTTCTTCAGCTGCACCTGCTGCAGGACCTGCTGCAACTGCTACTGGAGCTGCGGCTGAAACGCCGAACTTCTCTTCCATAGCTTTTACGAGATCAGCTGCCTGCTGAACTGTAAGATTTGCAATCGCGTCTAAAATTTCATCATTTGTTAAAGCTGCCATATTGTCTTCCTCTTTATAAAATACATTTTTGCGCAGAGAGGGCAAACTGCCTTCTTTATTCTGCGCAATTATTCATGCGGACAGTCGACAGCAATGAAGCCTGACCGCATTTACAAAAAAATCTAGTTCTAACAGCTTAGTTAGCTGCTGGAGCTGGAGCTGCTTCGGCTGGTTTTGCCTCTGCTGCAGGTGCTGCTTCTGCTGCCTTAGCTGCAGGCGCGTCACCTTCTTTCTGTTTCTTTTCAACATAAGCCTGCAATGTTCCAGCAAGTTTTCTTGCTGGGCCATTGATTGCAGACATAAGCATTGCAATAAGAACCTTCTTTCCAGGAATCTTTGAGAGAGCCTCAATTTTTGCTGTATCATAAAGTTCTTTTGAAACCCAAGCGCCCTTTATTTTAAGAGCAGGTGTTTCTTTTGCAAAGTCGAACATAACTTTTGCTGCTTCGTTTGAATCTTCCTTTACCATAGCAATAGCTGTAGGTCCTGAAAGATATGTTGCAACATCAGTAATCTTCATTTCTTCAAATGCTACACGTGCAAAGTTATTCTTGAACACTTTAAGCTGTGCATTCTTTTCGCTAAGACCGCGACGAAGTTTTGTAATCTGTTCAACTGTAAGTCCACGGTAATCTACGAAAATGAAATCTTCATAGCCACTTAGAACTTTTTTTGTTTCTTCAATAGCTGCTGTTTTAGCAGGCTGAAGTTTTTTTGCGAGAACTGCCATTATGCTTCCTCCTTGAATTCAACCCAGACTCCTGGGCCCATAGAAGAGTTTACAGAAACAGTATGAACAAATCCCGCTTTTGCATCAGCAGGTTTTCTGCGCTCAATTTCAGCAAGCAATGTGTTAACATTTTCTGCTGTCTTTGCTGCGTCCATAGAAACCTTACCTACAGCGATATGTACGATTCCAGCTTTGTCAGCACGGAATTCTGTACGGCCTTTTTTAAGTTCAGCAATAGCTTCTTTAATGTTCGGAGTAACAGTTCCTGTCTTTGGGTTAGGCATAAGACCTTTGCGGCCAAGCACCATACCTAAACGACCAACGTCTTTCATCATATCAGGTGTTGCTACAGCTACATCGAAGTCTGTCCAACCACCCTTTACTTTGTCAATGTACTCTTTGTCGCCTGCATAAGCTGCACCTGCGTCAAGAGCTTCTTGAACACGTTCGTCTTTGCAGAATACCAAAACACGTTTTTCGCCCTTAAATTGATTAGGGAAAACAACTGTGTCACGTACAGTCTGGTTTTTGTCAAGATGAAGAGCTACATGAAGTTCTACAGTCTCATCAAAATTAACATAGTGAAGATCTTTAACAAGTTGACAAGCTTGAGCTACATCGTAGTTCTTTGTTGAGTCATACTTCTTAAGTGATTCGCGGTATTTCTTTCCGTGTTTCATTTTGCACCCTCCACTTCAACACCCATGCTGCGTGCTGTACCAGCAATGATTTTCTTTGCAGCTTCAATGTCATTTGCGTTAATGTCAGGCATTTTCTGTTTTGCAATTTCTTCAAGGCTTTTCTGTGACAAAGTTCCAATCTTATCGCGGAGTGGATTGTCAGAGCCTTTTTTAACTCCAATAGCTTTCTTAATAAGAACAGCTGCAGGTGGAGTTTTAAGAATAAATGTAAATGTTTTATCCTGATAAGCAGTGATGATTACAGGGATGATAAGTCCCTTTTCCATGTTCTTAGTTCTATCATTGAATTCCTGCACGAATTTAGGTGCTGGAACTCCATGAGGTCCAAGAGCCGGTCCAATAGGTGGGGCAGGAGTCGCAGAACCTGCAGGACACTGCAGTTTAATGACAGCCGTAACCTTTTTTTTGGCCATAATAGTATCTCCTTACATTGGTGTGGATTAAGAAAATCTTTTTTCAAAGCTTTTCTTTTAGAGTTCCGTTGCCGGAAGTCTTTTCCTAGCGAAGCACCTTGGTCCAACGGACTTGCGCTTCTCCCAAAACAAAGAATGAAGTGTTTGTTGCAAAACCGTGTTTAAACAATTCCACTCAACACAATATTCTACATAATAAAGAACTTGACTGAACCGCAGCAAAGCAGAACGTCAATTTATATATGGATTAAATCTTTTAAGACTAAATCTTTTAAGATTAAATCTTTTCAACCTGAAGCAAATCAACTTCAACAGGTGTAGCACGTCCAAAGATCTGAACTGTAACACGAAGCTTATTTTTATCTGGGAATATTTCTTCTACAGCGCCACTGAATGTAGCGAATGGACCGTCAGTAATTTTAACCTGATCGCCAATTTCATAATTTTGTTTAATTCTAACAGGCTTTTCGCCTTTTATAGCGCCAGACTTCTGAAGTAGATTTTTTGCCTCATCATTAGAAATAGGACGAGGACGATCAGAAGGATTTGTACCAACAAAACCTGTAACACCTTGAATCTGACGGATTGCAGAGCATGTAGCTTTCCAGCCCAACTCAGGCAAATCCATTTCAAGCATTATGTATCCAGGCAGAAATTTATTATTGCGTGTATGTTTTTTACCGTTGCGTATTTCCATCACTTCTTCAATAGGAACTTTTACATCAGTAAGAACAGCTGAATCTATTTCTCCATCTGCTATTTTTGTGCGAATTGTTCTTTCAATTTTTCCTTCATAACCTGTATAAGTATGAAGTATGTACCAGCTTTTTGACATCAGTATACCTTTTCTTCTAGAATACTAAACGGAGACCTTCTGTAAACAACCAGTCAAGAAGACCAAGAACAATTGCAACAGAAACTGTTGAAATAATCACTACTTTTACAGAAGAAAGCACGTCGTCACGAGTAGGCCATACAACCTTCTTAAGCTCAGCGCCACATTCTTTGCAAAATTTGAAAAATTTGTTCATTTTTATCCTCGTTGAATAAAATAACAGGCCAGGCAGGACTCGAACCCGCGACAGACGGTTTTGGAGACCGTAACTCTACCAGCTGAGCTACTGACCTAAATATATTTACAGCCGTTCTGACAAACAAAACGGCAATAAAATTTACTTTGCTTTTGCTTCTTTATGAAGTGTCTCTTTACGGCAGAATGGACAATACTTGTTCTTCTCAAGTTTACCTGTAATATTCTTACGGTTCTTGTAAGTTGTATAGTTCTTGTGTTTACATTCTGAACACTGTAAAGCGATAATCTCTGTAGCTGACTTTTTCTTGCTTGCCATATTATTGCTCCTAAATTAAAAAAATTTCATAGCTCCCGAGCGGAATCGGACCGCTGACCTCATCGTTACCAACGATGTGCTCTACCGACTGAGCTACAAGAGCACTGAACACCCAATGATGTGTTTTGAAAATATATCGGACTAAGGCTTTTATGTCAATAACTGAAAGCCATTTTTGATGAAAATTCATTTGCCAAACAACGCTTTTACCAAGTCTTTTATGGTTTCTACGCCTATAGCGCCGCTTTCTGCTTCTGGAGCAATTATTTTTTCAAAGCCCATTTCTTTTGAAGCTTTAACTCTTTGCTTTAATTTGCCAACAGGACGGATTTCACCAGCAAGGCTAAGTTCGCCAACAACAACTGTTTTTTCAGGAAGCGGAATATCAGTTCTTGCAGAATACAATGCAGCCGCCAACGCCGAGTCAATAGCGCTTTCTGAAAGCTTTACTCCGCCTGCCACATTTATATACAAGTCCTGATCGCTGAATTTCAGCCCCGCACGCTTTTCTAGAACCGCCGCAACACGGCTTACACGCGCGCTATCAACTTTATCACTGTACACTCTATTTATAGAAGCTTTTGACGGAACAGTAAGAGCCTGAAGCTCAACAATAAAAACCCTTGTTCCTTCAAAGACCGGCACGCAAGCAATGCCCGCCGGCAGCCCGCCCTTTCTTCTTGTAATAAAAAGAGAGCTTGGATCAGCCACTGGAATTAAGCCCTGCCCTGTCATTTCAAAAATGCCTATTTCGTCAACCGAGCCAAACCTGTTCTTCATTGCACGCAGAAACCTTACTTCATCAGAATTGCGCTCGAACGAAATTACCGTGTCCACCATATGCTCTAGGCTTTTTGGACCAGCAATAAGGCCGTCTTTTGTAACATGCGCCGTCATAAAAAGAACGCTGTCCCTTTCTTTTACCCAGCTAATCAACTCATTTGCGCAATACTTTAGCTGATTGACCGTGCCAGGAACAATGCCCGCTTCAACTGAATAAACGGTCTGAATTGAGTCAATTATTACAAGAGAAGGCTTTAGGCTATCAAGCGCGTCTAGAATGTCCTCCAGCCTTAGAGTGCAAAGTATTTCTATCGAATCTACAGAAAGCGAAAGACGAACAGCCCGGCCCTTTATTTGAGAGGCAGACTCTTCGCCAGAAACATACAATATTCTTGCTGCGTTTTTACTTGGTGATTTTTGCTGTTGCTTTAAAACAGATGCGGCAGTTTGAAGAAGAAGTGTTGACTTGCCAATGCCCGGCTCGCCACCAATAAGAATTGCGCTTCTTTTCATAGCGCCGCCGCCAAGCACCCTGTCAAATTCAGCGTCGCCTGTTAAAAGACGGCCGCCATCTTCCACTGAGATTTTTGACATTGGCACAGGCTTTACTTTTACAGCTGTTCCGTCAGAAGAAAGGCTTGGTGTTGATGCGTTTGGATCAACAATGCACTCTTCCATGCTGTTCCATTCACCGCACTGAGGGCAGCGTCCAAGCCAGCCTGGCTGTGTGTAGCCGCAAGAGGAACATTTATAAACAATAGCGCCTTTCTTTTTTGCCATAAAAAATCCTTTTTCTTGATTGATTAAATATAACAGCATTTATGTAAAAAAGCATTAGAATAAAAGACATATAATTGATAATTAACAATTGACAATTAAAACGCGACTGCATCAACGTCGGAAGATTTGTTTTCTATTCTGATAAAGACACCGTTTGGCAAACACGCTATCCACTGGCCGTTCTGAGAAATTGGTGCGCACTGTACGCAAGTTTTGTTTTGACACGGGGAATCTTCAAAGAAAGCTTTTTTATTCTTTACAATTATTTTTGAAACACCAATTTTGCCTTGAACATCGTACTCAGCATCTTTATCCAAAGAATAAACATAATCACCGTCTGGACTTGTTACAAGCAGAACAGGAGAAGAGCCTGAACTTTTTTTTGCTGCTATAAATGAAAAGCAAATTGCGCTTAACGACATGAGTAAGAAAATCACATCAAGAAATTTTATTTTTAAGTGGCTCATTTCACAACGCATTCTTTATATAGCGGTAAACTGTCGGCTTCGAGATATTGAAAAAATCAGCTGCGACTTGAATTGCATTTTTTATTTCAAACACGCCACGACTTTTCAAAACGCTTATTGCAAGCACCCGTTCTTTTATAGTAAGTTTTTCAGGGATATTTTTTTCACCGTTTGTGACTTGAACAATAGCCTTTGTCATTTCTTCATTCACTGAAGACAAATTAACAACTTTTATTTGATTTTGATTTCTAAAATTTGACGCAAGCTGAACTGCGGAAATTGCGCTTCCTATTTTATCATTACGGGCTGTTTCATATTTTCTATTTATGCTGAATATTCCGGCCGGTTCACATCCCGCTTCTCCAACAAACATTGCAGAGCAAACAAGCGGCTCGCCTTTTACAGAAGTTGCGCCGTAATTTATAATGTTACTTGAATATAAGAAGGCATTATTCAAAAGCACCTGCTTGCCTTCTGGAAGAAGACCGTCGCCTATTTTTCTGCCGCTTATGTAGCCATTTCTAATTGCGATAATATTGCCTTCAGTTTTATTTTTTCTGAACGAATGAAGCACCAGTTCATAATTTTCATCTAGCACTTTTGAAAGAAAATCCAAAAGATCTAACATTCTAAGAATTGACTCTGACTCTTTTTCTTCACTTTTTCTTATGTTCATATTTAAAATTATAACACAATTTTATTATTTGTCTTGATTTTTATCAGATTTTTGATATTTTTTCATTTTATTTTAATTGATAAAATTATTAACATATTTACTTGTATTATATATATTTATTTTATACAAAATTAATTTATAGATACTTTTGATAAAAGAGATTCATTATTTTGTGATAATTATTTATCATTTTATAATAAATTGATAATTTTTTTTCAAAAATATATTGACTTATTTTTTTACCTGTAGTATATTCAAATCAGCTTGTAAATAAGCTGATAAACTCTCTCCGATGTCCAGTTTAACTGGACGGTAGAGGCTTCGGGTGGCGTTGCTGCTTGGAGCCTCTATTTTTTTGTCCTGCGAAGTTTTTATATTTTCTTATAGTTACCATGCAGTTTGTTTATAAAAGGACGAAGAAACTGTACAAACTATGACATACAGTAAAAATGCTTGAGCCGTCCAAATGCCATGCTGAAAATTTTGTTTGACCAGTTTTTCTATGCATATTCAAATATTTTTATTGAACTAAACTCTGGTGCATGGTTGTTCTCTTCTTCCTCCAAATCATAAAGATTCTGAAGGTTAAGCCAAAATTCTGCTGATGTGCCAAAGAACTTTGAAAAACGAATTGCAGTATCTGCTGTTATCGAACGTTTCTTATGTATTATTTCAGAAATTCTTGTTTGCGGAATATTGATTTCCTTTGCTAAACGATAAGCAGTTATATTCATTGGATCCAAGAATTCATCCTTGAGAATTTCGCCAGGATGAATATTTGGTAATTTTTCATTAATGGTAGTCTTTGATTCTAACATTGTCTGCACCTCCATCTTCAAATTTGAAAATAATT
>Ga0172378_10001911_pt1 | contig 19368 bp, 13 predicted proteins | sample GrowelOW332metaG_FD_119755 | JGI IMG/M metagenome (GOLD analysis project Ga0172378, IMG submission 119755) | Groundwater microbial communities from an aquifer near a municipal landfill in Southern Ontario, Canada - Pumphouse #3_1 metaG | ecosystem: Environmental > Aquatic > Deep subsurface >... | reverse complement strand
CACAGCACCCATAGTCTCACAGGCGTGCATTCGACGAACTAAGTTGTTGGCTGATAACATCCGACGCATACTAAGAGCCAAACTTAGTGATACACTTAATGGAAGTCCTTCAGGTACTGCTACTACAATAAGGGTCACAGCAATCATTAAAGTATTTAGTAGATTAGCACCTAACATCAGCCAAGTGTAAGATGGGGTATCTAATAAGAACCAACTAGTACGGCCAATAATAATAATGACACCGATAAGATAACTCATCCGCGTAATTAATCGGCTCAACCAATCAAGCTGTTTGTTTAATGGAGTCTGTACACTGTCATCAATCTGTACGGCTTCGTAAACCTTGCCGTATTCGGTCTTTGCCCCTACTTGTTCGACTTGCATAATACCATGCCCCTCAATGAGTGTAGTACTTCTTAGAATTTTGTTGGTAGGAAAAATAGCGTTTTCTCTGAAATCAGCAGCATGAATACTCTTGTGACACATCAATTCACCAGTTAAACTAGATTCATTGACTTGTAAAGAGACAGCTTGTAACAGCACACCATCAGCAGGGACTTCGTCTCCTGTATCCAAAAGTATGATATCTCCTACTACTAAGTCGTTCTTGGGAACTTCTTGTACTCGATTGTCTCGTATCACTTTGACAAGAATAGCATCGTTACTCTGATTGAGTATGTCAAATGCCTTGCGCGATTTTAGTTCAAACCAAAAAGAGACTCCTGTAGCTAATAAAATAGCTACAAAAATCCCTATGGGTTCTAAAAACGCTTGGATACCTTCTTCACCAGAGAAGTAGCTATAAACAGCGATGCCCACTGACAAGCAGAGGGCAACGAGTAATATATTTATTAGTGGGTCCTTGAACTTATCTAGAAACTCTAGCCAGACAGAGCGTCTGGCTGGAGGAACTAATAAGTTACTGCCATATTTCAGGCGACTCGCTAATACTTCTTCGGTATTTAATCCAGTATAGTGATGTATAAACGTCATTATAATAGTGTTTATGTAAATTATTTACCAGAACGTCTACGCGCTCCTTCATCAAGAATAATTTTACGCATACGCATTGTTTTCGGAGTAACCTCTACATATTCGTCTTCCTTGATATACTCTAAAGCTTCTTCAAGAGAGAATTGTACTGGTGGAATCAAATGTGCCTTGTCATCTGTACCAGAAGAACGCACATTGGTTAATTTCTTACTCTTAGTAACGTTTACGACAATATCTTTATCATGAGAATGTTCGCCGACAACTTGTCCAACATAAACTTCTTCTTGTGGGAAAATAAAGAATTTACCACGATCCTGAAGTTTGTCAATAGCATAAGCAAATACAGTACCTGCCTCCATTGAAATGATAGAACCATTAGTACGACGCTCGATAGGGCCACGGAATGGTTGATATTCTTTGAAACGATGAGCCATAATAGCTTCACCTGCAGATGCAGTCAATACGTTTGTACGAAGACCGATGATACCACGAGAAGGAACCATAAATTCAAGATTTACACGTTCGCCAGTATTTTCCATCATCACGAGGTCTCCCTTACGACGAGTAACCATATCAATCATCTTACTAGAATATTCTTCTGGTACATTGATAGTCAATTCCTCGATAGGCTCACATTTCTTACCGTCTATTTCACGATACAATACCTGAGGCTGTCCAACTTGAAGTTCGTAACCTTCACGACGCATTGTTTCAATCAAAACAGAAAGATGCAAGACACCACGGCCTGATACAATCCATTTACCATCTTCTTCACCTCTACGTACTTGTAATGCTAAGTTTTTATCTAACTCAAGCATCAAACGATCATGAATATGTCTAGAAGTAACAAATTTACCATCACGTCCAAAGAATGGGCTATTATTGATAGTAAATAACATACTCATAGTTGGTTTGTCAATATCAATTGTTGGTAATGCTTCAGGATTTTCAAAATCACAGATAGTATCTCCAATTTCAAAACCTTCGATACCTACTACAGAGCAGATGTCTCCAGAAGAAACGCTTTGAGCCTTGATATGTCCAAGACCTTCAAAGATACGAAGTTCTTTGATTTTTGATTTTTGGAAAGTTCCATCACGTTTAGCCAACATGACATTCATACCTTCAGAAATAGTACCACGATGCACACGACCAATAGCAATACGACCTGTATAGCTAGAATAATCTAGTGATGTAATAAGCATCTGAGGAGTTCCTTCAATTTTCTCTGGAGCAGGAATATTTTCAATAATACAATCAAGAAGTGGAATGATATTGTCTGTTGGTTTTTCCCAATCAGTACTCATCCAACCGTTCTTAGCAGAACCATAGATTGTTGCGAAATCAAGTTGAGTTTCTGTAGCATTCAAACTGTACATCAAATCGAATACCATTTCATGAACTTCATCAGGACGGCAATTTGCTTTATCAACTTTATTGACAACAACAATTGGTTTCAATCCTAGTTCAAGAGCCTTTTGCAATACGAAACGAGTTTGAGGCATTGGCCCTTCAAAGGCATCAACAAGCAGAATACAACCATCGGCCATATTCAATACACGTTCTACTTCACCGCCGAAATCACTGTGACCAGGAGTATCAATTATATTGATTTTGATATCTTTATAAACGATAGATACATTTTTAGATAAAATAGTTATTCCACGTTCACGTTCTAGATCATTATTGTCTAGAATTAGATGACCAGCATCTTTGTCTTCACGGAATAAATGTCCCGCCAATAGCATTTTGTCAACCAAAGTCGTTTTACCGTGATCGACATGCGCAATAATCGCAATGTTTCTAATATTCTGCATATATAAATTTATTTCCCTCTATCATCAGAGGATAATTTGTTACCAAAAAAACGCTAGATACCTTTCATCTTACCTTTAGAGATAAGGATTAATCCCTATTGATTTTTCGCTGCAAAGGTACAATAATATATTAATACAGCGCTATATTAATGAACAAATCCATCTTTATAGTTAATTATTTCCTCATTTTTGGTTGTTCTTCAATATATTATACCTACCTTTGCATTCTCATTGGTTGGATAATACTCTTTGTAACTTGTTTATAAAGATGATTATTGACTAGTGATAGTTAACATTATTATTTATTTTATTACCGAACATTATGTATTTGGACAAAGCTAAAAAGCAAGAAATCTTTGAGACTTACGGAAAGTCTAACTCTGACACTGGTTCTGTAGAAGGCCAGGTAGCATTGTTTTCATACCGTATCTCACATCTGACTGAGCATCTAAAGCTTAACAGAAAAGATTATAACACTGAAAGAGCTCTTACAATGTTAGTAGGTAAACGCCGTAGTCTTCTTGATTATTTGAAAGAAAGAGATATCGAACGTTATCGTGCTGTCATTAAAAAGTTAGGTCTTCGTCGATAATCGACAAGACAAACGAGAAGTTCTCGTAAAAAGAAAACAGAAGAGGATATATCATTCATTTGATATATCCTCTTCTTTTGTTCTTAGACGTCATTTACATCGTAAAAAAATAGATTAGAATTCATATAGTAGCACCTATTTCTATTTAGTTAAATTCTTAATAAAATATTGCTGGGAAAAATTATCCACAATCTTATCCACAGAGTTATCCCCGCATGTACACACAACTTATTAACCTAAGTATTCCCCCAGCAATGTGTATAACAGACTTATACCCACAAAGATTCACCCAGTTATACACCAAAACATGCTCAGTTCAAGGAGTTATCAACATAAACTTGGGTTATACTCAACTTATTCACCGAGTTATACCCAATAGCGGTATTTCTGAACTTAATTAGACTTACTGATATCTACCACGAAATGGCAAACTATCAATTTAATTAATATTCTAATATAATAGCAACACATTGACACCAAAACAAACAAATAGATTTATTATCGTTATAAAAAGAATGGATTTTGAACAAATATATCAGAGAATACAGTTATAAAGGTCATTTTTTGCCCTAAATAGGCATTAGTTTTAAAAAAAACGCTACTTTTGCTACAATTGAACTGATTGAAAATAAACAAATCAATATCTTATGGATACAAGCAATATCGTTGGTGAGAAGATAAAAATGCTTCGTGAAGAACGTGAAATTAGTAGAGAAACATTAGCCGAAAAATCGGGACTTTCTCTAGATCAAATTAAAAGAATCGAAGATAATATTAATATCCCTTCTCTTTCTCCTCTAATCAAAATAGCACGTGTGTTAGGTGTCAGACTTGGTACATTTTTAGATGGAACAGAAGAAGCGGGACCTACCGTTTGTCGTGCTGATGAAGAAAGTGATACAATCAGTTTCTCTAACAACGACATCAATGCTCATAAACAGATGAGTTACCGTTCTCTTTCGAGAGACAGACAAGATAGACACATGGAACCTTTCATGATTGACATTGAGGAAATAGAACAGAGCAATTATGAACTATCTTCTCATGAAGGAGAAGAATTTATTTTTGTTCTTAAGGGAAAAATGGAAGTGTTTTATGGTGATCAAACTTATCAACTAAATGTAGGAGATAGCATTTATTATGATTCCGTAGTGCCTCATCACGTACATTCAGCAAAAGACAATAATGCTTCTATTCTTGCTGTAATCTACACCCCTATCTAATCGAATAAAGAACTTCAAAACAAATTCTATGAATTTATCCAACCGAACTCTCGGAGAATGGCTAGAACATTGGGCACTAGAAACTCCTGATAAGGAATATCTTGTCTATAGCGATAGAGATTTACGATTTACTTGGCGTCAATTTGACGAAAGAGTAAATACTATGGCTCGAGGACTTATTAATATAGGAGTAACTCGAGGTGACCATGTAGGAATCTGGGCAGCTAATGTACCTGACTGGCTTACTTTATTATATGCTTGTGCTAAAATTGGTGCTGTCTATATCACGGTAAATACAAATTATAAACAACATGAACTCGAGTATCTGTGCAAAGATTCTGATATGAAAGTCCTATGCATTGTTGATGGAGAAAAGGATAGCAATTTTGTAAATATGACCTATCAAATGCTTCCTGAATTAAAAACTCAAGCACGGGGAAGTTGGCACAATAAGAATTTTCCTTACATGCAAAATGTCGTTTTTATTGGTCCAGAAAAGCATCGTGGGATGTATAACTCGAAAGAAATTCTTGAACTCGGTACTTATACAGACAACAACGAGCTAGACAGACTCAAAAAATTAGTCACTTGCCATGACGTCATAAATATTCAATATACTTCAGGTACAACTGGATTTCCAAAAGGAGTCATGTTGACTCATCATAATATCGCTAACAATGGATATCTTACAGGTGAACATATGAATTTCACTAGCGAAGATAAACTTTGTTGCTGTGTACCCCTATTCCACTGTTTCGGTATCGTACTGGTTACTATGAATGTCTTGACTCATGGATGTACTCAAGTAATGGTAGAACGATTCGACCCATTGGTTGTGCTGGCATCAATACATAAGGAACGTTGTACTTCTATATACGGAGTACCTACTATGTTCATCGCTGAGCTACATCATCCAATGTTCGATATGTTTGATTTATCGTCTTTGCGTATAGGAATTATGGCAGGAGCTCTATGCCCTATCGAATTAATGAAAAAAGTAGAAGATAAGATGTTTATGAAGGTAACTTCAGTATATGGACTGACTGAAGCCAGCCCAGGGATGACACATTCCCGAGAAGAACAATCATTCGAAGAGCGATGCACAACAGTAGGATATGAATTTGAGTTTACCGAAGTCAAAATATTAGACCCTGAAACAGGAGAGGAGTGTCCTCAGGGAACCCAAGGTGAGTTGTGCAATAGAGGTTATAATACGATGGTTGGGTACTACAACAATCTTGAGGCTACAGCAGAAGCTATAGATAAAGACAATTGGCTTCATTCAGGTGATTTAGGAATCAAAGATGAGCAAGGTAATTTCCAAATTACAGGACGAATCAAAGACATGATAATCCGAGGTGGCGAGAATATTTATCCTAGAGAAATAGAAGAATTTCTTTCCCACATGGAAGGGATTAAAGATATACAGGTCGTAGGTATTCCTTCTAAGAAATATGGAGAACAAGTTGGCGCATTTATTATCACTCATTTGAACGTAGATATGCAATCTTCAGACGTAAGAGATTTTTGCTTGGGACAAATAGCCCGATATAAGATTCCTAAATATGTCTTTTTTGTAGATGAATATCCACTAACAGGAAGTGGTAAAATTCAAAAATTCAAATTAAAAGAAATGGCACTCAAAATGGCGGAAGAGCAGGGTATGAATATATTCTAACACGATTGATTACCCAATAAAAAAATTGAATAAGTAACTAAAAAAGAAATCGAATGAAACGCTACTTGCCTGATACGGTTGCAGTGCTACTTTTCGTACTAATCTCTGTCATCTATTTCATCATTCCTACTTCACAAGGGAAAATTATTTATCAACAAGATGCCCAAGCTGGAGTTGGAGCCTCAAAAGAAGTTAAGGACTATAGAGAAAAGACAGGTGAAGTCTCACGTTGGACCAATTCACTCTTTGGTGGAATGCCTACTTACCAAATCACCCCGACCTATGCATCAACAGATGTTTTGCAGGAGGCCTATCACGTATATGACCTGATGCTCCCTACATACATGGCCTATCTATTTACTTTGCTTATCGGATTCTTCATCCTATTAAGAGCAATGGGCGTATCTACATGGCTGAGTTTTATGGGCAGTATTTTATGGGCTTTTTCCTCTTATTTCTTTATACTCATTACTGCTGGACATATATGGAAGATGCTTACGCTTGCTTACATACCTCCAACCATAGCAGGACTCTGGATGGTTTATAAAGGGAAAAAATTATGGGGAGGAATCGTAACGACAACTTTCCTAGCTCTTCAAATTAGAGGAAACCATATACAGATGAGTTATTATTTCTTATTTGTTATGCTATTTATAGCCATTGCTTTCTTTGCAGATGCAATCCAGAAAAAGACACTGCCTTCTTTTTTTAAATCAACGGGAGTACTCCTCTTAGCAGGTCTATTAGGAGTAGCTATCAATAGTTCTAACTTATTCCATACATATCAATACAGTAAAGAAACGATACGTGGTAAAAAAGAACTAGCAATAGCAACTGAAAAACATCAACAGAAATCGAATAGTAAAGTAACAAACGCTAACGACGAAAAGATTAGTTATATCACTCAATGGAGTTACGGAATAGATGAGACATTGACTTTGCTAATTCCGAATTTTAAGGGAGGATCATCAGTTCCTATCAGCCAGAATAAGGATATGCTTAGCAAATCCAAACCTCAATATCGTTCCATATATAATCAAATCGGACAATATTTTGGTAATCAGCCTATGACTTCAGGACCAGTTTATGTAGGTGCCTTTGTACTGACACTGTTCTTGTTAGGATGTTTTATTCTAAAGGGGCCAATGAAATGGGCACTCATCGGAGCCACTATCTTCTCTATCATATTAGCATGGGGGAAAAATTTCCTCGGGCCGACAGCTTTTTTCATAAATTACGTACCACTTTACGATAGTTTTAGAGCAGTATCTTCGATATTAGTGATTGCAGAATTTACTATACCGTTACTTGCCATACTCACTTTAGTTAAGATAACAAAGAATCCTGAATGTCTCACTAGAAAAGCTCTTTTTACTAGTATAGGAATCACGGGAGGAATATCATTGCTCGTCTGGTTAATTCCCGCTCTTACAGGCTCATTTATCACGACTTCTGAGATGAATGCATTCAGTAAAGGATTGCCTAAAGAAATGCTGCCAGACTTTATAAATGACTTGACAAATATCAGAGAATATCTAGTTCAATCTGATGCCATGAGAAGTTTGCTTATTATCATACTTGGAGGGGCTACCTTATTTGCTTTTTCTCTTAAGAAATTGAGTGGCAAAACAATGGTTGTTATCCTTACAATAGTCTGCTTGGGTGATTTATGGTTTGTAGACAAGCGATATCTTAATAACGATACTTTTGTAGACGCATCAACAAAAAGTGAGGAATTAAAACCAACTGTAGCAGACAAATATATTTTAAATGATAAAACGTTGGACTACCGTGTTCTCCTTATTTCAGGACAAGCTTTCAATGATAATTCAACTTCTTATTTCCACAAAAACGTAGGGGGTTATCACGCAGCTAAACTGCAACGATATCAAGATTTAATTGAACATTATTTATATACCCAGATGAGTGTGGTATCTAAAGAAATCAAAAAGAACGACGAAAATCAAATATTATACACAGGACAAGCGAAAGATATCAATGTAATCAACATGCTCAACACGCGTTATTTTATCGTACCATTGAGCAATGGAGAAAAAGTATCTGGATTCAACCCTTACAGTTATGGCAATGCGTGGTATCCTAAAGAAATTCATCTCGTAGATGATGCATATCAAGAGATGGAAGCATTAAGATTAGTCTCGCCTGAACTAGGGATTATGACCTCTCAATTTGCAAAGTCTATTGATGCAAAAACAACGTATCCAGTAGATAAAGATGACAAGATAGAACTAACTAGTTATCTGCCAAACAAGTTAACATACAGAACAGTTCGCAAAGAAGATGGGCTTGCTATTTTAGCAGAAATTTATTACCCTGGATGGGAAGCTTTTATCGATGGAAATCCAGTGAATATTGCTCGTGCAAACTATATGCTTAGATCTGTAATCGTTCCTAAAGGAGAGCATACCCTGACTCTTAGGTATGACCCTAAAAGTGTACATATAACTGAAAATATAGCATTTACTGGCATTGGAGGATTAATCTTGCTTTTCCTAATCGCTGCTGGTAAGGAGTATTATCAAAATAAGCATAAAAATAAATCTAATTTATAGTCCTTCTAAATAATCGAATTTAGCTATTTTTCGAGACCTAAAATAATTACTATATTCGCAGCTCCTAATCCTCTAATTCCTTTCTGAATCAGAGGACTGGGGGTTGTGGATAACTTCTGCAATAAAAGGCTAATTTCTTGGAATGAGTCTAAGTTTTTTTCAGTATCTTTGGTGCAATTATACACACCTAAGAAGGACCTATGGCAGAAGAAAACGAATATCATATCCCCGTATTACTTCATGAGAGTATAGATGGGATGAATATAAATCCTGATGGCATCTATATTGATGTCACTTTTGGTGGTGGAGGCCACTCCAAACATATTTTATCAAAAATGGAAGGAGGCAAAGGCATGTTATATGGCTTTGACCAGGATGCTGACGCAGAAGCCAATAAGGTAGAACACCCTAATTTTACTTTTGTGAGAAGTAACTTCAGATATATCAAAAATTTTATGATGTATCACGGAGTAGAACAAGTAGATGGTATTCTTGCTGATTTAGGTGTTTCAAGTCATCATTTTGATGATGAGGAACGTGGATTTTCTTTCCGTTTCGAAGGGCCTCTTGATATGCGTATGAATAAACGTGCTGGCCGTACAGCTGCACAGATTCTCAACGAATATGAAGAGGACAAATTGGCTAATGTCTTTTATCTTTATGGTGAGCTTAAAAATAGTCGTCGTATTGCAGCAGCAGTTGCAAAATATCGACAGACAGCTACTATAGAACGTACTGAACAATTTCTTGAAATTATAAAACCTTTATTTATCCGTGAAAGGGAGAAAAAAGAATTGGCAAAAGTATTTCAAGCTTTACGCATCGAAGTGAATCAAGAAATGGATGCTCTCCGAGAGATGCTCCTTTCAGCAAATCAATTAATTAGACCTGGAGGCCGATTGGTCGTTATGACTTATCATTCGCTCGAAGATAGAATGGTCAAAAATTTAATGAAGAGTGGAAACATAGAAGGAAATCTTGTAAAAGACTTCTTTGGAAAAGTAGAAACTCCCTATAAATTGATTAACCGGAAGGTAATCATTGCTTCACCAGAAGAAATAGAACGTAATCCTCGTGCTCGGAGTGCCAAATTAAGAATTGCTGAAAAAATATAACAATCATTTGCTATGGCTAAAAAAAAGCGAAAAGGTAATCAGCTAAAATCTTATCTGCAAGGGAGTATTTTATATTCTGGTGGAGCAAAGAAAATAGCCCCTATGTTATTAGTCATCTTCGCAGGACTCATATTATGCATCTGTGTTCGTTACAATAATGAATTGCAATTAATCCAGATAGCGGAGCTCAAACAAGAACAAAAAGACATGAAATTACGTATGTTATCGAGACATGCTATTTTACTGGAAGGTAGTCGCGAATCAAACATATTGAAAGAGATTGAAAAAAATAAGATAGATTTAGAATTGGCTTTACAACCCCCTTACATAATAGACGAGTAAAAAGATCTTGGTCATAGAAGGAGAAGGTTACTAATTAAAGGAAGAATACTTTAGGAATAGTCATGAATTATATTAAGCGATTTATAGAAAAATGTCAATGCGATATGAACTGGAGAATGGCCGTGTTCATGATATTGGTCGTGCTCTGTTTTAGCAAAATTATTTATAACGCTTGTTCGCTTACCCTAGTACCTGCAAATAAAAAATTTTGGAGTGAAGCTGCTAGTCGATTAGTTAATGAAGATATTCCTATCCAACCACGAAGGGGAAATATCCTTTCTGATGATGGCAAATTGCTTGTAACAACATTACCCACCTATAGGGTAGCTATCGATTTCTTATCTGGTGTAACTTCTGATTCGGAAGTAAGAAAACATCCTGATTTAAAAAAAAGAAGAGCTAAGGAACTTGCTGAACGCAATCAACTCATCAGAGAAAACATAACTCCATTAGCTAGGGGATTAAATGAATTACTTCCTACATATTCCTTTAGTTATTACAGAAATCAGTTACTCAAGGGATACAATAGACAATCCAGAAGTTGGAGCATCTATCCTAAAAGTGTTGACTATAGCACCTTGCAAGAGATACAGGAATTACCAATATTTAATCTAGGGAAATATCGAGGAGGACTAGTCTTCACCGAATCTTTAGATAGAAAACAATTATTTGGCTCTTTAGCTGCAATTACTTTAGGTGTCTATGATAGCAAAAATAGCCAAAAGGCCTTAGCTGGTATCGAAAAAAGTTTCAATAATGAATTAAAGGGAAAACTGGGAAAAAAAGATAGACGAAAATTTATTCTCCAATATCTTGATGTCATTAAAGAACCTGCCATCGATGGATGTGACATCACAACTACTCTCAATATAGATATGCAAGATATCTGTGATACACAAGTCAGAAAAGAAGCAATTGAAAAAAATGCTGATGTAGGAGTTGCAATCCTAATGGAAACTAAAACAGGACAAATCAAAGCAATAGTCAATCTACTGAGAGGTGACGATGGACATTATTATGAATTGAGCAATCGAGCCATTGGTGATATGATGGAACCGGGTTCTACCTTCAAGACTGCCTCATTGCTAGTTGCCCTTGATGATGGGAAAATTACTTTAGAAGATAGTGTCGATGTCGGCAATGGAGTGAAAGAACACCATGGACGATACATCAAAGATTGGAACTGGAGAAGTGGTGGTTATCAACGCTACTTAAGTGTACCTGAAATACTTGGATTTTCGTCTAATATTGGAACTGCGGAATTGATTACAAAACATTATGAAAAAAATCCACAGGAGTATATTAATGGACTAAAACGAATTGGTATTTTAGATTCACTGGGACTTCAAATACAAGGAGGACATAGACCTTCCTTAATCTCACCTGATAGTAAAGGATGGAATAAAACGTCACTGGCTTGGTTGAGTTTTGGTTATAATTCACAAATAGCCCCAATCAATACATTAGCTTTTTACAATGCTATAGCAAATGGAGGACGTGAGATGAGACCTTATTTCATCAAAAAGATTGAAGGAGATGATGGTTATAAAAAAACCTTTGAACCAGAAGTGATAAGAAGTAAGATCTGCTCAAGTGATGCACTAAAAGATATTCAATATATGCTCAGATATGTAGTAGAGCAAGGAACAGGAAAGCTTGCAGGTAACGATCATTTTGACGTAGCAGGAAAGACTGGTACAGCACTAATTTACGATGGGAAGAATGGATACAATAGTGGAAAGGCTCTGGGCAGTTTCTGTGGTTATTTTCCAGCTGACAATCCCAAATTCACGATGATTGTGGCTTTCTCTGGAAGATATATGAGTAGCCATGCAGGTGCAGAAGTCTTTGGCAGAATAGCTGAAAGAGTAAATGCTCATACTACAAGATCAAATATAGAGTTAGCTACACCTGAGAATAAAGCATTTTTGCCAAGTGTAAAATATGGGAATACGGCTGAACTAAAAACGGTACTCAATAAATTAGATGTACCTTTTGAAATGGAGAATCACGTTAGTGATTGGGCTAAAGTAAAAACAGATACTGTAGAGAAAGAAATTGATATAATTAAAGGAACAAGCATAGAACAAAACATCATGCCTAATATGTATGGTTATGGAGCTAAAGATGCACTTTATTTACTTGAGAAATTAGGACTACATGTATCAATAAATGGATATGGAAAAGTATGGCAACAGAGTATCAGACCTGGAACAAGAATCCATAAAGGAAATTTTGTTATGCTCAAACTTAGAAACTATTAAACAACCATTAAAAAAAAGGTAATGAAAGCAAAAGAATTATTTAGAAAAATAAACCAATGTGAACTAGGCAAATTTGCTGAAACAGAGATACAGAAAATCACTAGTGATTCACGTGATGTAACGCAGCAAACTTTGTTTGTTGCAGTTCGTGGAGTCAACGTAGATGGACATAAATATATAGATAAAGCTGTCGAAAATGGAGCAAAAATTATTGTCTGCGAAGAATGTCCAGCATCAACTCCTGCAGAAATACTTTTTGTGAAGGTTCCAGACACAAGAGAAACTATAGGTATATTAGCTCATACTTTTTATGGAGAGCCAACAGAAAAATTGGAATTGATTGGGGTGACTGGTACTAATGGGAAAACAACCATCGCGACATTATTGTACGATTTGTTTAGATATTTCGGATATAAAGTCGGGCTCATTTCTACTGTCTGTAATTATATAGATGGCGAAGCTATTCCAACCGAACAAACAACCCCAGATCCGATGACGCTTAATCAGTTACTTGGACGTATGGCTGATGAAGGGTGTAAATATGCTTTTATGGAAGTTAGTTCTCATGCGGCAGACCAGAAACGAATTGCAGGGGCTACTTTTGCAGGAGGGATCTTCACTAACCTAACTCGTGACCATATGGATTATCACGGTACTATGGAGAATTATCTCAAAGCAAAAAAAAGTTTTTTTGATGCACTACCTAAAGGAGCATTTGCTCTAACTAACATAGACGATAAGAATGGTGAAGTAATGGTTCAAAACAGCAAAGCATCTATTAAAAGATACTCTTTGCGTAGTCCTAGTGATTATCGGGCCAAAATTATAGAATCGCATTTTGAAGGCATGATTCTAGAAATCAATGAAAAAGAAGTGGCTACTCAATTTATCGGTAGATTCAATGCATCAAACTTATTAGCAGTATATGGAGCTGCTTGCTTATTGGGTAAACGACCTCAAGATGTACTGATAGGTATCAGTACACTACATTCAGTAGCTGGACGATTTGATTCTATCCGATCTCCTAAGAATTTCACTGCCATCATCGATTATGCACATACACCAGATGCTTTAATTAACGTGCTCGAATCAATTCATGAAGTACTTGAAGGGCAAGGAGATATCATCACTGTAGTAGGTGCTGGTGGTAATCGGGATAAAGGGAAACGCCCGTTGATGGCTAAAGCAGCTGCAGACTTAAGTGATAAAATAATTATCACATCCGATAATCCTCGTTTTGAAGAACCTCAGGACATTGTAAATGATATGCTTGTTGGTTTGGACAAGAAAGAAATGGAGAAAACGCTTAGTCTCGTAGATAGACGACAAGCTATAGAGAAAGCTTGCAGTATAGCAAAACCAGGTGATGTCATCTTAATTGCTGGAAAAGGACATGAGAATTATCAAGATGTGAAAGGAGTAAAACATCACTTTGATGACAAAGAAATAGTAAAAGGCCTTTTTGAGAAAATGGTCTAACGACTTAAATATCTAACGATTAGACATTTAAACATACAACCCGAATACAAATATGACTGACGGGATGTAAAAGAAAAAAAGAAAAAAATGCTAAATTATCTATTTGATTGGTTCAAGACTCAAAATTTCAGCGGTTCAGCCATGTTCTGTTCTGTCTCATTTCGTGCCTTAATGACCCTTATTTTTTCATTATTAATATCTACAATTTTTGGTAACCGATTTATTGATTTTTTAAAGAAAAAACAAATTACCGAAGTACAGAGAACAGCTGATATTGATCCTTTTGGGGTCAATAAAATAGGTGTTCCAAGTATGGGAGGTGTTATTATTATCGTAGCTATACTTTTACCTTGCCTATTGTTCGGGCGATTGACTAATGTCTATATGATATTGATGCTTGTAGCTACCGTCTGGTTAGGCACTATAGGCTTCATAGATGATTACATCAAAATATTCAAACAAGATAAAGAAGGTTTAAATGGTCGTTTTAAAATTATCGGTCAAGTAGGACTTGGATTAATTGTAGGACTCACATTATATCTGAGTCCTCAAATTGTCATTCGCGAAAATAATACCATGATAAAAAGAGGAACACAAGAAATTGTGGTTCATCAAAAGACATCGATAAAATCGACTCAAACAACTGTCCCTTTCTTTAAGAACAATCATTTAGACTATGCTGACTTTACCCAGTTTATGGGCAAATATGCACAACTAGCAGGCTGGATTTTTTTCATTATAGTAACCATTATCGTTGTTACAGCTGTGTCCAATGGCGCAAATCTAAACGACGGAATGGATGGTATGGCAGCAGGTAATTCGGCAATTATAGGCGTAACTCTGGGAATATTGGCCTATGTCTCTTCTCATGTTACATATGCTAAATATCTCAACATTATGTTTATTCCAGGCAGTGAAGAATTAGTCATTTTCATCTGTGCCTTTGTTGGAGCTTTGATTGGTTTCTTATGGTACAATGCTTACCCGGCTCAGATATTTATGGGAGATACAGGTTCCTTGACTATTGGTGGTATCATTGCTGTTTTTGCCATAATCATTCATAAGGAATTGTTAATTCCAATTCTTTGTGGGGTATTCTTGGTCGAGAACTTATCGGTAATTATGCAAGTCCAATATTTCAGAAAAGGAAAGAAAAGAGGAGTCAAACAGCGCATATTTAAGCGCACACCTATACATGATCATTTTAGAACTGACCTATCAAAAATGGATTTGGAATGTTCTTACAAATATACATGGCCTACACAGGTCTTTCACGAATCAAAGATAACTACTCGTTTTTGGATTGTAACCATCATACTTGCTGCCATCACATTGATTACACTCAAAATCAGATAGAAATAGACTATTAATACAAAAACAATATGGATACAAGCAATTCAAAACTAAAAGAATCCCTAGACAAAACTAAGAGGATTGTTATCCTTGGAGCGGGTGAAAGTGGTGCTGGTGCTGCGGTATTGGCTAAAGTAAAAGGATATGACACTTTCGTTTCTGATAAGGGAAGTATTAAATCTAAATACAAAGATTTATTAGACAAATATGGCATTGAATGGGAAGAATTTCAGCATACTGAAACGAAGATACTCAGTGCAGATACGGTTATAAAAAGTCCTGGGATTCCTGATTCAGCACCAATCATACAAAAATTGATAGATCTAAAGATCCCTATAATAAGTGAAATAGAATTTGCCGGAAGATTTACCAATGCCAAAATGATATGCATCACAGGAAGCAATGGGAAAACGACTACGACCTCTCTAACCTACCACATATTTAAGACAGCAGGACTTGATGTTGGACTTGCAGGGAATATAGGTCAAAGTTTAGCGTTACAAGTGGCGCTACATGATCACAAATATTACATCATTGAATTAAGTAGTTTTCAACTAGATAATATGTATAATTTTAAAGCTGATATAGCTATATTGATGAATATTACCCCAGATCACCTTGACAGATATAATTACAAATTTCAAAACTATATTGACTCTAAATTTAGGATTACACAGAATCAAACAACTGAAGATGCATTTATATTTTGGGATGATGATCCCATCATACATAAAGAATTAAAAAAACATGGTATTAAGGCTCAAGTCTACCCTTTTTCAGCAATCAAGAAGGATGGTGTCATTGCTTATGCCGATGAGAATATTATAAAAATAGATAAGCCTTATGACTTTAATATGGAACAAGAAAAATTGGCTCTCACAGGTGAACATAATCTATACAACTCACTTGCAGCTAGTTTATCGGCAAATCTAACTGGTATAGATAAAAAATCAATTAGAGAAGCTCTATCTGATTTCAAGGGTGTTCCACATCGACTCGAAAAAGTAGATACCATAGAAGGAATTACTTTTATCAATGATTCTAAAGCAACAAACGTTAATAGTTGCTGGTATGCATTACAAAGTATGACTTCACCTACTGTACTTATCTTGGGTGGAAAAGATAAAGGGAATGACTATGAAGAGATTCGTGAGACTATACATGCGCACTGTTTTGCTTTGGTCTTTCTAGGCAAAGACAATAGCAAATTAATCAACTTCTTTAAAGATTTTGGTTTGCCTATAGTAGACACTCACAATATTGAAGATGCCGTTTCTGAATGCCATAAATTGGCCCTTGTACAAAAAGAAAAGCTGGAAAAATTAGATGAATTTAATGGAATAAATATCCTACTATCTCCTTGCTGTGCTAGTTTTGATTTATTTGCTAGTTACGAACAACGAGGAGACTTATTTAAAGAAGAAATAGCTAAAATAAAAAAAACGCTATAGTTCATGAACGAGAATACTAAACCCGGAATAAACCAGAGAACCTTTATCGACCAACTATTCAAGGGAGATAAAGGTATATGGGTCATATTTGCTTTGCTAATCGGAATCTCTATTTTGGAGGTTTTTACTGCTAGTGGACATTCTATCCCTAAAAATGGTGATTTCATACAGCCCATATTACGCCATACTCAACTGCTCACAGTTAGTTTTATCGTGATGATGATTGTTATAAATTTTCCTTTTAAGCTATTTAGAATAACGGGAAGAGCTCTACTAAGCGTAAGTATCTTATTATCAATCTATATACAACTATTTGGCAGTGCTATAAATGGTGGAAAACGATGGTTTAGTATTGCAGGTTTTCAAATTCAACCATCTGAATTTTCTAAAATAGGATTGATTATTATACTTAGTGGATTAGTTGCAGATGGACTGGCGAATCCCGATAAGCGAAAATCTAAGTGTAAACAAGCTTTATGGATGATAACGATTGTTTGTTTTAGCGTAGTACTCGAAAACCTTTCTACAGCTCTTCTTATCGGTGCTCTTGGAGTAACCCTCCTATTTGTAGCTGGCGCCTATTGGAAATATCTATTGGAATATGTAGTTGGTATTATCACTGCTGGTATCTTCGGATTAATCGTACTAGCTAGTTTACCAAATAATCTTACGGGACCTTTAGCGCGTGCCAATACTTGGAAGGCTCGTCTCGAAAGATTTACTAATGGAGACGATGAAAAAAAAGACCCTTCAAAAGTGGATTTTTTTAATGAAAATGCTCAGCGTAATCATTCCAACGTAGCTATTGCTTCCGCAGGAATTACAGGATGTGGTATTGGTCAAAGTAACGAGAGAAGTTTCTTAGCTGAAGCCAATAATGATTTCATTTATTCTATTATAATAGAGGAAACTGGCATATTAGGTGGAGTAGTAATAATCATTTTATATGGCTGGTTATTCATACGAGGTTGGAAGATAGTACGTCTAGCTGAGAAACCATTTCACAAGTTTATGGCAGCTGGAGTAATCATTATTCTAGCTTTTCAAACAATTTTTAATATGTTTGTTTCTGTTGGTGTTATGCCTGTAACTGGACAAACATTACCACTAATTAGTAAAGGTGGTTCTTCTGCTCTCACAGTATGTATCTTGCTTGGCATCCTACTCAAGGTAAGTGCAGAGATACGAAAGAAACGCGATGCTGAGAGAGCTGAAGATAGTGACGTTTCAGACTGGACTGGAATAGAAGACCATGATCAGCTAGTAGATATCAATTTAGAAGAAGTAGGTGACGGTTTAGATTAAAAGTTTAAATGTATGAATACAAAAAAAAATCCAAAAATAATTATTAGTGGCGGTGGTACTGGTGGACATATTTTTCCAGCAATTTCAATAGCAAATGCCATAAAAGAAATAAATAACGAAGCAGTTATCCATTTTGTAGGTGCTGAAGGGCGCATGGAAATGCAACGTGTTCCCGATGCTGGATATTCGATAGAAGGACTTCCAATTGCTGGATTTGACCGCAAACACTTGTGGAAAAATGTACATGTCTTATTTAAGTTATGGAAGAGCCAGCGCAAAGCAAAAAAAATCATTAAAACATTTATGCCTGATGTAGTTGTAGGTGTAGGTGGTTATGCAAGTGGTCCAACTTTAAATATGGCTCATAAGCTAGGAATACCAACTTTAATACAAGAGCAAAATTCTTACGCTGGGGTCACAAACAAAATATTAGGTTCTGGGGCTAGCAAAATATGTGTAGCTTATGACAAAATGGAACGCTTCTTTCCAAAAGAAAAGATTCTCCTTACAGGAAATCCTGTTCGTCAGTCCTTACTGAAATCAATTGAAAAGAAAGAGGCAATTGCCAAATTTGGATTAGATTTCGGGAAACCAATATTGCTCGTTGTAGGTGGAAGTCTGGGAGCAGGAACCATCAATCAGAGTATTTTAAAGGATTTAGAAAAGATAAAGAAAGCAGATATTCAATTGATTTGGCAAACCGGAAAATATTATTACGATGACCTTGCTGAAAAGATAAAAACGATTGAGGAGAAACTTCCGAAAATGTATATGAATGCTTTTATCAAAGATATGCCTGAAGCATATGCAGCCTCAGATTTAGTCATTTCAAGAGCTGGAGCTAGCAGTATCTCTGAATTGTGTTTACTTGGTAAACCATCGTTATTAGTTCCTTCACCTAATGTATCTGAAGACCACCAAACTAAGAATGCAATGGCATTGGTGGATAAAGATGCTGCTGAATGGGTTCCTGATAAGGAAGCGAAAGTAAAATTAATTGACCATGCCATTGCGCTTATTAAAGATACAGATAGATTAAAAACAATTGGAACCGAATGTCTTAAGTTGGCCCATCACGATTCCGCGAAAATAATTGCTACAGAAGTTCTTAAATTGATAAAATAATGAAGAATATAGAAGATATTAAATCAGTCTACTTTATAGGGATAGGAGGGATAGGCAT
>Ga0172378_10001909_pt1 | contig 19386 bp, 18 predicted proteins | sample GrowelOW332metaG_FD_119755 | JGI IMG/M metagenome (GOLD analysis project Ga0172378, IMG submission 119755) | Groundwater microbial communities from an aquifer near a municipal landfill in Southern Ontario, Canada - Pumphouse #3_1 metaG | ecosystem: Environmental > Aquatic > Deep subsurface >... | reverse complement strand
GGAGGTATATTCATCTTATTATATAGAAACCATAGCCCCACCGTTTCCACAAGAATAACAATCAATAAAGAGAGTGCAAACTGAATGGTTACTGCTATTGAAAAAACTTTCTTCAGCTCTACCAAGTTTTTTGTACCTAATTCATATATAAGGAACCTACTAATAGCAACAGATAAAGAACGGGTTATAACAGAAAACATAACAACAACTCCACCCACTACATTATATATACCGTAATCCTCTATACCTAGTGTAGAGAGTACAATTCGAGAAGTATACAAAGCGACAACCATCACTAGTATCATTCTCCCGTAAAGCATCAACATATTTCTTACAATACGTTTGTTCTTCAGCGATTTAGTTTCATCCATTAAATACTTTTTTTCTTTTGGTCAGTTAAAGAACTTTCCAGGAATGAATAAGACGATTTTCGAAGTTCAGCAAGTCGGCCCGACACCTCCTCCACATTCATCGTTAGATATTTCTCGGGTAAAGCAGTACCGTCAATAAAACGATTAGAAAGTCCAAGACTCTCTAGCAGAGAAGCAGCTCTTGCATCCGCCCCACTATGTACCTTTAAAGTATAAAAAGGTTTTTCAAACAGCACAGAAAACACCGTTCCATGAAAAGAGGTCGTAATAACAAAACAAGCATGTTTAATATATCCTAAGAACTCCTCTGGAGAAGCACACTGAATCTTATTAGGAGAGGTTCTGTAGTCTAACCAGGAAGCAACAATTTCAACAACATCAGCGTCCTGCTCTTTTGCTATCTTATGTGCCAATTCAAAAGCATGTTTGTTTTTATTTATTTGATAAACCAACACATATTTCCGTTCTCTTTTTGGAGCAACAGCAATAGGATTAAACACCTCACTACCCACCAACAATGTAGGATCGATAACCACACTAATTGGTTTATCCGTTAAGGGTGTTAACAAATCTTTTAATGATTCCTCTCGCACACCAATACAATCAAGATGTTGAAGTTTATCACGGTAATATCCTACTTGATAATCGTCCAACTTAAAGGCACTCATACTAGCAGCATAAGCTATTCGTTTCTTTCCTCTGGCCGCCTTAAAGTCACCAAAAAAGCGTTCATCAAACCCATGACAAATAATTGGATTCCATATCTGGTCACTGCCAAAAACATAAGCATCGAAGGCACTATCCGCCACGTCAAAGAGAGGACTACTCAACTGCATTCGTTCGGTGATAAAAGTATCAAAAGCTTTAAAACGTTTCTTACGTATAGAGAGGGTTAACAAGCGAGATACCACCGACTTAAAATAAACCAGCCAAGAGGCATTTTTCTTTTTCTTGAGTGTAAACACCTTATATAAATGAAGAATATATTCTGGCCTATAATCTAATATAGAAACTGTATGCCCTTGCGATTTCAAGAACTCTTGCAAAGCATAAGCTTGCAAAACAGTGCCATAATTATGGGCACAATGAAAAGTAAGAATTCCTATTTTCATATTTTATTTTTTTATTCTATTTATCTTTTATTTTGCCTAAAAAAGTAGCCCTAGCACAACACTAATCGCAAATGGGATCTGTTAAACCGCGGTATACACCCCTTGCATAAGCACTCGCCATTGCAAGGTCAGCACGTAGTAAACTGCCTATAAAATTACGTAAAAAGACAATCGTCGACTGATAGATACAAGAGTACCATATATCCGCACCTTTATTGTTTCGACGCGCATAAAACAAACGAGCACGTGTTAAATAAAAATTGCGTAAAGGAGATCCTTTAGATATGCTCTGTCCCTCTTTATGAAAAATAGTAATCGGTTCATACCAAATCTCATATCCAGCCTCTCTAAATCGCATACACCAATCTAGCTCCTCGTAGAAAAGGAAATAGATGGTAGTCATAAGCCCCACCCTCTCTAATATTGCACGAGAAGTAAGCATACAAGCACCATGCGCAAAGAATGTTTTCTTTGCCACCTCAAACTGTCCAATATCTTTTTGTTTATAGCCAATCAAGTGGTTTCGTATGAGCACAGGTTGCATCTCTGTATACCCAGCATATTGAATTACATCGGGCAAATAAGAGTATTTAATCTTTGGGCAAACCAAACCAATAGTAGGAGAGGATTCTAATCGATGAATCAAGGCTTCCAAGAAAGGGGCATTAATCAACGTATCATTATTCATAAACAAGATGTAATCTCCCTTTGCATACTGAAAACCTAGATTATTACCACCTGCAAAGCCTAAATTCTTTTTACTAGCTATCACCTTTACCTTTGCATCATTTGTGGCAGATAAGAAATTAACATCCTCTCCAGGAGAAGCATTATCTACAACAATTAACTCATAGGGATAGGTCTCAAATGTACGCAATGAATCCATTAATTCTAACGTGTCTAAGTAACCTCCATAATTGACCGTTATAATAGAAACTTTTTTCATATCTTTTCGAATTAAAGGGTACAGCAAACTATCATTCTAATTTTAAAAAGTTTTTACCTTTTTACAAAAATAGTAACTATTACTGACATATTATCCTAGAGCGAGAACAAAAACCTTAAATAGGATACAATCTATTTCTTTTTTCTGCTTCGAAGCATCCATTTTGTATGGTTTTTCAAAAAAACGAGTAAGCTTTGCAGATAAAATAGTATTTTTGCAAAAGAAAGAACCAATTACACATTATGAAACAACAACAAAATCTACTCATCCAAAAAGCCATGTATTTTGGTACCTTCATGGGAATTTACTGGATTTTAAAATTTACACTACTTCCACTAGGTTTTAATAGTGCTTGGCTCCATTTCTTATTTCTTGGACTAACTATTTATGTCCCCTTCTTAAGTTATAAATTAACCCGTAACTACAGAGATCAATTCTGTGGAGGCAGTATAGAATTCTCACATGCTTGGCTCTTTAGTTGCTGCATGTTTATTTTTGCATCCTTATTAACAGCAGTTGCTCACTATATCTATTTTCAGTTTTTAGACCATGGCTTTATCATCGGCAAGATAGAAGAAACGATGCGGCTGTTTAAAGACACCCTACCAGCCGACCAAAAAGAGAGTTTACAAGATCTCGACACCTCTATAGCATTAGTTAAATCGCTAACTCCCATTGAATTAACCATTCAGTTTATGGGTAACAATCTCTTTTATGGTTCCCTGTTCTCTCTAATTGTTGCTATGATTGTAAAAAAGAAAAAACAAATTAAAATATAGCATATTAACCATGGATATATCTGTTATCATACCATTATATAACGAAGAAGAATCACTCCCTGAGCTACAAGAATGGATTAATAGAGTGATGGTCGATCACCAATTAAGCTACGAGGCTATTTATGTAGACGACGGTAGCACCGACAGTTCATGGAGCATTATAGGTAAACTACAAAAAGAGTATGCAAGTGTAAAAGGGATACAATTCCGATGTAACTATGGTAAATCGGCTGCCCTTTATAGCGGATTCAAGCGAGCAGAAGGAGAGGTGGTTATCACAATGGATGCCGATCTTCAAGATAGTCCCGATGAGATACCAGCCCTCTATAAGATGATTAAGGAGTCAAACTACGACTTAGTCTCTGGGTGGAAGAAAAAAAGATATGACCCACTAACAAAAACAATACCCACCAAATTGTTCAATGCCACAGCTCGTAAAGTATCTGGCATTCATAATTTACACGACTTTAATTGTGGTTTAAAAGCCTATAAGAAAGCGGTGGTTAAAAACATAGAAGTATATGGTGAGATGCATCGTTATATCCCCTACCTGGCTAAAAGTGCAGGTTTTCATCGAATCGGCGAAAAGATAGTACACCATCAAGCACGCAAATATGGAGAAACGAAATTTGGATTGAGCCGTTTTATCAATGGCTACTTAGATCTACTCACCCTATGGTTCTTATCTAAATTTGGCGTTAAGCCCATGCATATATTTGGACTCATTGGGTCCTTTATGTTTTTGATTGGACTACTAGCCATTATCTATGTAGGTGCCTCTAAGCTATATGCAATGCGTAACGGACTACCCTATGCGCTAGTAACCGATTCGCCCTATTTCTATATAGCACTCACTACAATGATGATTGGAACACAATTTTTCTTAGCCGGTTTCTTAGGCGAATTAGTCTCTCGTAATGCTCCCGAACGAAACAACTATAAAATAGAAAAAGAGATATGATGCACTTACAAAAAAAATATGGTTATCTACTCCTTCCCCTTTTATTTTTGCTTCTAACCAGTTGCGAAGAGGAGAATGGTAGTAGCAATGTGCGTAGTTTAGTGCGTTTCAATTTTATTAGCAGCACTATAAAAGAGCAGGTTAGCCTCTTTGATTCGCTCACTGTAACAGCAGAAGAGACGCAAGACACACTAATATATAAGGCATCTAGCATCAATCATATCTCACTACCACTACCATATGAAGAGCAACAAGTGACCTATATGCTCTCCTATTCGGCACAAGTTCGGGATACCGTTTGGTTAACCTATACCAATGCAGCCCATTTTATCTCTATGCAGCAAGGCATTAGCATGTATTATACCATTAAAACAGTAGAGCACACCAAACATCTTATTGATTCCATTGTTACACAAAATCCTGCCATAAATGAAACAGAGAAAGAAAATTTCCAAATGTATTTCACTACTACTGAGTAGCCTCTTATTCTTCTCTCTTTCTTTATCTGCACAAGAAAAAAAGAAAATCAGGTTCAAGAGGGACATAAAGCCAGAGAAAGTAGTAGTCGATTCAGTTGCCAGAACGGAGCTATACCAAGGATTATTTGTTGGTATAGACCTTTATGGACTAGGGAATAAAATATTTGGTGGCGATTATATTAGTTCGGAAGTTACAATAGAAGTTAATCTTAAGAATCGCTTTTTTCCTATCCTAGAAATAGGATATGGCTCGTCCAACTTTACGGATGAAACAACACAGATTTCCTACCAAACAAAAGCGCCCTTTGCACGTATCGGATTGAACTATAATTTTCAATACAAAAAGAAAAACTTGAGTTATCTATACCTTGGTTTCCGCTATGGTTTTACCTCCTTCTCCTACGATTTATCGAGCCCAGACATAGAAGACGAAATTTGGAATACTGAAACCACCTATGCACATACAGGTCTCCAGTCAAATGCACACTGGATAGCGTTTGTTGCAGGCATTAAAGTGCAGGTATACAACCAGTTCTTCATGGGATGGGCCCTTCGCTATAAATCTCTTCTACGAGTTAAAGACAATATACAGGGTAGTCCTTACTATATCCCTGGATTTGGAACCAATAATGGTAGTACACTGGGTATCTCTTATCAATTAATTTATCAATTCTAAAAAAAAACAGATGAAAAAGAAACTCAATAAATGGCAGATTACCTTTCTTTTATTTTTAGTGGTAGGTACACTTTATGTGCTCAATAATCAACCCCCATATCATCGGGCACAAGGTATTATCTATGGCACCTTTTATCATATAACCTATCAGAATAAATACGATCTTAGTACAGAAATCAAAGATCGTTTATTAGAGGTCGATGCTGCCTTCTCCATGTACAACGACACCTCCTTGATTAGCCGAATTAATAGGAATGACTCCATTCTTGTAACGCCTCTTTTTAAGCATATTTTTAATTTATCCGAAAGAATAGCACAAGAAACGGATGGTGCATTTGATATCACCGTTGCACCACTGGTTAATACGTGGGGGTTTGGCTTTAAGAAAAACATAGCAATTGATAGTGCCACAATAGATTCTATCCGTCCCTTTATTGGTTATCAGAAAGTACGCCTTGTGAACAACATGGTAACCAAAGAGAATCCACACATCATGCTCGACTGTAGTGCTATTGCTAAAGGTTATGGGTCAGACCGTGTAGCTGAATTATTTGATGAAGAGGGAATAAAGAACTATATGATTGAGATAGGTGGCGAGATTGTAGTAAAGGGAATGAATCCACAAAAGAAAAAATGGATGATTGGTATTAACAAGCCAGTGGACGATTCATTAAATGTAAACAACACACTAGAAACCATTATTTCCATCAGTAACAGAAGTATTGCTACCTCTGGAAACTACCGAAAATTCTATTATTTAAACGGAAAGAAATACGCACACACCATCGATCCAAGAACAGGCTATCCTGTACAACACAGTTTACTTTCTGCTACCGTAATCACTAAATATTGTGCAGAGGCCGATGCCTATGCCACATCATTCATGGTCATGGGACTAGAAAAAGCCATTCAATTTATTGATAATCATAAGGGTATTGACGCCTATTTTATCTATGGCGACCACGATGGTAATTTAAAGACCTATTACTCTAAAGGGATGGATAAATATAAAACGAAAGAACAAGATTAAACCATTTTTTTCCGCCATAGATAGCGCCACAAGATAGAATAAGTTCTACGTTCTGGTACATCTTTTAAGATTGTCTGTCGTAAATTTTCGCTGCGAATCTCTTGATATAAAGGGCGCATCTTTTTATAAGCAGAACGAGCCTGCCACACCGCTTTAGCAAAAGAAAATTGCCCCTTCAGCAAAAATTGAAATGCTGCAATATAATCTAAGAAAAAGCGAACAGTTAGTATAGGTCGCAAATCCTTTTCGGGTAAATTTTTATAAAGCATCAACAAGTTATTGCGAAAGTTTAAATAGACTTTTCGATAACTTGTTGTTGGTAAAGTACCACCACCCATATGGTAAACCACACTCTGCGGTACACATACAATAGAACGATTTCTACTGCGTAGGCGCCAACATAGGTCAATCTCCTCCATATGTGCAAAGAAACGTTCATCCAATCCACCTACTTGCCAATAATCGGCAGCACGAATAAAAAGAGCTGCACCAGAAGCCCAAAAGAGAGAAGCAGTAGAATCATACTGTCCCCTATCCTGTTCCACATGATGGAGCACCCTACCTCTACAAAAGGGATAACCATACCAATCTATAAAACCACCACAGGCACCTGCATGTTCGAAATAAGACCGATTAAAAAAACTTTTAATCTTGGGTTGACAAGCAGCTACCTCCGGATGTTGCTCCATATACTGTAGCAGGGGAGAAAGCCAATTATCGGTTACCTCCACATCAGAATTGAGTAGCAAATAATAGGTTGCATCAATCTCCTTGAGTCCCCTATTGTATCCCTCAGCAAAGCCATAGTTAGCATCTAAGGCTATTGTATTTATTTCAGGAATAGTGGTTAGATAAGACAGCGATTGATCCGTAGACGCGTTATCTACTACATAGACGTTCGCCTCCACCGTTTGTGCAGTGGCAAGTACCTTGGGCAAGAACTGACGTAACATCTGTTCACCATTCCAATTAAGAATAACAATAGCCAATTTCATTATATCCTATTTTTTGGTTCAATCGTTGGGGAAGCAGTAACAACAGTACCCATTAAAGCCGACTTATCGCTATTAAAATCGCTCAACAAAACAGTATGAATTGTGTTCTCCACTACATTCTCGTCCTCTATTTCTACACGAATATAATTATAAGTATGGCCATGGTGTATAGATGAATTCTCTTTCGCACCCTCTACTAACACCTCCATGGTGAGACCTTTATGTGCCGCATAAAATGCAATTCGTTTTTCTTCTGAGATTTCCAATAAGCACTGACTACGTGCATGCTTCACTTGAGGATCTACTTTGGGGGTTATTTTCAAGGCCTGTGTACCCGGACGTTCCGAATAACTAAACACATGCAATTGCGAGATATCTAAAGTCTGGATAAATTGCTGTGCTTCCTCAAAATGTGTGGCTGTTTCACCATTTGTACCCACAATCACATCTACACCAATAAAGGCATCCGGAAGATAATGTTTTATTTGAGCTATCTTCTCTGCAAAAAAAGCGGTTGTATATCTACGATGCATCAGTTGGAGTACCTCATCGCTACCCGACTGCAATGGTACATGGAAATGCGACATAAAGTGTTTCGATTGTGCTACAAAACGTATAATCTCCTCGGTTAACAGATTTGGCTCAATCGAAGATATTCTGTAGCGCTCCACACCCTTCACCTCATCCAAAGCCCGGAGTAAATCAATAAACGTTTCGTTAGTTGTTCTACCAAAATCACCAGTGTTTACACCCGTTAAAACAATCTCTTTTGCTCCTTTAGTCACCGCCTCTTCTACTTGATGCACAAGATCTGCAATAGGCGCATTTCTGCTTCTTCCACGTGAATAGGGTATCAAACAATAAGTACAAAAATAATCACATCCATCTTGCACCTTCAAAAAATAACGGGTACGGTCGCCACAATCGCAAGCAGCTGCAAAAGAATGAATATTCTTCATCTCCGAGGTAGCCACAACTGTATGTTCATTCTTAGAAAGGTCGCCTAAATAGTTTAAGAAAGAGGCTTTTTGCTCAGATCCTAACACTAAATCCACGCCATCAATATGTCCAATAACCGCAGGGTCCACCTGTGCATAGCAGCCAGTAACTACCACAAACGCATTTGGATGCTCCTTTACCAATTTACGGATGGCCTGTCGACACTTCTTATCGGCCACTTCTGTCACTGTACAAGTATTTACCAAGCAGATATCAGCTTGTTCACCCTCTTTTATAGGAGTAATACCCAAATCTTTAAGTAAAGAACCAAATGCAGATGTCTCAGCAAAGTTCAACTTACAACCTAAAGTAAAGTAAGCAGCTTTTTTATTCTTGTATGTCTCTTTATTTATCATGTTTTTAAGGATAGAAATTTTGGGCAAAGTTACACAATATTTCTGTTAAAAAAGGAATCAATCATTTAACTAACCAAACAAAATTGTATTTTTGCGCACGGATCAACTAAATGTGCAATGATAAAAGAAAATTTCATTAAATTATACGAGAACAGTTTTAAAGATAACTGGGAGTTACCTTGTTATACAGACTATGGTGATAGTCAGACTTTTACCTATGGACAAGTGGCAGAAGAGATAGCAAAGATACATCTTATTTTTCATCACTGTAGCCTCCGTAGAGGAGATAAAATAGCACTTATTGGCAAGAACAACTCACATTGGTGCATTGCCTATATGGCAGCCATCACCTATGGCGCCATTATTGTACCTATTTTACAAGATTTTGCGCCAAATGATGTCTATCATATTGTGAATCATTCAGAATCTGTTTTCCTCTTCTCTAGCGATGCTATTTGGGATAATCTAGAGGAGAATAAGTTTCATAACATAAGAGGAGTCTTCTCCCTAACCGATTTTCGCTGTGTTCACCAAAGAGATGGAGAATCTATTCATCACTACATGCGCAACATCAGTAGCAAAATGCATAAGGCCTATCCTAATGGATTCTGTAAAGACGATATTGTTTATACCGATTTGTCGAATGAGAAAGTAATGTTATTAAACTACACCTCTGGAACCACTGGTTTTAGTAAAGGAGTAATGCTTACAGGTAATAACTTAGCTGGCAATGTGACCTATGGAATTCGCACAGAGCTCATCTGTCGCGACGAAAAGATATTAGCTTTTCTACCCTTAGCACACGCTTATGGATGTGCCTTCGATTTCCTTACAGCAACAGCCGTAGGAGCACATATCACCCTATTGGGTAAAATCCCCTCACCTAAAATTATCTTAAAAGCATTCGAAGAGGTAAAGCCAAGTTTAATTATTACCGTACCATTAGTCATAGAGAAAATCTACAAAAATAACATCCTTCCCCTACTCAACAAAAAGAGCATGAAATTAGCAATGAGTATTCCACTACTCGATGCAAAAATACATGCAGAAATTAAGAAAAAGATAGTAGCAGCTATGGGCGGTCGTTTTAAAGAAGTTATTATTGGTGGAGCAGCCATGAGTGCAGAGGTAACCGACTTTTTCTACAAAATAAAATTTCCATTTACCATTGGTTATGGCATGACGGAATGCGGTCCACTTATCAGTTACGAGAACTGGAAAGAATATGTTCCAGGCTCCTCTGGCAGGATACTAGATACAATGGAGGTTAGAGTCGATTCAGAAGACCCCTACAATGTAACGGGAGAAATCCAGGTTCGTGGAGAAAATGTTATGAAAGGGTATTATAAGAATGAAGAAGCCACTAAAGAGGTCTTTACAGAAGATGGGTGGTTACGCACTGGTGATTTAGGAACCATTGACATGGATGGACGCATCTATATTAGAGGAAGAAGCAAATCAATGATTTTAAGTGCAAGCGGTCAGAATATCTTTCCCGAGGAGATAGAAGATAAGCTAAACAACCTTCCATTTGTACTAGAGAGTCTTATCATTGAGCGTAACAAAAAATTAGTGGCCCTTGTCTATCCCGATTTAGAAAGTCTAGACTCTTTGGACCTCAACACACCAGAGAATTTAAAGACAATAATGGATGAGAATCTAAGAAGCTTAAATAAGATAGTAGCTGCATACGAGCGAGTAAGTGCCATTCAGCTTTATCCAAATGAGTTTGCTAAAACACCTAAAAGAAGTATTAAGCGATTCTTATACAACAGTATTGCAGAAAATTAAAGATTAAGTGCTAGCCTCCACCATAAGGCTAGCAGCAATCTACTACAAAGACAAAAAAAACGGTGAATACATAAATGTATTCACCGTTTTTTATAGAATAAGGTTTTACAACCTCTATATACTTTTTACTTAGCTTCTTCAGCAACTACAGAGAAAGGAATCTCAGCAGTAACCTCTTTGTGGAATCTAACAATAGCTACATAATCGCCAGCTTCTTTAATAGCACCCTTAAGTGTAATAGTCTTACGATCTACTTCAAAACCTAATTTTGCTAAAGCCTCAGCAATTTGAATAGCGCTTACTGAACCAAAGATAGAGCCAGTAGCACTAACCTTTGTTGGGATGGTTAATGTAACACCTTCCATCTTAGCAGCAGCCTCTTCAGCCTCTTTTTTGATTTGAGCTAGTTTATGTGCACGCTGTCTCAAGTCTTCAGCTAACATTTTCTTAGCAGATGGAGAAGCAATAACACCTTTACCTGTAGGAATCAAAAAATTTCTTCCATAACCAGGTTTAACCACAACAATATCGTTTTTATAACCTAAGTTGGCTATATCTTCTTTTAATATAATTTCCATGTTTTCCTCCTGTTTATTTCATCAAATCTGTAACATATGGAAGCAACGCCAAGTGACGTGCTCTTTTCACTGCTTGAGCAATTCTGCGTTGGAACTTCAAAGAAGTACCAGTGATGCGACGAGGAAGAATTTTACCTTGCTCGTTCAAGAATTTCTTCAAGAATTCAGGATCTTTATAATCGATATATTTGATTCCGTTTTTTCTAAAACGGCAATATTTCTTTTTCTTTACGTCTACTGAGGGTGGAGTCAGGTATCTAATTTCTGATTGATTCTGTGCCATGATTAATTTTCCTCCTTTTTAGTTGATTTCACATTTCTTCTTTTTGCTGCATACTCAGCTGCATACTTGTCCATTCTAAAGGATAAGAAGCGAATTACTCTCTCATCACGACGGAGTTGTAATTCTAATTTGCTAATCACTTGTGGGTCAGCTTTAAACTCTACTAGTTGATAAAATCCAGTAGATTTTTTTTGGATTGGGTAAGCCATTTTTTTTAGGCCCCAATTCTCGTCATTCAAGATCTCAGCGCCCTCTTCTACAAGAATAGCTTTGAACTTGTCTACCGTCTCCTTCATCTGAACATCAGACAAAACGGGAGTCATAATGAAAACGGTTTCATATTGGTTCATACTCATTAAAAATTTAATTAAGAACTTTGTTTATAAATTCGTGCGCAAAGATAAGAATTTCCTACGTAAGCCACAAGTTATTAGCTATTTTATTCCAAACAGATTGCCATGTCAGTAACTACACTGCTTTAGGAGAGTCTTTCCGTTAAGGAGAAAAATTAAACCGATTGTATGGAGCAAAAAATATAGCTATTTTTAGCATTAAATATTTCATTACTCAAATAATTATGACTTAATTTGCAACTAGGTAAGGTAACATAACTGAAAACAAATAATTTAAAGATAAAAATCCTATGAAAAGTTTACTGAAAAATCTAGGCTTAATTGCTGTTCTTATTGGTGCTAGCATTCTAATTGCTTGTCACTTCACTGCTAATACCTCAAATAACACGATATTAGGTGGTTCACTAGCTCTAATGATTATTGGATTGGTTGCACATATCATGCTCAACAAGAAATTTACAGATTAGTCTAAACTAAACGTAAAAAAAATAGAGTGATTCTTTTAGAATCACTCTATTTTTTTTGGCTTCCGTTTTCTATTATTCCCCTTCTTCTGGAATAATTAATTTATAACCTTTTCCATGAATATTAATAATCTCAATATTAGGATCAGCTTTTAGGTGTTTACGGAGTTTAGTGATATATACATCCATGCTTCTTGCATTGAAATAATTATCATCAATCCAAATTGTCTTCAAAGCAAAATCGCGTTGTAGAATCTCATTTGCGTGTGTACACAATAGACTTAACAGTTCAGATTCTTTAGTTGTCAATTTAGTATGAATATCTCCGATAGATAATATTTGTTTTTGTGTATCAAATATAAATTGTCCCAATTTGTAAGAATTGCTCTCTTTATTTTTCTTACCTCTTACTCTACGTAAGATAGCTTCGATTCTAAAGGTCAACTCTTCCATACTGAAAGGTTTAGTGATATAATCGTCGGCTCCAATTTTGAAACCTTCTAAAATATCCTCTTTTAGTGTTTTTGCTGTTAAAAAGATAATTGGAATTTCAGCATTCACACCTCTAACCTCTTGTGCTAATGTAAATCCGTCTTTTTTAGGCATCATAACATCAAAAACACATAGGTCAAACTTATTCTTCAAAAAAGATTTATAACCAGCTTCACCATCAGGGCATAATTCCGTGTTATAACCCTTGGCTTGCAAATACTCTCTTAACAACATGCCAAGATTCTCATCATCTTCGCATAATAAAACTCTCAAATTTTCCTCCATAGTCGTTATTGTTTTAATAAAGGTATTATAATAATAAATTTAGTTCCCACATTTAGATCACTCTCTGCTCTAATAACGCCTTTGTGATCTTGAATAATTTTCTTTACATACGCCAGTCCCAAACCAAATCCTTTTACATCGTGTCTGTTTCCTGTATGCACTCGATAAAACTTATCGAATATTTTCTTTAAATTCTCTTTCTTAATTCCGATACCGTTATCTTGAATAATAACAGACAACTTATCTCCTTCTGATTTAGTTCGAACAGTCAGTTCTAGTTTTTTATCGGGTTGTCTATATTTAACTGCATTGTCCATTAGGTTAAAGATAACATTTGTAAAATGCATCTCATCCACAAACACATGTGCATCTTTAGCTTCTAAAAAAGAGGTTATCTCGCCATCATACTTTCCTACTTTGAGTGCAAAAGTTTTCACCACACTTTTAATCAATTCGTTTACATCCACCTCTTTCATTTTCAGCACCGTCTTCTGGCGTTCAAACATGGACATTTGTAAAACTTTCTCTACCTGAAACCGTAAACGTTTGGTTTCGTCGTTTATCACACCAGAGATATGTTTAAACAGTACAGGCGACTTAGAGACCGACTCATCTTGCAACATTTGTGCTGCTAAAGAGATGGTAGATATAGGCGTTTTAAACTCATGCGTCATATTATTAATAAAGTCGTTCTTTATCTCCGATAGTTGCTTCTGTCTAAAGATGCTTACGATAGTAAAAAGAAAGATCACCATCAAAACAATCGTAAAGATCAGAGAAGGTATCATAAAACGTACGGAACTAAAAATATACTTACTGAGTTTAGGGAAATGTACCCTTATCAATCCCATTTTCGATGGTCCATCATTCTGAAACAATACCTGCGTATAGGTTACATCTTCGCCCACCGAAGAGAAATTGGTGTTTCTATAGACCTCCTTACCATCCTTATCCACCACCATAAAGTGGTATTTTAAGTCGATACCATTATTGTAGAGTTCAGCCTTTAGGTATCTATCGAGCGATTTGAAATCAATTCGTTTTTCCAAAGGCTCACTACTTGCCGTATAGAGAATCCGATATACCACCTCATCTAACATAGCACGTTGGTAAAGATAGCGCCCCTTGATTACCTCTTTCATATCTTGTGAGGTATGCATTATCGAGTTTTTCCCTTGGTTCTTAGAAATAAGCGCCTTAGGAACAGGCTTTGAAGTAGGTATACGGTATTGAAATTTAAAAGTAGACGAATAGTTGATACCATTTTTAGTAGAGGAGATATGAAAATGTTCCTCTTTTTGCAAAAGGCTATCAATATCATTTTTATCGCCGTTTTTTAAATTTCTATAAGCTCTATCTGAACGTTTTGTTGCCTCTACGTCTTTTTCAAGAAAGCGAGCTGTCTCGTCATATTCTAGATTTTTTGCCGCCGTAAATAAGCCACGTTTAACAGATTCATCAAATTGTTGACGACGCATTTCCACCATCTCCTCAATGTAACTCACTTGAAGATAGAGAAGTATCAAGAATGACACAGCCATCACAAATCCTAATATCCATATAGTTGACTTTTTCATATCGCAAATTTAAGAACAACGAAAGATTTGCCCTAATAATTAACTGCAATTAACCCATAATTTCCCAGTTTTAACTTAAAAAGGTGGATAAACATGGATAATTAACTACTTTTAATACAGGATAAACAATTACTCACACTTTTTTTGTATTTGTAATTGTTTATCACTGTCTGTTTATCTAAACATCTACTCCTCTTTGTTCTCTCCCTCCATAAAATCGCTAATCAATTGTTTCTGTATATCATTAGGCACCAATTCATAGCGATCAAATTTCATCACAAACGAAGCACGTCCGCCTGTTATAGAGCTCAGTGTTGTAGAATAAGAGGTCATTTCCTTGAGTGGTACCTTAGCCTCCAACTTCTCGTAACCAAATTCGCTACTCATTCCCACAATAACGCCCCTTCGTCCCTGTAAATCGCTCATCACATCACCCGTTTTATCTGCAGGCACAAACACCTCTACATTATATATAGGTTCCAAAATCTTAGGACCAGCATTTCTAAAAGCTTCACTAAAGGCATGCCTACCAGCCAACATAAAGGAGATCTCATTTGAATCTACAGGATGCATCTTACCATCGTATACAATCACACGTACATCTCTGGCATACGATCCTGTTAGTGGGCCTTGGTCCATTCGTGTCATAATTCCTTTTAAAATAGCAGGCATAAAGCGTGTATCAATAGCTCCTCCCACAATACTATTAATCAGCACCAGTTTGCCGCCCCAATCCAGTGTAATTTCCTCTTTTCCCTTGACAGAGATTTTAATCTCCTTACCATTTATGGTATACATCGATGGTAATGGGTCGCCCTCTTTATAGGGTTCCACAAGAAGAGACACCTCACCAAACTGGCCAGAGCCACCAGATTGTTTTTTATGTCGATAATCGGCCGCAGCCATCTTAGTAATCGTTTCACGATAGGGTATTTTCTGCTCTTCAAACATTACCTCCATCTTTTCATTATGTGCAAATCGCCATTTCAGTGTACGTAGATGAAATTCACCTTGACCATGCACCAACGTCTGTCGGAGTTCTTTGGATTGCTCCACTACCCAAGTTGGGTCCTCCTCACGCATCCGTGTAAGAATACTCATCATTTTCTCTGTATCGGATTCAACCATAGGCTTTATAGCACGTGTAAATTTCGAGTTAGGATATTTAATAAAATTGAAACGATACTCACAGCCCTTTTCATTTAAGGTATTACCCGTACGTACATCCTTTAGTTTTACCGTAGCACCAATATCTCCAGCAGATAACTCCTCCACTTTACTTCGGATAGCACCAGCCACCACATAAAGTTGTGCAATACGCTCCTTACTCTCTCTATCCGCATTTATTAAATCCATCCCTTCGCGTACCTTACCGCTCATCACCTTAAAGTAGGAGATTTCTCCAATATGCGGTTCAACAGATGTCTTAAAGAAATAGAGAGAGGTTGGTCCATCCACATTAGGTGCAACAGCATCACCCGCCACATTTTCCACACATGGCATTTCAGAAACAAAAGGAACAACATTACCCAAAAATTCCATCAGTCGGCGCACCCCCATATCTTTTCCCGTACAAACGCAAAAGAGTGGAAAAATGCCTCTACTAGCTAATCCCTTACGAATACCCTCTCGCATCTCATTTTCAGAGAGTGTGTCATTTTCAAAAAATTTATTCATTAATCCCTCATCATTCTCTGCAGCAGCCTCCACTAATGCTTTATGCATAGCCATGGCTTTCTCCATCTCCTCAGCAGGAATAGGCGAGATAGTAGGTTCTCCACCATTTGGTTTCCACGTATACATCTTCATTACCAATACATCAATCAGTGCATGAAAATCGGGACCTGTAGTTAAAGGATATTGCACTGGCACAACACCTGCCCCATACACCTCTTTTAGTTCCTCTAAAATTGTATCGTAGTCACATTTATCTTGGTCCAGTTGATTCAATAGAAAAATAACTGGTTTATTTAATTTACGTGTATATCTAAAATGATTTTGTGTACCCACTTCAGGTCCGTACTGGCCATTGAGTACAATAATGGCCGTATCTGTTACATTTAAGGCCGTCACCACTCCCCCTACAAAGTCATCTGCTCCAGGGGCATCAATAATATTCAACTTTCGTTTATTCCATTCTACATGAAAAACGGTAGAAAACACGGAATAACCATACTCATGTTCCACTGGGAAATAATCGCACACTGTATTCTTTGCTGCTACCGTACCGCAACGTTTAATGATTCCACTCTCGAAAAGCATCGCTTCAGCGAGAGTGGTTTTCCCAGCGCCAGAACTCCCCAACAAGGAAATGTTCTTAATTTCGTTTCTCTGATATACCTTCATAGTCGTATTGTTTAAAACGTTAACACTCACATTTCTTAAATGTGTTAAAATTGCTGACCCGAAAATTATACATAATATTCTTTAAAAACAACTAAATATTTGTGTTACAAAACAATGTTATTCAACATAAAGGAACTCTCTTATAGATAGATAGCCATCGTTATCCTCACTTATATTCTTCTCAACTTAATAACCTTATATAGAAGTTCAACACCTAAGAAGTTATAAAGCAAATTATAATCACAAGCATTACTACGTATTACTAAAAACAATTATCTTTGTATCAAAACAAAAACATGGCAGGCCTCTATTTACATATTCCCTTTTGCAAAAAACGTTGCATCTATTGCGATTTCTACTCCACAACACTAGGAGCAGCATGGCGAAAACGATACGTAGCGGCTCTATGCCAAGAACTGACCAAAAGAAAAAGCTATCTTAAAGGAGAAGAGTTAGAAACGATCTATCTAGGTGGAGGAACGCCCTCGCAGCTAGACGAAGATAATCTGACCACTCTCTTTCAAGCTATAGCTACTACCTATAATCTAGAGAGGTGCAACGAGATTACTATAGAAGCCAATCCAGACGATTTAACCCCTAGCTATATAGAACTCTTGCAAAACTATCCTATCAATCGCATAAGCATTGGCATACAGACTTTTCATGACAAGATGCTTACCCGATTAAACCGTCGGCATACCAGTCAGCAAGCCATAGAAGCAGTAGAGAACTGCACCAAAGCTGGCTTTACAAACCTCAGCATCGACTTGATGTATGGACTCCCTGGCGAGACCTTGGCCGATTGGGAAAAAGATATCCAACAAGCAATAGCTCTACATCCCAACCATATTTCGGCCTACCATCTTATCTACGAAGAGGGAACCGCGCTTTGGCAATTAAAAGAGCAACACCAAGTAAGTGAAGTAGAGGAAGATCTTAGTCTTGCTTTCTTCTCCACCCTCATCCAACAGCTCACAGCAGCAGGATATGAACAGTATGAGATTTCTAATTTCTCCTTACCCGGGTATGCCTCCAAGCACAATAGCTCCTATTGGGAGGGTACACCCTATTTAGGATGCGGCCCCTCAGCCCATTCTTTTGATGGTTTATATCGTTCACACAACCCAAAAGATATTGTGGCCTATACCCATGCCATCGAAAAAGGTCTCTCGCTCCTCGAGGTAGAAGAGACAACACTTTACACACGCTATAACGATTATATCATCACCTCACTGCGTACAAGTAAAGGCTTATCCTTGACCTATCTGAAAGATAAATTTGGAGAAACGCTCTACCGTTATTGTTGCGAACAAGCACAACCACATCTACAACAAGAGATGCTCCTCCAAAGAGGCCATTCTTTTTTCATCAGTAAAAAAGGTCTTTTTATATCAGACGGAATAATGAGCGACCTGCTCTTTGTTGAGGAGGAATAATTTGCTAACTCTACATCCCCTATTTTTTATATCCAATTTTAAATCAAACATTTAGGTTTATTGCAAACGTTTGCGCTATTTTTTTGCAACTTTTTGACATATTGTGTATTTATTATGAAACAAAACAAAATATATTTGTGGGTAACTTTAATAACACTTTATTATGAAAAAGATATTTTTACTCTTATCTCTATGCGTTTTGTGCATAGGAAGTAGCATTCAGGCTCAAACATTTCCAGTTGGTAGTAAACTGTTTTTAAAACCAAATCTATGGAATGTGGACGGCGCGCGATTCGCAGCCTATTTCTTCGGAGATGGAGGTAATACATGGACAGATGCTACTGCCACATCTCCAGCCAACGACACCTACCAAATTATTGTTCCTACAGGAGAGTGGACTACCGTTATCTTCTGCCGAATGAATGGCACATTAATGGAGAATAATTGGACTAACAAGTGGAATCAATCACCAGATGTACCCTATAGTGCAGGTAACAACACCTATAATGTAACAGATTGGGCTGATGGCGCATGGATAGCTCCCACTAATTACAGCGAGACATTGGCTTCTGCAGATTTAACAAATTATGGAGCAAATGCACTACAACTAACTAATAGTTTAACCATCAACAACGCTATTAGTAACGAGCAATTGGCAACTCTAAAAACAGCATTAGGTGCCAACACAACTATTAACAGCATTACTATTGAGGGCGATGTACCTACCAATTGGGCAGAAAACTATTTTGCAGCTTGTACAGCTAACCCAACGGTTACTATCAATGCAGACATTACTCTAGCTGATAAAGCAACTACTAACCTACCCTATCCTTTAACAATGGGTGCAGGCAAAACGATTAGTTATACTCGTGAGGCTTACACAGATGGTGGTTGGGAAACCATCATACTACCTTTTGATGCTGCCGTGCCAGCTAACTTTAAGGTAGAGAAATACATAGATAAGACAGGTGAAACACTCAACTTTGAGACTGCAACAAGTATGGAAGCCAATACAGCCTACATCATGAAATATACGGGTACACCAGAAGCTGCTCTCTCTACACAAGAAATTACTTT
>Ga0172378_10001907_pt1 | contig 19396 bp, 26 predicted proteins | sample GrowelOW332metaG_FD_119755 | JGI IMG/M metagenome (GOLD analysis project Ga0172378, IMG submission 119755) | Groundwater microbial communities from an aquifer near a municipal landfill in Southern Ontario, Canada - Pumphouse #3_1 metaG | ecosystem: Environmental > Aquatic > Deep subsurface >... | reverse complement strand
TTAAAAAAAAGCTTGACAATGTAAAATAGGTATGGTATAATAAATAATATAAGGGGGTGTAAAAAAATGGGCGTGCTAATATGCCTTGTATGTATGTTATCAATATTTGAAATAGTGTTTATCGCATTTTCTATTGTAACATATACCCAATATAAATTAAAGGGAGGCAAACGAAATTTTTGGCAGTACATAAAGCAATTATAAAAAAGGAGATAATAAAAATGGACTTAATTATTAAAGCATTAGACACAATCAAAAAAGAACTTGCAGAAAACGATGTTATCAGAATTGCTATAACAAACGAAAAAACAGTTATACAAGTTAATCATTCCAAATTCTTCGGCTTATGCGAAAATTTTAAAGTGACATTTAATGATGAAGAATCAATTCATTTTTGCGGAGAATATGACGGAATTGAGATAGTAACTTGCATTTTAAAAACTAAGTAATATTAAAAAAAAAAGTGTTTTGCGGTATCACTTGAAAAACCGCATACATAAAGGAGATATAAAAAATGAAAACTATTAATGAATTAAAAATCGCTATTGAAAATGAAAGAGCAAACAGCGCATGGGGAAGAGCTGTTAAAATTTACGCCCTTGAATTATTGGAAGAATTAGAAGAGCAAGAGTCTAAAACAAATGAATTTAAACTGTCTGGCTCTCCTGCAGATAAAAAACTGTTGCTAAATGGTGCTTGCGATTGGTCAGAATATAGCTATGGCGGATGTTCTTTGATATATGACCACCATATAGCTGTAAGAGTGTGCACACCATCAGAATTTAAGCGATGTAAAGAAGGAGACCGCAACCCAAACCAGCGAGAAACATGGCTAGATGTGCAGTCAAGAGCATTATATCAGGCATGCAATATGATAATGAGATTGGCGAGGAGGAAACAACATAATGTGTAAAAGTGTATTACATCAATGTGCTATATGTGGGGCAATGCTAACAAGAGGTGCATATATTCAAGATGAATTATATTGTAAAGCGTGCGCCATAGACCATGTGAACCATATGAGCGATGAAGAATTATTAGATATTTTTGAATCTGAAGAAGATGAATTTAATGGTGTTGATATGCAAGAATATATCTGTACTTTATCGCTTGAAGATTTGGCATATAGTTTTTGCTGGGATTACTGGGAGGATGATTGATTGATTGAATGCGTATTATTTCCATTAAAAATTATATTTTATGTGCTGTTCTTTTGGTGTTTGTTACTCTATAAATTAGCAATGCTGAATAAATAGATAATAAGATGAATAAGTATTCATAGTATACTATCCTAAAAATGGTATACTATGATGCCTTATTGTATACCCCACCCCTATTGAGTATATATTAAAATCACACTATTACCCCCTTCTGCAACCGCTTAAAATTCTTAACAGTTTCATATTTGTAATATTTTGTAAATTACATAATCCGCAACCTAAAATAATTTTTAAGATTTTACTTAACGGCAAATTTAAAGTTTTCAAAGTACCGTCTGGTTTCTTTATAACTTATTATATCATATTTTATTTTAAAAGTCAAGGTTTTTTTGTAATATTTGTTGCAAAAAATTGATATAATATTATTAAGATATGAAATTAAATTAGTATAAGGGAGAATTAAATTGACGAATAATTTTAAAATAAAAGAAGATTTTGATTTGATAGTGCATAAAATGCCTAGAGAATTAGATGAAATGCACATTTATCCACTGGGTGATTTGCATAAAGACAGTGAAATATTTGATATTAAGTTATGGGAGAATTGGAAAAAGGTTGTATTTAATGATCCTTTAGCGTACATTGTTTTGGTAGGTGATATTTTTGATAACACACTAAAAAATAGCAAAGGCAATTCATATTCTAATACTGGTAGAACGTCAGAGAGCAAGAGATGGTTTGCAAATGAATTAAAGCCAATGAAAGACAGGATTTTGGCTGGAGTAGATGGAAACCACGAATATAGAAGCGTTCATTTATCAGATAATTCACCACTTGAAGATGTAATGTGCAAATTAGATGTAGAAAATGTATTTAGATATAATATGGCATTTATAAAAATTTCTCTTGGCGAAAAAAGTAAAGAAAGACAGTTCACCTATACTTTTGTTTTAGCACATGGTTGTAGTGATAGCAAATCAGAAAAATTTCAATATGCTATTGACGGAATGGATGTATTTATTACTGGACATACTCACCAACCAAAAATTACTTTTCCTGCTAAGTTTGTGATAGATCCATATAATAACAAGGTTACTAAATCTGGATTTACACATATAACCGTACCTAGTTTTCAGTATGATGGTGGGTACACTATTAAAAATATGTATATGCCACAAGATAATTCAAGAGTTCCATATATTATATTATCTGGAACAAATAAATATATTGAAACGAGGTGGATTTAATAATGGGAAACGATAAAAAAGTATATATAATAAACGCAAAAGATTATTCTATGGAACGTATAAAGGAAGAATTACACGATGAAGGTTATCAGTATAACTTTAATTTTGGAAGAGATGCTACAGCATTAAATTATAGTGATGAAGTTTGGATTTTTGGAGATTGTTCAAAGGAAACAGATTATGTTACAGCCGTAAATATTGGTAAAAGCATTTGGGTGATGGGTTAATGCTAATTGAAGATGTTGAAAGATATACTAATAATATACTCCCTAAAATTGAAGCTGAACTTTTAGACAAAACTAAAACTGATGTTGAAACATTAACGCTTTATAATTTATATGTAGACATTTTAAAATTGGTTGCTAAATATGATTTTAAGTCGTTTAATAAATATTTAGAGTTAGACGAAAATCATAATGATCCAACTAAAGCGTTTTATCATCATAGAAAAACACATTTAGACGAAGTTTTTACGTCATTTAATGATATGGAAATATATGATAAGTATGACGTTCTTTTAATTTCAATGCCACCTAGAGTTGGTAAAACTACATCTGGAATACGATTTTTATCTTGGATTATAGGTAAATATCCAGAAAATACACAGCTTGCAACATCATATTCTGATGCTATTACACGTTCTTTTTATGCTGGTGTAATAGAAATTGTAATGTCAGATAGATATAAAGATGTATTTCCAGATGCACCAGTTGTAAATCAAAATGCAAAAAATGAAGAGATTTGGCTAAAAGTTGTGAAAAGATATCCTAGTATTGCTTTTATTCCAATTGAAGCGTCAATGACTGGTCGTGGCGAAGCAAATAATTATCTATATTGTGATGATTTGGTTTCTGGTATAGAACAAGCGTTGAGTCCAATTAGACTTGAAAAACTTTGGAATTTATATACTACAAATGCTAAACAGAGAAAGAAAAATAATGCCAAAGAAATTCATATAGCTACAAGATGGTCGGTGCATGATCCAATTACGAAACTTTCTAATATGTATGCTAATAATAGTAGGGTTAAAATAATATCACTTCCTTGCTATGATGAAAACAAAAACAGTAATTTTAATTTTGATGGTGGATTTGACACAAAGTATTATAATGAAATACAATCTACTATGGAAGAACTGAACTTTAATGCGTTGTATATGTGCGAACCAATAGAGCGTGAAGGATTACTTTACAATAAAGATGAATTACAATACTATTTCTCACTTCCAGATGAAAAACCAGATACTATTATTTCTGTATGTGACAGTAAAAATATGGGTAAAGATTTTGTATGTTCACCTGTTGGGTATGTATATGATGATCTTATATATATTGAGGATGTTGTATTTAATAATGGATTACCAGAAATAACACGACCACTTGTGGCTAATACATGGGTAAAGCATAATGTAATTCGTGGTGATGTAGAAATGAATAATGGTGGAAACTATTACGCAGAAGATTTGAATAATTTGATTAAAGCAAAAAATGGAAAAACAAGTATAAGAACTTTCTTTACTGGAAATAATAAAAATACAAAAATAATTACTTTTGCGGACTATGTAAAAAAACATTTTGTGTTTAAAGACGCTTCTACTTACTCAAAAAATTCAGAATACGCACATTATATTGAATCACTACTAAGTTGGACACAAAAAGGTAATAATAAACATGACGATTCCCCAGATGCAACGGCAATGTTGGCACAACTTTGTCAAGAACTTTCGGGATGTTATATTAAAATTATAAATAGAAGGACACTTGGATTATAAGGAGAATATATATGATTTGTAAAGGAAGAGAAAAGATACTAACTGAATATAAAGGGAAAGATTTAATGGATTTGTCTATTTTAGCAGATGTTTTAAATTCTGCTTTAAAGTCACATTATTTTAATAAAATGCAAATTGAATATTTGGTTAATTATAAAAATGGTAGGCAAACAATTTTTGAAAAAGAAAAGTTAGTACGTTCTGAAGTAAATAATAAGCTTGTGGTAAATCACGCACAAATGATTACTCGCATGATAAATGGGTACTTTCTTGGAACACCAATACAATATATTCATAATGGAGATACTACAAAAAAGAAAGAAATAGACGAACTCAATAAATATGTTCAATATGAAGATAAAGCATCAACCGACAAAGATATTGGAGAATATCAAAGTATATGTGGAACAGCTTATAGAATAATCTATACTGATGGTTCTTTGGGTGATGATGTTCCCTTTGAAGATAAATGCCTAAATCCCGCCACAACTTTTATTGTATATGAAAATACTATTGCTGAAAAACCAGTGGTTGGTGTTACTTATTATGACGTGCTTGATTATGACAATAACAAAATAGCAATTAAAATGTATGCCTATACTGATTTTGGAGTATATACCATTTACACAGGTTCTTCTTTGGTTGTTGATGAAACATCTGAAATAACATTTGAGCCATATAATGTTGGTGGCATACCAATAATTGAGTACCCAAATAACATATGGAGATTGGGAGATTGGGAACTTTGTATTGGACTTATGGATGCAATAAATGCTTTGCAGAGTGGAAGATTAGACGATATAGACCAAATAGTACAATCTCTTATTGTTTTTATAAATGCAGATATAGACACTGACAAATATGCAGAAATGCGTGAAGCTGGTGTTGTAATGCTTAAAAATATGGGTAGTCAAACAACCAGTGTAAACACTATAACAAATTCGTTAGACCAAAATGGAATGAATTTATATTCAACTGAACTTGAAGGTTTGATATATGCAATGATTGGTATTCCAGATAGAAACAACCGTTCTGGAGGTGGTGGAGATACTGGAACAGCAGTAGAACTTCGAGATGGATGGGCAGATTTAGAAATAGTTGCACGAAATAAAGAACTTGTTTTTAAAAAATCTGAAAAGCAGACACTTAGAATTATTTTGAAAATTATGGAGAATAAGCTAGGCTTTACACTTTCTATGCTTGATATAGATATTAAGTTTAGCAGAAATAAGAATAATAATTTAATTGTAAAAACACAAGGATATATGAATTTATTGGCAACAAAAACTCTTACACCATCAGATTGTCTTACTATTGTAGATCTTGTTTCAGACGTGAACGAGTATATTTCAAGAGGTGAGAATTTTTGGGGAGAATTATTTGCTGGATTAAACGAAACAACTGTTTCAAAAAACGATAGTGTTGACAATAATGTAATTGATGCCATTGATGCATCTGAAATGGAGGATTAATTATGGTAGAAGTTTTATTTAATATTACAGATTCCCCAAAATATGTTTCAACTTTAACTGAACTTAGGCAAGGAGAAAATCTTTCAACCAAATTAAATTTAGTACTCAATGACGATAGCTTTATTGGATATAGTTATTTATTTATTTTTCAGTTAAATTCTGAAACACCAATTATAAGTGAAACTATTGCACCTATTGATAATATTATAAGTTATACTCTTACAAATACTTTAACTAAAGATATTGGTGTTTTAAAGGTAGAGATACAAGCATTTGATGATTACGATTATTTGAAGAAAACTGCAATTTTTTATTTCAATATAAAACCATCATTAAGTTGCTAAAACTAATTTATAAATGTAAAAGCAAACTGTGTAATTATATTTATCCAAATTAAAACTAAATTAAAACTTGTGGCAGACAATAATCTTAGATGGAATAATGGGTATGTTTGGATTGAATATACAATTTAAAAGATTAGTTATAATTTATCAATTATTTAGATATAATACAATATAAAATATAATAATGAAGTGTGGTTTATGCTGTGCTTTGGGATTGGAGAATTAAAATGGAATATACACAAGAACAGATTGACGAGATTGTAGCAAGTTCTAAAAAAGGACTTTTTTCTGAAAGTGATCTAAATCGTAAAGTTGATTCAGAGGTTGACAGACGAGTTAATAGTGGAATAGAAAAGGGTTTGGAAACTAACAGAATTAAATGGGAGGAAGATTTTAAGAAAAAGCAAACAATGACTGCTGAAGAAATTGTTAGCAAACAGCTTCGTGATGAGAAAGATGCTCTTTCAATAAAGGAAAAAGAAATAAACAAGAAATCTAATAGAATAGAAGCTAAAGATATGCTTTCTGGTGCTGGAGTTCCAAAATCACAATATGATAAAGTAATTGAAATGATGGTTAATGATGATATTGACGTTACTAAAAATAATGTTCAAACATTTATTGATACATTTTTATCTATTAAAACTGATATTGAAACTAAAATAAAAAGTGAATCTTCAAAAATTCCTGCACCAAATCAAGGCAAAACTGAGCCGATTACTAAATCTGATTTTAATAAAATGGGTTTTGCAGAGAAAGTTAATTTCAAAAAAACAAACCCAGAAACATACAAAGAATTTATGAATTAAAAACAAACAAAAAAAGGAGATAAAAAATGGCAGGTACAAATCTTGGATTCCCTTATGATGAGGAAATATTTAATTATTCTTGGAAAAACACACCAGATGTATATTTAACATCAATGATTGAGTCTGGTGCAATAGTAAATGATGCAGAAATCGCAAAGTTGATTTCAAATGGTTCTAATTTCTTCACAACACCTTATTATGACGTACTTGGTGGTGCTGAAGATGTTTACAACGGAGTAGATAGTTTTACAGCAGATACTCTTTCTGGTGGTAATTACTCTGGAGTTGTATATGGTCGTATGCATTCTTGGACAGCAAAATCTTTCATTAAGGATTTTAATTCTGGTGCAGATCCTATGAGTCAAATTGTTGCAAGCGTTGCAAAGTATTGGATTAAGAAACGTCAGACTAGATTGATTGGACTTTTAACAGCGTTGTTTGGAATTTCTGGTGATACAGATTTTGCAAAACATATTACTGATTTTTCTGGTGGTTCAGCTCAAAGTAGAAGTTTCACAGTAACTGCTGGTGCTACTACTGCATCTGATGCAACTGTAACTATTACCGCAAATGGTATGACAGGTTCTCCAAAGGCTGTAACTGTTGCATTGACAACTGGTGATGATACGGTAGATGAAGTTGCTACTAAAATTCGTACCGCTTTAGCAAATGATACTAATGTTGGTGCTTTCTTCACAATAGGTGGTACAGATGCCACAGTTACTGTTACTGTAAAAAATATTACGTCTTATGATAAAACTATGGATGTTGTATTTGCTGGTGGAACAACAGGTGCTACAGCATCTAATGACGAAGATAATACAGAAGTTACAGCAGTTACAGATGAAATGCTTATTGGAGAAACTTCAATAAATGATGCTTGTGTAAAGGCTAACGGTGATAATGCTGGAGAGTATTCTTTGGTACTGTGTCATTCCGCAGTAGCAAATAGACTATCTAATCTTCAGTTACTAAATTATCATAAATATACAGATTCTGCGGGCATTGAAAGAGATTTGCCAATTGGAACTATAAACGGTAAAACGCTTATTGTTAATGATAATGTTCCAACCGAAGCTTCCCCAATTTCTGGCAAGACTGAATATACAACATATATTCTTGGTAATGGTGCGATTGGATATGCGTCTGCCCCTGTTGATATTCCGTCTGAAGTTGATCGTGATCCTAAAACAAATGGTGGTATAGATACTCTATATACAAGAGTACGTGAATGTTTCTCGCCAAATGGATTTTCATTCAAGGGTGATGTGGAGTCAGATGTTGGTGTTCCAGATAGTGTATTGCTTGCGTCAGCTTCTTGGGAACGTAAGATGCCAGCTAAGTCAGTGTTTATGGCTAAACTTGTAACTAACGGCTAGTAATAAATTGTATATCCTATCAGATTTGAAATATAGTCTGGTAGGATTATAAAATAAAGAGGTGATTATATGAGTCAACTTTTAACCTTTAAGCTATTATTAGATACACCAGATGATGCAGATGAAGTACTACAATTTTATTTGGATAGTGCAAAAGATATTATTTGTGATATTCGTAATTCAAATGAGGTTGAAACTATTTATTTGAATGCTCAACTTAAAATAGCGGTTGAAATGTATAATAAACGTGGTGCTGAAGGAGAAACAGCTCATAATGAAAATGGTATTTCTCGTTCATATGAAACATCTGATATTTCTTCTTCATTGCTTAATCAAATAACTCCAATAGCAAAGACACCATATTCTATGACAAGAGTAGTTAATATATGAGAGATTTAAATAAAAATACTTTTACAATATGGTATATAATTCCATCTGAAAAAGAGGAAGTTATGGATGGAGAATTTCATACTGGAGAATATAAATCTGTTTTCACAGAGCCAATTAAAGCTAATATTTCAATGTACCCTTCAAATTCAAATATTACGGAAGAATTATTTGGAAAAGATTCGTCTATTGATATGATTGCAAGTTCTACTAAATTAAATTTTACAGATAATACTTTAATTTTTATGTCAAAACCAACAAGTGAATACTATACAACATATGATTATTCTATTTCTGAGATATCTAAAAGTTTAAATGTAAATACGTATGGATTAAAAAAGAGGGTTTAATATGGCTGAAAAATCATACACCCTTGATATAAATATTGGTAATTATAAGAGTATTAAAAAAGCAGAAGATATTTTTGGAAAACTTTCAAAAGAAATAGACAAAGCTATTGACGATGCATTACTTGAAACTGGAAAAGAAATTGAAAAACACGCACATAAATCATTATCAGAATATGGCATTGGTAGTGGCGAAGTAGCATCTTCTTTAGAATTGAAAACTTCAAACGAAAGCATTGAATTAATTGCAACATCAGACCACGCAGATTTTGTTGAATTTGGAACAGGTATTAAAGGAAGTGAAAATCCTCATCCAAAACCAACTGGCTGGACATATGATGTAAATAATCATGGTGATAGTGGTTGGGTTTATTGTGACGCAAATAATAATTTTCATTGGACAGCTGGTACAGAATCAAGACCATTTATGTATAAAAGTTGGAGATATGGCAGTAGTATTATTGGTAGTAAAGTAACAAAACATTTAAACATATTAATGAAAGGTGCTGGGTTATGATTGTAAACATTACAAACGAAATTTTTAATGCTATTTATAATGCTTGTCCAACTGCAAAAGTTGTAAAAGGTAACCCAAATATTGCACCATCATTTCCTTGTGTAACATTTAATGAAATGATTAATGTTTTAAACGATGCATCGGTTGATACAGTTGGAGAATTTGCGAATGACATAACTTTTGAAATAAATATTTTTTCAAATAGTGAAACTCCAATTTCTGAATGTAATTCTTTCAAACAAAAAATTGATGATGTAATGTCTGGTACGTATAGAATGCAACGAAGTTTTTCAGAAAATGTACCAAATTATGAAGATAAAAGTATTTATAGATATATATTAAGATATCAATGCGTGGTAGATAAAAATAACAAACTTTATAGGAGGTAACAAATGGCAATTTTAACAGCTAATACGACACTTATGTATAAAACAACAGATCTTGCTGAATATGCGAAACTTGTTGATATTACAGATTATCCAGATATGGGTAGTGCACCATCAAAAATTGAAACAACTACCTTATCTGCAACTAAATTTAAAACAAATATTTTGGGATTGATGGATGCACCAGATTTGACGTTTGGAGCAAATTATGATAAGACAGTTCTTGCTACAATAGACGCTCTTTTAGGATCTACTGTGTTTTTTCAGTTACAATTTGGCACAGCTGGTGCAGACGGAATATTCACTTGGCAAGGTGGAGTTCAAGCATACACAATGGGTGGAGCAGTAGATGAACTTCGCACAATGAGTGTAGTTTGTTCTGCCGAAACAGAAATAGTAGTATCGTAATTATAAGGAGGATATAAAATGGAAATAGTAATTAAAGGTGTTACTTACACACCAAAATACACATTCAATTCGTTTAAATATATGGAAGATTTGAATTTTGCAGATTTGCAAAATATTGAAAAAAATCCGTTTAAGCTTATTCCGTTTCTTGAAACATTAGTTCTTGGTGCTGTTAACAGTAATCCTAACAATGTAGTTTCAAAAGAAGATGTGGAAGAATTTTTAAATGAATATATTGAAACTTCACCTATAAATGAAATAATTGAAGAATTAATAAATCTTTTACAGGATAGCAATTTTTTCAAGTCACTCCAGAAGAAACCGACAAAGAAAATAAAGAAATAACTGCCACTTCTGGCTGTGGAAATAATATAAAACCTATGATAGAAGCCATAGAAAATGACATACTTCCAAATGCCTTAATGATTGGAGTTGATTATGATTTATTTTGGACATTAAATCCTAAATCATTATTTCCTTTCACTAAGGCATTTTCTTTAAAGAGGGAGTATGACGATTATAAACTATGGACAGCAGGATTATATATTCGTTCGGCAGTAGCATCTGTATTAAATAAATCGGCAAAATATCCACAAAAACCAATTGGTGTTAGTTCTAATAATGAATGTGATATGAAAACTATAAAAGAACGATTTTTACGGCAAGCAAATAAAATAAATATACAATTTAGAAAGGAGAATAACTAAATTTGGATATTTTTGTTAATTTAAAAAGTAGTGCAAACAGTGCAAAAAAGGCAATAGAAGGAGCTTCAAATGCAACAAAAAACCTTGGTAAAAATACTCAAACAGCAAATAGTGGAGCATTAAAGTTTTTTTCATCATTAAAGAAAACAAATAAACAATTTACAAATATAACTAAAGATGTAAATAGAGCATCAAGTTCATTGACAGGATTTGGAAAAGCATTTACAACAGCAATTCCATTAATTGGTATATATAAAATTGTAAATGCCTTAAAAACAGCAATACAATCTGCAATGGATATGATTGAAACACAGAATTTATTTAATGTTGCACTTGGTGATTCAGCTAATTCTGCAACTGATTTTTTAACTAAAATGAGTAATGCTAGTGGTATGGATATAACCAATTTAAAAAGTGCAACTGGTACGTTTGCTCTTTTGGCAAGGTCAATGGGGTTTAGTTCTGAACAAGCCGAAACATTATCAACAACATCAAGCCAATTAGCGTTAGACTTAGCATCTCTTGTAAATATTCCAATAACACAAGCATTAGGAGATATTAAATCTGGACTTATTGGGCAAACAGAAACAATGTATAAGTATGGTGTTGACCTTACTGAAGCTACTTTAAAGCAAGAAGCATTATCAGAAGGAATATCGAAATCAGTTAGATTAATGACACAAGGTGAAAAAATGGGGTTGCGGTATAATCTTATGATTAAGCAAACCGCATTATCACATGGTGACTTTGCAAGAACTATAGAGCAACCAGCAAACCAAATGAAAATTCTTTCTGAAAGATTTGTAACTGCTGGAAGGGCAATTGGTACTATATTTATACCAGCCTTAACTGTTATTTTACCAATAGCAAACGCAATATTGATTGTTATTACAAAGTTAGCAAATTCAATCGCTACATTATTTGGATATACTCCACCAGAACAACCAGCAGTTAACGGAATTGGAGCTATCTCTGAAGATGCTGATTCTGCTAGTGATTCTATTAACGGAACAACATCTGCTTTAAAAGAGTTAAAAAATGAATCACTTGGTTTTGATGAACTTAATACAATATCATCTGATGATTCTACTTCAAGTGGTTCTGGCACTACTGACAGTGGTGCTTCTGGTGGTAGTGGAATAGGTGCTATAGATTTGGCAACATATGATAGTGGTATGTCAAACGTAGTTTCAAAAGCTGATATATATGCTACAGAAATACAAGAAGCGTTTACCAAAAAAGACTGGAGTACCATAGGTTTTGTAATCGCAAACGGAATAAATTCATTCACAGATAATGTAAATGAAAGTACCATTTTTAAAAAAATATCTAATATGGGAAATACGTTTAACACTGCGTTTGGAACTATATTAAACACAGCTATATCAAATATAAAATGGACAAGTTTAGGTCTACTGTTTGGTAATGGAATAAACACTATTGTAAGCTTTAGTTTGGGACTTATAAAATCTATAAATTTTGTTAATATTGGTTCTGCACTTGCAAATTTTTTAAATGGGGCATTGTTAAGTATTAATTTTTCAAATCTTGGAGCATTATTTGTATCTCGATTCACAATTATTATTGATTTATTATATGGATTTGTAACTAATTTTGATTTTACAAGATTAGGAACTGCAATTTCAGATTTTATAAACGGAGCAATTGATGCTATTGATTTTGAAAAAGTAGGAAATACAATATCAACCGCTGTGTTAGGATTACTTGATACAGTAGGTATAGCACTTAAAAATATTAAATGGGAAGAAATAGGAAATGATATTGAAACTTTATTAATTTCTATTGATTGGAATTTAATAATATATAAATTAGCACAAGTAATAGGATATGCTCTTGGTGGAATAGCAAAATTATTATGGGGAGTAATAGATGATGCTGTTAATGGAATAATAACATATTTTAGTGATACGATTAAGGCAAATGGCGGTTATGTTGTATTGGGCTTACTTTATGGTATGTTAAATGCGTTAGTAAATATAGCTACTTGGTTATCAACTAATATCATTGAGCCTATAGTTAACAGCATTAAAGATTTATTTGGAATACAAGCATCAGAACCATCAACTGTATTTTCTGGAATAGGAACGTCTTTAATTGATGGACTATTGGGTGGAATTACTGAAACTTGGGATAAAATTACAACTTATTTCTCAACAGTATGGGACACAACAAAAACCACATTTGAAACTGGTTGGGAAACTATTAAAGAAAGTGCGTCTAAGTTATCAGAATGGTTTTCGTTAAACGTAACAGATCCAATAGAAAATCTTTTTAAAACAATGGTTAATTCTGTAATTAGTTTTTTTGAAACTTTGTTAAACGGAGTTATAAGAGGATTAAATAAATTTATAGGTAAAGTAAATGTTTTACTTTCAAAAATTGATTCTGTATCAGATAAACTTGGCTTTGACATACATCTATCAATAGGAGAAATAAGTGAGGTATCTTTACCACGTTTAGCAACTGGTGGTATTTTACAAAGAGGGCAAATGTTTGAAGCTGGGGAAAATGGAAAATCAGAAATGCTTGGAAATTACAAGGGTAAAACTACCGTTATGCCATTGGAAAACACAGATTTTGTATCAGCTATGTATGATGCTGTGTCAAATGCTATTTCTAATAATCAATCCTCTAACGAACAAATTATAGAAAATGTAATGACACTTGATGGAGATGTTATTTATCGTAATCAGCAGAAAGTATCTAAAAAACGTGGGCATGACTTTGGATTGGGGGCATTTGCAAGATGAGTGTAACAAATGGATTTTTTTCTATAAATGGAACAGTTCTGCCTTATCCATCTCGTGGACTTAAAATATCCAGAGAACAATTTGTAGATAGTAAGCGTAATGCTCTTGGAGAAGTAATAGCACAAAAGATAAATCGTAGAATTGCAAAATGGGATAATGTAGAATGGGCACATCTTACCGCAACACAATGGCGAGAAATACAAACTGAAATTGAAAAGTTTGAAGGTGTACTTACCGTTTGGGATAATTTATCTGGAACTTTTAAAGATATAAAAGTATATTGGGGAAATGAAGATGCAGAAGTTTATAAAATAAATCCTTTAACAGGTGAAGTTTTAGAATATGTCAATTGTACGTGTAATATTATAGATATGGGATATTAAATCCAAATAATTTCCTATTAGTAACGAATAATTTTTAACTAAAAAAGGTATAATATATAGTACGATTATTAATTACTAATAGGAATATTTTATAAGAAAGGTGTTTATAAATGCAAACTGTATCAACTGAATACACTACACAAATTAAACAAAATATAAGAAATCCTTCCTATATTAAAATACTATTTAAAATAACAGATCCAGATGCAGTAGATGATAGTATAACATCAGATAATAGTAGTATGTATTGGTCGGATAGTTCAAACATAACGAGCGGATTAGACGTTACAGAACACTACTCAACTCTTGAACATAATATTACTATTTTAGATGAAGCGTCAAGGTTGCCCATTCCAACTGGTGAAACTCAAATTTATCAAGGATATGTTGGAAACGAAATAAGTGATAGTGATGGATATTGGGCAACAAATCCAACAATAAGTGTAAATTTTAGCACAACGTATTTCCAATTTGCTGGATTAGCATTAAAATTTGATAGTATTCGTGGTGATTTTCCAAAACAGTTTAATATAAAAGTATACAAAGATGATGTTCTTGTTCAAACAATTTCTTGCACTCCAACTAATTATGACTTTGGAATTGAAGATGCGATAGTTGAATGCAACAGAATTGATTTTGAAGCAGTTCAAAGTTCTATTCCATATCGCAGGTTTAGAATTGATGAGCTTTTTCTTGGAATAAAAAGGTATTTTACAGAAACAAATGTTGAAAAAACAAGTTTTAAACATACAATTGATTTAATAAATTCAAAACTTCCAATATATGAATTTGATTTTTCTGTTATTGATAAAGAACGTGAATATGATCCAGAAAGTACAACTGGTTTATATAGTTATATTGATGCCAAACAAGAATGCTCTGCTGAAATTGGATATGAATTAAACGATGGTACAATTGAATGGGTTTCGTTATCAAACTCATTTACTGACGGTGAAGCAACAGTAAACGCATCCGCAACTATACCCATTATTAGTTTTAAAACAAAATCTGCATTATCGTTTTTAATAGATGATTATAATAAAGGATTATATTACCCAGCTGGAAGAACATTATACCAATTAGCCGAAGATGTTTTATTGGATTCTTCTATACCGCTAGATGATAGTGGTAATAATCGTTGGTATATAGACACAATTTTACAAAATTATACAACTACAGTTCCTTTAGACAAAAATAATAAAAATATACTTCTTCAACAAATAGCAAATGCTGGAAGATGTGTACTTGATATAGACCGCAACGGATATATAACAATATCACAAAAAAATGATACACTACAAGATTTCACATTTAATTTAAAAGATATGGAAGCATCACCACCAGAAATTTCTAAATATCCAGTATTGCAAGGTGTTGATACTAGCTATAATACCGTAAGTGTATCATCTACTACTGAAGAAATTGGAACATATGATATAATAGATGCATCGTCTACAATATATAGTTTTAATTATGATATGGCTACAGATATAAGTTCTACAGCTGGAACAGGATTATCAATAGAAGGAACTCCAGTTTTTTACGCACAAACTTGTTATATTACTTTAAATGGAACTGGTAAATTGATAATTAGTGGTAAAAAAATAACTATAAATGAAACATCAGTTTCTTTAGAAGTAAATAGCACAGGTGAAAGATGTCCAATTACAAATTCGCTTATAAATACGTATTCAATGGCTATAGATTATGCGGTTTGGGTTTCAAATTATATACAACGAAGAAGTGAATATAGTTTTAAAGATAGAGGATTTCCAGAGTTAGATACTGGAGATAGCATTGGATTAGATACATTATATACAGACGATATCGAAGCTGATATTATTTCAAGTACAATCTCTTTTAATGGTACTATTTCTGGAAACACAACTGTATTAAAGAAATAAGGTGAATAAATGAGTTGGGAATTACCAATATATGATAGAACAATAGAAGATGTTGAATTTGCTAAAAATAATCAAGAAAATTTAGAAAGTTTTAAAGGTGCATTAAATGTATCAGACTTAAATAGAATCGAAAATAATACTGTCTATTTGTATAATATTTTAATAGAACAAGGATATACAGTTTCTATCACCGAATATTCTGGATGGAAAATGGAAGATATATTTTATCCAACAGATATAGATAGAATAAGGCAAAATGTAATAAATCTTGTAGATAGTTATTCTAAATTAGAATCAACTCCAACAATAGAATTGGGAAATTATTATTTAGGAATAATAGATATAAATGATATAGAAAATGTATTATATGATGTTAATTTACTTTTAGAAAGTATGATTGCTTCATTTAGACATTGTGGAAGTGCTATAAGTGGACAAGGGGGATTGATATTATGACGAATAGAGTAAGCACAGAAATATTATCCAATGGTGCTGTTAGATACGGAATATATAACGCAGATGGCACGTTAAATCGTTATGAGTATATAAAGGCAGAGGATGAGCCAACAGAGGTAGGCACAGAGTTAAATAAGGCTAACTTGCTTGATGATACCACAGCAGAATTATATGGATTAGATGATACAGAGGGCAAAGAAAAGACACCGAATAGAGCGTTTGCAGAAGCTCAAAATATATTTAAAAGTGTGCCGAAAATTGCAAAGGTTGGAGATATTGTGCATAGTGCAAGAGCTGATTTCTTGGCATTAGTCGCAAGTGATGGAAGTAAACCTTTCATCGAAGCAAATGGACAGCTTTTATCTGTAACACAGGTGCCAGAACTTGCCGAAGTAATGTCATCAGTATCACCTACAACATTTGCTCAAACAAGTTTTACAAGCGGATATGCAGATGCAATTTGTAAAGCTCAAAACGGAAAATATTATGCAGTATCTTATGGTGGGGTATTTGAAAGTGAGGATATGTATACTTGGAATCAAGTTAAAACAACCGCTGAAATATCTAATATGCAAGCAAAAGATATTATAAGCATGTCAGATGGTACGATTGTGATGTGTGGAAACAATGGGATTATAACAACATACGATTATTTTACAAGTATAATAAAATCACCCCATACAATATATGGTTATTGTTTGTTGGAGGACAATGACGGTAATTTGCTTGTAGGTACAAACAGCAGTGGAATTAAATATTCTACAGATAAAGGAATGACATTTGCAACGGCATTTAGTCCATCAAATGGAACATTTAAGCGTATTGTGAAGTATGGTAGCGGTTATATGGCTGTATGCGACGAAACATTAATTGGTACTTGGTATGGAACTAACAGTATAACGTGGAGTTGGATAAATCAAAATAGTGCATATGCTTTTTCTGACGTTGTTGTCATAGGTGATTACTTATATGCAGTAGGGGATACAAATGGTCAACTTGCAAGCATATGCAAAGGAACGGTTAATGATGCAAACAATCCTACATCTATAAGTTGGTTATCACTTGGAAACAATAATAATTATTATATGACACATATTTCCGCATCAAATGACGGAACATTCTATATTTCATCAAAAGGGGGATATGGAAGTTATATATATTATAGTGGAGGATATGCGTCCGTAGCAGAAATCGGAAGCAATCAAATGGGAAAAGCATTTATAGATGATGAAAAATATGTTTTTTGGGGAGGGGAATACAATATTTCTAACTGTGGAATTTTTATAGGCTCACCCCAAATAGAGCTACCGAATTATTATACTTTACTTACTGGCAAGCACTACATCAAAGTAAAGGAGTATTAAATGAGATATTTTATAAAATTTAATGATATTATGAAACCTCTTGCTTACATGATGTATGAAAATGAGGTATCTTTTATGACTGAGGTTACAAAAGAAGAATATTATCAAATTAGGCAAGAAAACGGAATCGTTGAATCAATACCAGAACAAATGCCAACAGAAGCAGATCGTATGTCAGACATCGAAACTCTACTTGCTGATATGATAGGCGGTGCGCTATGACACTAAAAATGCGGATACTTATACGAGGGATTGAGAACAAAATTTCAAATGGCGAGTTGCTCGAAGATATCCTTGAAAGTTATATAAATCTAACAGATGAAGAAAAAGAGGTGATAAGAAGTGAATTTACTTTCTGAAAATAAACGCTTTTTAGATTTTCTCGGTGTATCTAAATTTCACGATGCTGGGTATTTTGGAGAACGTGGACTAACTGCAACAGGCGAAACGTGGGATTTGAAAGACTATGACGATGAATTTATTATAAAACCTTACGATTTATCAGAAAACGGAAAACACGCAATAGAAACTGCCAAAACATTCCGTCAGATTGCTCCACAATGCAAGCTTGTGCAGTTACCGTATATTGATTTAATCGGCAAATGTATACCTGTAATTAAAGATATGGGTATCAGTGTAATGTTTACATCTTGGAGTGGCAAATATAATAATGCAAATTGGGATAAGGCTCTTGATGATATTAATATTTTTTACTGCATGAGTTCGGGAAACGATAACGAAACCGAATATAATCACTATCTGGAAAACAAAAACATATATGGTGTTGGGGCGTATTACTTAAAGTATCCCTCTAACGAAGCGATTATGGCGAAGTATTCAAGCGCAACAGAATATGTTGATTTTTCAGCACCAACTTTAATTAATGTTCCAATCGGAAATGACTGTTATCCTTTTAGCGGTACAAGTTGCTCGTGTCCTGTTTTAGCTGGTATGTGTGCTTTAGTCAATGACTTTTTTATTGACAAGACAGGCAAGCCTTTAAGTCGCAAAATGATGTATCAGTTTTTAAAAGATTATAGCGTTGATATTTATACAGAAGGTAAGGACACTAAAAGTGGTTGGGGTGCGGTGAGGTTGCCTGATCCTAAAGACATTGACATTAAAAAATATGCGGAGGTAATGACAGTGGAGTACAAAGACAAGTCGGACATATCAAGCTGGGCGTTATCAGCGGTTGAGAACTGCTATAACAGCGGTATTATGGCAGGAGATGCAAACGGCAATTTTAACCCACAAAAACCAATAACAAGGGAAGAAATTGCGATTATCGCAGACAGAATTATTAAAATAATAAAGAGGTAAAAATAATGTCGAATTTAATGAGATTAATCAACGTCAAGTCAATCGTTACTCTGCTATTAACAGCGGTATTTGCGTTTTTAGCTTGCACATCTAAAATTACAGGTCAAGAGTTTTTAACAATATTTACAGTAATCATTGCATTTTACTTTGGAACTCAATCACAAAAAAATGCAATAGCATCAACAGACAAAACAGGTGAATAAATGTGAATACTTTAATTGCTGACAAAACCAATTATGGAAATAAAAGAAGTTTAGAAGA
>Ga0172378_10001906_pt1 | contig 19400 bp, 21 predicted proteins | sample GrowelOW332metaG_FD_119755 | JGI IMG/M metagenome (GOLD analysis project Ga0172378, IMG submission 119755) | Groundwater microbial communities from an aquifer near a municipal landfill in Southern Ontario, Canada - Pumphouse #3_1 metaG | ecosystem: Environmental > Aquatic > Deep subsurface >... | reverse complement strand
TCCTCTTTAGATATAGAATTAATAAGGGTAAATAATTTATCAAAACTATCTTCTCCTATATAAATTAATTCTTCTTTTGTCTTTGGTCTTGGCATAAATCTATGTCTTTAGCAAATTCTTATACTATTATAAAAAGAGGGATTATTCTAATTAAATCTCTTACTTATTTCTTCTTTTAAGAATTCTGAGGCTCTTTCTGTAATATCTTTCTTGCCTGCAAGGCTTTCTAAGAGCTTGCCTGCAAAGGCTGTTGGGTTGGTTTCTGTTTGGTTGCTAGAATATAAATTATTTATTAGGCTGATTGTTTCATCCTTTGCATTCTTAACATGAACCCAAGCCTCATTGGATATATATAATTGTTGAGATTGGTTATACTCATATTCGTTCTTAATGGTCTGAATCATTACATCCTTAAATAATTGTGTTTCCATACCTGCTTGATAGCAACGAGTAACTAATGAACTTAAGTTTATCCTTTCCAAAAGCATTATAAGTCTTTCATAAGCTTGGAGTTGGATAGGGGTAACTATGGTGCTTATTTCCTTGGTCTGGATTTTATGAAGTTCGAGGAGTTTCATTTTTTGTTCACTCTCAATAAAACCTCTAAGAGATTTAATATTATAGTAGCCAACAATAAACATAGCTAATATAAAGGTTAGTGATAGGATAATAAAAAGTGTAATTGTCATAATTAGTTTTATTTATTTATTAATCTAATTTCAATACTGCAAGGAAGGCCGACTGAGGAACATCAACGTTACCTACTTGACGCATTCTCTTCTTTCCTTCTTTTTGTTTGTCTAAGAGTTTCCTTTTACGTGAAATATCTCCTCCATAACATTTTGCTGTAACGTCTTTTCTTACTGCCTTAACAGTTTCACGAGCAATAATTTTAGATCCTATTGCTGCTTGAATTGCTATATCAAATTGTTGTCTTGGAATTAATTCTTTTAGCTTCTCACACATCTTCCTTCCTAGTGGATAAGCATTATCAACATGGGTTAGGGTAGAGAGTGCATCAACGGGATCTCCATTTAAAAGAATTTCTAGTCTAGCAAGTTTAGAGGGTTTGAATTCAGAAGGATGGTAGTCAAATGAAGCATATCCTTTTGAGATTGATTTAAGTTTGTCGTAGAAATCAAAAACAACTTCTCCAAGTGGTAGTTCAAAAATAATCTCTGCTCTATCGCAGGTTAGATAGGTCTGGTTTTTAAGAATACCTCGCTTTTCGATACAAAGTGTAAGGATGGCTCCAATATATTCTGACTTTGTTATAATAGAAGCAATAATATATGGTTCTTCAATATAATCGATATAATTTGGTTCGGGCAAACCTGAAGGGTTATAAACATTAATACATTCCTTCTTATTGGTATAAACCTTGTAGTTTACGTTAGGAACTGTTGTAATAACATCAATATTGAACTCTCTTGTTAGTCGTTCTTGGACAATTTCCATATGTAGGAGTCCTAAGAAACCACAACGGAATCCAAATCCTAAGGCTAAAGAACTTTCTGGTTCAAAGGTAAGGCTAGCATCATTTAGTTGTAGTTTTTCAATAGAGGCTCTTAAGTCTTCATAGTCATCAGCATCAATAGGATAAATCCCAGCGTAAACCATTGGCTTAACATGTTCAAACCCGTCAATAGCTTCTTTGCAAGGGTTCTCAACGGAGGTTATTGTGTCTCCCACATTAACCTCTTTTGATGTTTTTATACCTGAAATGATATAACCAACCTGTCCACAGCCTAAAGTAGGACGGGGTTCAGGTTTAAGTTTTAAAACACCAACTTCATCAACATTATATTCTTTATTAGTATGGAAGAACTTAACTTTTTCCCCTTTAGTCATTGTTCCATTAAGAATTCTGAAATATGAAACTATACCTCTAAAGCTATTAAAAACAGAATCGAAAACCAAGGCTTGAAGTGGAGCATTTGGATCTCCCTTTGGACAAGGAACCTTTTCAATAATTGCTGATAATATTTCGTCAATTCCAAGTCCTGTTTTTCCGCTAGCCTGTATAATATCTTCTTCATTACAACCAATAAGTTCAATTATTTGGTCGCTTACCTCTTCTGGCATTGCGTTTTGAAGGTCCATTTTATTTAAAACAGGGATAATCTCTAAGTCATTACCTAAAGCTAGATAAAGATTAGAAATTGTTTGAGCTTGAATTCCTTGTGTTGCATCAATAATTAGTAAAGCGCCTTCGCAGGCTGCAATTGAACGTGAAACCTCATAGCTAAAGTCAACATGTCCAGGGGTGTCAATAAGATTAAGTAAGAATTTTTCTCCTTTGTATTCATACTCCATTTGTATTGCATGAGACTTAATAGTAATTCCTCTTTCCTTCTCCAAATCCATATCATCTAAGATTTGGGATTGCATATCTCTTTGTGTGATTGTTCCAGTACGTTCTAAAAGTCTATCTGCTAGAGTGCTTTTGCCATGGTCGATATGGGCAATAATACAAAAATTTCTTATATTTTTCATCGGCAATTTTCGGTCAATGTCTTTGTTTTACATTTAACTTGCAAAGATACAATAAAATGAAACAAAGAAAGAAAATTTCAAAACAAAGAAAGAGAAAATTAAAACGAAGATCTAGGAAATTAAAACAAAGAAAGATAAAATTGTTTTATTAAGTCTAAAAATAATAATACCTTTGCATTAATGCAAAAGGGAAAAGTAATTAGAACAACAGGAAGTCATTATACAGTACGCACAGACAATAACCAATTGGTTGAATGTCGTATTAAAGGGAGCTTTAGGCTTAAAAATATCAAATCAACTAACCCTATTGCTGTTGGGGATATTGTTGACTTTATTCCTCCAACTCAAACTATTGAAGGAGTAATTGCAAATATTCATGAGAGGAAAAACACCTTGGTTCGTCGTTCTACCAATCTTTCAAAACGCTCACAAATAATTGCTTCAAATATAGACCAAGCTTTTTTAATAGCTACCATAGCCTACCCTCGAACTTCTACAGGATTTATTGATAGGTTTTTGGTTACAACTGAGGCTCATCAAATACCAACAATAATTGTTTTCAATAAGATTGATATTTATAATGAAGAGGCTCAGGCTTATGCTAATGAAATTAAGTTTATATATGAAAATGTTGGTTATAAATGTGTTGAGGTTTCTGCTCTAAGAGGGGATAATGTTGAATTATTAAGAGAGATGATGAAGAACAAAACAACACTACTTTCAGGACATTCTGGAGTAGGGAAGTCGGCTCTTATAAATGCAATTGACAATAATTTAAATCTTAAGACCGGACTAATATCATCTGTCCATCAAAAAGGAATGCACACAACAACTTTTGCAGAAATGTTCCCTCTAAGTTTTGGAGGAGATATTATAGATACCCCTGGGATAAAAGAATTTGGGATGTTTGACTTTAAGAAAGAAGAAGTAGGGCTTCATTATCCTGAAATGAGGGCTCGATTAAAAGATTGTCAATATTATAATTGCACACATGAGCATGAACCAAAATGTGCAATAAAAGAAGCTGTAGAAAAAGGAGAAATTAGTATTGAACGCTACTCTAACTATCTAAATATTATGCATGGAGAAGAGCTTAAGATTGAAAGGTGGGAGGATAAGTAATGAGGGTAGTTATTCAAAGAGTTAAACAGGCAAGTGTTAAGATTGATAATAGGCTGAAGAGCTTAATTTCGAAAGGTCTATTAATACTTTTGGGAATAGAAGATGAAGATACTGAGAATGATATTGATTTTCTTACAAAGAAGATCTGTAAATTAAGGATATTTGATGATATCGAAGGTGTGATGAATCTTTCAATAAAGGATATCTCAGGAGAAATTCTCTTGGTAAGTCAATTTACCCTACATGCAAGTGTAAAGAAAGGAAATAGACCAACTTATATAAGAGCCTCAAAACCCGATATTGCTATACCAATGTATAAGAAATTTATTTATGAGCTTGAGAAAGAATTTGAAAAAGAGATAAAGACTGGAGAGTTCGGTGCGGATATGGAGGTTTCATTAATTAATGATGGTCCAATAACAATAACTATTGATAGTAAAAACGTTGAATAGATATGGATGAGAAATTTTAGTAAATATTATTGCAGGTATAATTGTATTAATTGCTCTTGCTTTAATATTCTTAATCATAAGATTGATAGGGAAAATATTCAGAAGAAATGATAATTTTGATAAAAAAATAAAGATATGGAAACAATAATAACAGTTTTTATAATAACTTTTGCGCTTCTTTTAATAAGCTTTGCATTTATTGGTATAAAGATGTTTGTGAAAAAGGGCGGAGAATTTAAAAAACAATGCTCAACAGTTGACCCTCTGACAGGTGAAAGGCACGGCTGTACTTGTCAAAGTAATGTTGTTAATCATGAATGTGATAACGCTAAAAATCTTCACTGCATTAATGCTAAGGAGGAGGAAATGGAAGAAGAGGAGTAAACGTAAAATCTTAATTTAATAAAGACTCTTTGATCTTATCGTTAAAAGCTCTTTTCCTTTTATAATTTCTTTTTCTTACTAAGAGATTTGCTCTTTCGTAGGAACCGAAATAAGTACCACTTAATATTCCAGCACCTCCTAAATAGGCTGTAATATAGTGTGCATTAAAGGCTTGATATATTCCAAACGATAATATGGAGGCATTTAGCACAAAAGATGCAATCCCTTCTACGGGATAGCCTGCATAGAAATGTCCTAAGCCTGGGAAATACGCTAAGAAGCTTCCTAGTTTCTCGCTTTTTTGCTTAGGTATCTTATTATATAGATTATCAATTTCAATTTTTTTATCTTGATTGTTCTCAAGTGTTATTATAAATTTATCTGCCTTAGCCTTAGCTTCTTCGTATCTCGATAATTCATTATATACAAGAACTTGCAAAATAAGAGTATTTGAACAATAACAAGTATCAATATTTAGATACATATCTTCAATTGTTATTGATGATTTTTCAAATTCTCCATCTAAGTAATAGCATAAAATTTTCTCGTAATAGTAGTTTTCTTTTTGCTCTATGTTTAATGAAAATAAATGTATTCTTTCTAAATCCGTTGAAGCCTTAGAGTAATTATTCATTTCCTTATAGGTAGCAACTTTCTTAAATAAGGCTTTATTTAATTCTTGATCTGACGAAGAATTATATATTATCCTTTCATATTCAAGTGCTGCATTATTATAATCTTTATGTTCAAAATATCTATCCCCTATTGCGAAAATAGAATCTTGTGCATTAATTAAATATGGTACGCAGAGGAATATGAATGTTATAAAGTATGGTAATGTTTTGTTGATTATTGAAATCTTCATAATATATTTTTACTGAGGTTACGCTTCCATATATATTCCCAATATAAAAAACTGCTCCAATTGTTCCAAAAACTAAGGTCTTCCAATTTAGTAACCCATTCTTCACCCAGTTCTCCGCTGTTACTGCTCCCAAAGAACCTATTAGTAAGAAGGATGAAACTCCCTCTCCATAGCTTCCTGCATATACCTTTCCTAATCCAGGGACAATTGCTGAGGCTATTGCTGCAATCCATGGAGATTTATTTTTATGTGTTTTTAGTTGATTATAGATGTTTTTAAGTTCTTGTTCTTGTTCTACAAGTCGAAAATCCTGATAAGTAAAATTTTGACTATGGTATTTATACTTTTCATAATCTCTTTCTATCAATGCTAGGCCTGCACTTTCATAATGATATAGTTCCTTAAATGTCGTATTGGTATCAGAGAATGATTTTAATATATGATCGGCTTTTGAATAATTGCCAATATGGGCATTACTTAGTGAATTAAAGAATATTGATTTGGGATATAGGGAAGATTCTTTTGAAACAGAATCGAAGAAGAATGATGCTTTTTCTAATTCTTTTGAGCTATAATACGTCCATCCTTTTAAGTAATTTACACTGTCTTTTGTGTGTTTTAAATCAAAATAACTTGTATTTGGATTATTTATAAGAGTCAGTGCTTCTTCTTTCATATTATTCCCTAAGAGATATAATGCAAAGTCAAAATCTTCTTTGGCATATACGGTAGATTGAGACCTTACTATATTAGTTGTGAAAATAAAGACAAGGATTAATAATATGTATTTACTTAGTGATTGCATACATTACTATCTTTATCATTTTTCCTTTTCCTATATCTTTCAACAGTTTCGTGCATCTTTCCGTCATGCGTGTCAAAATGATAATTTGATTTATCGGCTAAAGAAATTCTTGTGCATCTTGTTATTCTATCCGATGAAAGAAATGCCCCTTTAATTATTCCATACTCTTTTATAAGGTCTTTGCTATATTCTGAACAAGAGGGATTAAAGGCACATCCTCTGGATAATTGTGGGCTAATTAATTTTTGATATAAATACATCGAAGAACTAAGGATATGATATAATGGGTTATAAGTCTTTTTATCTTTTGTAAAACCATACTTAACTACTCTCTCACTAAATTCTTCATTTTCAAATGCTATATTTTTAATACGAGCTCTATCGTCTAAAGATTGAGACATAGTGTTGATTGAAAATATAGAACTAAAAAATATAATAAAAGCGAATGATTTCATATTATTTTTTACTAAAAGGGCTAACTAATTTTGCTGAAGCAGGTATCTTATAGTCGAAAAGCGAATTCTTTATAAATTCATCAACTTTAATATTTGAATATACTTCTCTTTTTACGGTAGAATCTGATGGACTATCATAAGAAATTTCGGTTATCTGAGTAGGAAATGTAAACATCTTAAAGTGCATATATTTATTATAATATATCTTTCTTGTTATTTCTTTTTGTTTATAATATGCAGAATATATTGGTAAGTTTTTTTCATAGACCATTTCTATCTTAGAGATATCTTTAATTTCTTTCTTATCTGTAATGAATGTCTTAATTATTTTTGTCCCTTCTTTCTTTTGGCTCTTTAGTTTGAAACCTATCTTTTGCAATCCAAAATCTTGGAAATCATTGGAAAGGAAGCTGTATAATAATTCATTTTGAGAAGAAAAGAATGGGTCGTTGATAATAAGAACTTCATTTGTTTGAGGCATATAAGCTTTTGCTTCCCCTAAAGAATTGGTTACTACATAGTATTCTTGGGGCTTAGTCATATGTACCACAAAGTTCCCATTTGACTGATAAAAAATATCCTTTTTTATAGTAATTACTTTTTTATTTTTTACTTGCTTGATTTCCACACTAGCACTAATTCTTTTCTGAGCTAAAGACGATAGGCTTATGAAAATAATGACGATGAAAAAGCTTTGTTTTAAGAATAAATTCATAATTAATTTATAAAAAACGGGACGAGTATAGATATATTCGTCCCATTTCATTCATGTTTAATACATATTTTATGAGATAATTACATCCACATAAAAAACTTCTTATTATTAACGTATGGCCTTATATTACCATCGGCGGCACCAATAAGCAATACAACCCAGTCCACAAAAGGAACAACTCCAAATATACCTCCACAAGTGAATGTGTATATAGCCCACATTGAGCTCTTTGTTCCCATATAATGACGGTGAATACCAAAGCCTCCAAAAAACCAACATAATGCAAAAGCAGCCCAAGGATTAGGTGCGTTTAAATATGCTGCGTTAGCTGCTGAGTTTGCCATCATTAGTGCACCTGTTCCAAATGCATTAATTTCTTGAGATGATACTTGAGTTGCAGTTGCGAATAGAGCATCTACATCAGCATCATTGATTTCATACTTATCTGCAAATGTAACTGTAGATAAAGCAAAAATTGCTACGAATAATAAAAAAAATCTTTTCATAAGCGTTTCATTTTTAATTAAAATGTTTATGATGCAAAGTAAATATAATTTTTTGATATATACAATTATTTCTTTTATTTTTTTTCAAATATATTTTATCTAATAATTTCTCCCAGAAAATGAAATTATTGTTAAGGCGTGGTAATACATTGTTATTTGGAGCAATAACTTCAAACCAGAGCAATTACAAAAATGAAAAAATAGAGCAATGTTGGAATAAATAATAACAGTATATATTGCATACTTATTCCAACAATTAGGTTTGTTTTTCTGTATAAATAGTAAGAAACTGGGTTTTTTTGCGTTATTTTGCAAATTATAATATTTGAAATGCCAATAAGTTTTAATTTTGTGGAGATTAAGGATACCCTATCTAAGAAGAATAAGATAAAGTCTTGGATAAGGTCTGTTATTGAGGAAAAGGGTATGAAATTAGGTGATATATCCTATATATTTTGTGATGATGAATATCTATTGGAGGTAAATAAGACCTATCTTAATCATGATTATTTCACAGATATTATTAGTTTCGACTATTCTGATAAGGATAAGGTTGCGGGAGATTTATTTATTAGTATTGATAGGGTTAGGGATAATGCTCAAAGCCTAAATCAAGAATTTGAAAAAGAATTATATAGGGTAATTATACATGGGGTCCTTCATCTTTTAGGTTTAAAAGATAAGACAGAGGCTCAAGAAAAAGAAATGAGAAAGGCTGAAGAAGAATGTTTAAAAAGTTTGATGTTATAGTTATTGGAGCAGGACATGCAGGGTGTGAAGCAGCAGCAGCAGCAGCTAATTTAGGATCTTCTGTCTTACTAATTACTCAAAACCTTAATGCAATTGCACAACTTTCTTGCAATCCTGCAATGGGAGGAGTTGCAAAGGGTCAAATTGTTAAAGAAATAGACGCCCTAGGAGGTTATTCCGCACTTATTACAGATCAAAATACATTACAATTTCGTATGCTTAACTGCTCAAAAGGTCCTGCAATGTGGAGTCCAAGAGCACAAGTAGATAATGTAATGTTTCCAGTAGCTTGGCATAAGGTTTTGGATGGAATAGAAAATCTAAATCTATGGCAAGATGAAGTTATTGGTTTGGATATTAAAAATGCAAAGATTTGTGGGGTTAAAACCAAAATGGGATTAGAGATAGAAGCAAGAACTGTAATCCTAACAAATGGAACATTTCTAAATGGGAAGATACATATAGGTAACGAAAACTTTGGAGGCGGTAGAATAGGGGAAATGAATTCAAAGGGTTTATCTGAAGACCTTCATAATAATTATGGTTTTGAAGTCTTAACCCTTAAAACAGGGACCCCAATGAGGGTTGATGGCAAGAGTATTGATTTCAGTAAATTAGAGGAGCAAAAGGGTGATGATAGTCCTAGGCAATTCTCTTTTATGAATATCAGAAAAGAAGCACTCAAACAAAGGAGTTGCTACTTAGCTTATACATCTTTGGATGTCCACGATACCTTAAGGACGGGATTTGAACAGTCTCCTATGTTTCAGGGAAGGATACAAGGAGTAGGTCCGCGTTATTGCCCCTCAATTGAGGATAAGATTGATCGTTTTGCAGGTAAAACTAAGCACCAACTTTTTATAGAACCAGAAAGTAATTATACAAGCCTGTACTATATTAATGGATTCTCATCCTCGCTTCCTCTAAATGTTCAATACGAAGCATTAAAAAAGATAAGAGGGTTTGAAAATGCAGTCATACAAAAACCTGGCTATGCAATTGAATACGATTATTTCCCTCCAACACAACTTAAAGACACCTTAGAAACAAAGGCAATTGAAAATCTCTATTTCGCAGGACAGATAAATGGTACAACAGGCTATGAAGAGGCAGGCTCCCAAGGTCTAATGGCAGGAATAAATGCACATCTTAAGCTTAATGAAAAAGAACCCTTTGTTCTGAAACGTTCCGAAAGTTATATTGGAGTTTTGATTGATGACCTTATCACAAAAGGAGTCGACGAACCCTATCGTATGTTTACCTCGAGGGCTGAATTTAGGATTCTTCTTCGTCAAGACAATGCAGACCAAAGGCTAACGCCACTTTCTTATGCAATCGGTCTGGCTTCAAAAGAGAGGATGGAAAGAGTTGGAAGAAAAACAGAGAGCTGTAATGAGCTAATATCCTTTATTGAAACAAATAGTGCAACACCTGGGGAAGTAAATACACTATTTGAAGAAAGAGAAACTCCTAAAATCAATCAAAAAACCAAGATAGGTCAATTATTACTTCGTCCACAAATATCACTTATGGACCTAAAAAACAATATCCCTTATCTTAGTGAGAAGATTGATGATATTGAAGAAAGCATAAAGGAAGAAACAATTGAGTCGGCTGAAATTAAGGTAAAATATCAAAGTTATATAATTAAGGAACAGGAAATATCGGAGAAATTATCAAAATACGAGAACCTTATAATTAAAGATGATTTCAACTATCAAGCCCTTAAATCACTTAGTTTCGAGGCTAGAGAAAAGCTAACGAAGATACGCCCCAAAACAATTGGACAAGCCTCTCGCATAAGTGGAGTCTCCCCTTCCGATATTTCAATATTAATTATTTATATTAGTAGATAGTAGCTAGTTTGTACGAAATTATATCTAATATTTTTAGAATTACATAAAGACTAATTGGAATTAGATAAGGAGTTTTTTACCCAATTACCCAATTATTCTTTATCTAAATCTAATTACTCCTTATCGAAATTCAGATATACAGATAATTATAGTCTGAATAAATAAGATATAATTTATTTGGTTTATTCATTTATTTTGTTTTCCTTTGTAAATTCTTTACTAGATAGTTATATCTATTAATAATTAAATACAATGTATTGTGAAAAAGAAATTATTATCAGTTTTATGGGTATTTCTTTTAGCTTTTTCAAGTAATATTCTGTATTCGCAAATAAGTAAATCCATTGTCGATACAACTAAACAATGGAATATATTAGAAACTTATCAAAACACTCAGGAATTTAAAAAATTTACTCATTTGTATAGGGTGAGTTCCGAAGATACAATTATTAATAATAAAACTTATCTAAGGTTGGAAAAGAAGGCAAATTATGATACAAATGCTAATGATAATTGGGAAAAGCATAATTGGATAAGAGAGGATAGTAATAAGGTATATATTTTTACATATTCTAATACGGTATCAAATAGTATTCAGTATTCTTATCCTAGGGAATATCTTCTTTTCGATTTTAACCTAGGATTAAATGACACCTTCCATATTACTTGTGAAGAGAATGAAGCATATTCTGACCCCTTGGTTGTAAGCTTTATTGATTCCATTGAAATAGAAAATCAATATTATAGAAGAATATTATTTAATGAAGGATATCCTCAATATTCTCTTTTGGGAACATATTGGATTGAAGGTATTGGATCTAATGGAGATTTTATAAATCACTATAACCATCTTCATTCACATTGGGACTTAATGTGTGTTTATAGGAATAATAATTTGATATTTGATGGAGGCTTTGGCTATTGTTATATTCAACAAGGCCTGGACGGGCATGAACCAGAGGAATGCTCTCTTAAAATATACCCTACCATAGTAAATGATATATTAAATATTGATACAGAACTAAGAATATACAAAATAATAATCCACGATATTTATGGTCGCTCCGTTTTGGAAGAGAATTTAAATAATACAAAGACGATCAATTGTAAAGGGTTTAAATCAGGAATTTATGATTGTTTACTAATAACCAAAGACAATATTTTAATAAGCAGAAAATTTATTAAGAATTAGATATTAAACTTCTTCTGGACTTGTTTATATAGGAATATTATAAAATAGCCAATTAATACTCCTAATAGGGCTCCGCCTATAATATCTCCTGGGTAATGGACTCCACAGTAGATTCTTGAATAGGATACCAAGATTGCCCATAATAATATAAGTATGGAAAAGAGTTTGTATTTCTTCCCTAATAAGATAAAAATTGTTGCTATGGAAAAAGAATTTGCTGCATGGGAGGAGACGAATCCGTACTGTCCTCCTTTATGGTCATATACTAATTTCCATGATTCAAGCTTTACGAGCTTAACTCCTTCTAAGGCATGGCTTGGCCTAAGTCTTTCAAAGACATCCTTAAAACAAAGTACTGATATCCTATCTGCCAAAAGGAAGGATAGAATAACTAGGATTAATAGTATCCAAAATTGTTTTTTGAATTTCTTTATTGTTAGAAATATTATAGCAATAAGGATGAAAAGAAAGGAGGAGAGATTATGACTTAGGAATGAAAACATATAATCAAAGAATTCATTCCTTTGTCCATTAATTAGGTAGAAAAGTTCTATATCTTTATCTATCAATTTCTTCATTTAGGATTTTCCAAATTAAATCTTTCAGTTCCACTAATCCTTTTCTTGCAACCGAAGATATAAATAAAGTTTTTATTCCTGAGGGAAGTAATTTTTCCATTTCATCTATCATCCCTTGATCTAACATATCAGATTTGGTTATTGCTAGAATTCTATCCTTATCCATTAGTTCTGGATTAAAGTTTTCAAGTTCCTTTAAAAGGATATTATATTCTTTTTTAATATCATCCGTGTCGCAAGGAACCATAAAAAGTAGGAGGGAGTTTCTTTCAATATGTCGAAGGAAACGAAGTCCTAGTCCTTTACCTTCTGATGCTCCTTCTATTATCCCTGGAATATCTGCCATAATAAAGGATTTATCATCCCTATAACTAACAATTCCAAGATTTGGAGTCAGGGTAGTAAATGGATAATCTCCAATTTCTGGTTTGGCTGCTGAAATAACACTAAGCAATGTACTTTTTCCTGCATTTGGAAAGCCTACTAATCCAACATCTGCTAAGATTTTAAGCTCAATTACTTTCCATAGTTCTTGTCCTTCTTCTCCTGGTTGAGCATAGCGAGGGGTTTGGAAAGTTGAAGATTTAAAATGGTCATTGCCTTGTCCGCCTCTACCACCTTTTGCAATGATAACCATTTGTCCTTCTTCAATAATTTCGCAATCTATTTCTCCTGTAAGTTCATCCTTGCAGACTGTTCCTAGTGGCACATCTATAATAATATCTTCGCCGTCAGCTCCTGTTAGACGGCTTCTCCCTCCTGATCCTCCACCTTGAGCAATTAAATGCTTTGTGTATTTTAGATGCAGGAGTGTCCAAAATTGTTTATTTCCTCTTAATATAATATGGCCTCCTCTTCCTCCATCTCCTCCATCAGGACCTCCCTTAGCTGTTTGACGTGTTCTTAAAAGGTGGGTGCTTCCCGATCCTCCTTTTCCACTCCTACAGTTAATCTTCACATAATCTACAAAATTTGAACGCATATTATTTAGTATTTATTTAGTATTTATTTTTTTAAAATTAGACTTTCTTTAAAGCCTCATCAACAGTGTTGCAAAGAGTTTCAAAAACATCATCAACATTACCATCAGAATTTACGCTATAGTATTTATTTTTCTTTTGGTAATAGGATCTAACTTTTGATGCTGATTCTTCATAGCTTTCAAGACGATGAATAATTATTTCAGGGTCCATATCATAAACTCTTCTTCTCTCTGTCTTACTCCTTTGAGTTAATCTCTTAATACATTGTAGGGTATTTGATTGCATTTCAATCATACAAGTAACAAAAGTATGCCTTTTTTCAAGAATACCATCCATAATATAGGCTTGAACATAAGACGAAGGGAATCCTTTAAATAGGAATCCTTTTGTGTTTGAGTTTTGTGAAATCTTTTGTTCAATAAGTTGAATAGCTATTAAGTCAGGAACATTATCTCCTTTCTCAATATAGTGTTTACATTCGTTCCCAATTTCTGTTTCTGCCGCAATCTCCTCCCTAATCATTGCTCCGGTTGAAACATAAACCAATTCATATTTTTTAGCTAAGTTCTTGGCTTGAGTTCCTCTTCCAGAACCAGGGGCTCCAAATAGAATTATATTTCTATATGCATTTTCAAGAGTTTTATCAATAACTGATTCCAATCTTTCAAATACTTCATCAACAGTGCCAACACCATCAATTGGGCAGTAAATACCTTTTTCTTTATAGAATTCAGCTACTGGAATGGTTTTGTTATCGTATTCATTAAAGCGATTTAGGATAACATCCGTCTTATCATCTTCTCTCCCCTCAATTGAAGACCTCTTAATCATTCTTTCTATTAGTAATTCTCTTGGAGCTTCCAATGAAAGTAAGCAGAGAAGTCGACTATTCATTCTATGAAGGAGTCCTTCTAATATATATGCCTGAACAACTGTTCTTGGAAATCCATCAAAAAGAATTCCTCCTGTTGTTGAGTTTTCAATTGTTTTTTCTATAATTTGAACAATTATCTCATCGTCAACAAGTCCTCCTTGGTTAATAATTCCTTTGGCTTGAAGTCCTATTTCTGTCCCTTCTGCTATTTCTTTCCTAAGTATGTCTCCAGTTGAAATGTAGGTAAGGTTATATTTCTCGATTAACATTTTTGATTGAGTTCCTTTTCCTGCTCCTGGAGCTCCAAACAATACGATACTTAACATAGTGTTTTCAGTTTTGTAATTATTGAATTTCTATATCTTATTTTTTATCTGATAGATATCTTTTAAGTTTCTTCCGTACTCATCAAAATCAAACCCGTATCCAATAATAAACTCGTCGCTTATTTTTTTTCCGATATATTTGATGTTAAAATCTTTCTTAAATGACTGTGGTTTAAACATTAGTGTGCAAATTTCCAAAGAAGAAGGCTCTTGTTTTTTCAACATATTAACAATATCATCCATTGTATTACCTGTGTCGACAATATCTTCTACTATTATTATATCCTTGCCCTTAATATCAGTGTTTAGTCCAATTAGTTCTTTAGTTTTTCCTGTAGAGGAAAGTCCATCGTAGGATGATATTTTTATGAAAGTAATTGTTGGTAATCCTTCTATTTGTTTGAATAAATCTGAAGCAAAAAGAAAAGCACCATTCAAAATAACAATAAAACATATTTCTTTTCCCAAATAATCACTATTGATTTTTTGACTTAAAGACTTAATAATTAAATCAATTTCTTTGCTTTCTATATATTTTTCAAAGGTTTTCCCTTTAATATTGATTTTTTCCACAAAACTACATTTAAAATGCAAAGTTAAACTAAAAAGATGAATTACTTAGCAATTAAAGAGCAAATTGCAAAATAGGACATTATCCCCATTGCATTTTTAATGGCTTCTTCATCAATATCAAGAACTGATGTGTGGAGGTTAGTTATAGGCATACCTTCTTTTCTTGTACCAACTCTAAAATAACAACTTGGAGCTTTTTGTGAGAAATAAGAAAAATCTTCTGCGGTCATTCTTGCATCAATATTCAAGACCTTATCCTCTCCTAAATATTCTTTTGAAAGTTCAAAGGCATATTTTGTAAGTTCTGGATTATTGTAAACATAAGGGTAGCCATGGTCAATAAAAACTTTTGCTTCAGCAGAAAATGCCTTTGCCGTTTGGGTTGCGATATTTTCTATCAGGCGATGACATTCCTTTCTCCAGTCCTCATCAAATGTTCTAATAATTCCTTCCATATGAACAGAATTAGGAATAATATTTGTTCTCCCCTCTCCAATAAACTTGCCAATTGAAAAAGTTGTTGGAGTGGTAGGGTTGGCATTTCTTGAAACTATCGATTGAAGTGCGATCACAACATGTGAGGCTGCAAGAATAGGGTCAATATTCAAATCGGGTGTTGCTCCATGACCACCTCTCCCATTTATATCAATATAAATCTCATCAGTTGAGGCCATACATTTTCCTTCTTTCATCCCAATGTATCCAGAATACATCTCAGGAGTAGAGTGAAAAGCAAAAATCTTGCTTGGAGTTATCTTCTCAAAAATCCCATCCCTTAACATCTTTAATGCACCCCCTGGATAAGTTTCTTCTGAGGGTTGAAAAATAAACATCACCTTTCCTTCAAACTTATCTTTTAATTCATTTATTATTTTTATTGCTCCAAGCAAAGAAGACATATGAAGATCGTGACCACAAGCATGCATAACGCCATTATTCACTGACTTAAATTCCAAATCTGTTTCTTCCTTAATTGGTAGTGCATCCATATCAGCCCTTAATGCCACACAGTCTTTTTGAGGATTCTTGCCCTCAACAAAACCGTAGATACCATATCCTCCAACGTTATTCTTATACTCTAAACCAAGCTCGTCCAATTTTGAACAAATAAATTTAGAAGTGTTTTCTTCAAAATTGGAAAGCTCTGGGTATTTGTGAAAATGACGACGATATTCAACAATTTCGTTAAAGTATTTCTCAGCAATTTTTTTGATATCTTCTTTAATGGTTTTATCCTTAATCATTTCAGTAAAAATTATTAATATATGTTTGCTTCCGTGTTTTAAAGTACAAAGGTAGTTAGTTTTTTATTTTATACTCAATTTTATAATAAGATATTTTTATATCCAATCATTTGTTTGAAAATAAATACTTAATTTCGCCGATTAAAGAAAAATAAGAGAGTTGAATAAATACAAGTAATTAGAAATATGAAATCAAAGACATTAATAATAGTTTTAGTATTGTCAATCTCCATAGTATTTATTTCATGTAAGAATGGGGATGAGAAAATTATTGGTAAGTGGCAGCATATTCTTATTGTAGGATATTCTATCCAAGGATCCGATACTTTGGATATGACTCAATACCCTCCAACTTTCAATAGTTTTAGAGATGATAGCACCTTATTAATCTCAAATGGACAACAAGAGGTTAATGTGAGATATTTTATTAGGGAAAAGAAACTTTATTCCTATCAATTAGGAGCTGAAGACACTTCAATTATGGAAATAAAAAAACTCAACAATAAAGAATTGATACTTGAGGTTTCAATAAATGATGAGAACCAAAGGAAAGAAAGCTTATACTATAAGAAAGTAAAATAAAGACAATATTTGAAGATTAATTAGATCAAACAAATGAAATTAAATCAAGTATAAATAAAAAAAGAGTTGATATATATTTAAATATATGGAGTTAAAATCTGTATTATTAAAAATCTTTTCTTGATAACCTTATGCAATCTATTCAAAAATAAAATATTAATTTTGACACTTAAATAATAAGTTATGAAACAAGTATTTGATTTTTTAAATGAATGTGGGGTTTTCTATATCGCCACTATTGATGAGGATCAACCTCGAGTTCGTCCTTTTGGTGCTATTAATATTTTTGAAGACAAACTTTATATTCAAACTGGTAAGGTGAAGTCTTTTTCAAAACAAATTGCAAAAAATCCTAAAGTTGAGATTTCTGCAATGAAGGGTCGTGATATATGGATAAGAGTTCAAGCTATTTTGGTGGAAGATAATAAGGTTGAAGCGAGAGAAAGTATGCTTGATAAATATCCTCAATTAAAGTCGATATATTCTGTAAATGATAGCAATACTCAAGTTTTCTATTTAAAAGATGTTGTTGCAACAATATCCTCTTTTACTGAACCTCCTATTATAATCAAATTCTAAAAAATAGTTTGCGAGATTTATTTTGTGAACTGAACGTACGAAAATTTAGTACCTTCAGTTCACGAAATGATTTCTGCGATTAACATCTATATTAAAAATTTAATAAGGTTTGTGAGAGTAAAAGCGTTCAAATTGTTATGTAAATATACAGGCTGAGTTTGCAACATAAAAAATTATATTAAATTTATTTGATAATTAGTATTTAATGTTTACATTTGCACGTTAGCATTTTCGTAACAGAATATAAAAATAAATATTATGAAATCAAGATTTTTGTTTTTTTACTGCTTTTTTATACTTGTTGTATCAAGCCTTTGGGCTATTCCAGCCTCCAATCAAATTTTTACTCAAAGACAATCAGATGGACGTTCAATCACTTTTACTCTTAATGGTGATGAGTTTATTTGGTGGGCAAAAAGTGTTGATAATTTCACATTAATAGGAAATAATGGAGGAGAATTGGTTTATGCCATAAAGAATGAAAAAGGTGATTTAATTCCTTCTTCTGTCTTGGCCTCTAATCCAGAGGAAAGAACAATTGAAGAAAACTTATTTTTAAATCAATTGGAGAAAAACTTATTCTATAGTGATAATCAATTGGAGAATGTAAGAAAGAAAAAAAAAGATAGATATAAAGATAATAGTAAAAACTCTATTCAAAGAGTACCTACAATTGGTAATCCTAATTTCTTAGTTATCTTGGTTAATTTCTCTGATGTAAGTTTTGATTCTTATAATATTAGTCAAATAAATAATCAAATATCACAAACAAATTACACTTCAAATGGAGCGACTGGTTCTGTTAAGGATTATTTCTTTGATAATTCTATGGGACTTTTGAATGCAAATTTCACTGTTGTTGGTCCTTTTACACTTCCTCATACAAGAGCTTATTATGGAGCTCAAACTTCTTATGATGTTGATAGTCTTCCTAATCAAATGGCTTATGATGCTGTGTCATTGGCTAATAGTAATGTCAATTTTGCTTCTTTTGATAATGATAATGATGGATTTGTTGATATGGTTCATATAATTTATCCAGGCAGAGGACAACATAATGGAGGTGGAACTGATGCTATTTGGGCTCATTCTTCGAATTTTCCCTCAGGAACTTCATTTGATGGGGTTAATTTCTATAAGTACTCTTGCTCTTCGGAGTTGCAATACGACCAAAGTTGTGATGGAATAGGTGCAATATGCCACGAAATGTCTCATGTCTTAGGTCTTCCTGATTTCTATGATACAGACTATGCGGGTTCTGGTGGATTATCTATTCATTTAGGTTCTTGGGATTTAATGGCAAGTGGTGGATATAATAATAATTCTTTTACCCCTCCTTTTCTTTCAGGAGTTGAAAGAAAAATATTAGGCTGGGTTAATCCTATAATAATTACAGATAGTTTAATTTGTTCTCTCCCTCCTTTAAGTGATAGCAATAAGGTTTATAGAATAAATTTAAGTTCTAACGAATATCTTATGTTGGAAAATAGAAACCAAAAGAGATGGGATGAATATACTGAGGGAAAAGGAATATTAGTGTTTCATTGTGACAATGCGAAGATAAGCAACTTTTATGATATTAATACAATCCCAACAGATAGAGGTTGCTTTATTGAACCTGCTAATGGTAATTATGATAGTTCTTTTACTTCTTCTACTCCTTTTCCGGGAGCAAATAACGTAACATCTCTCTTAAATCCAACACTAAAAAATGGAACTGTAACTGATATCACAATAAATAATATAGCCTACAATCAAGACTCTATTATTACTTTTAATTATAACAATATAGTAGGCGTTAGAGTGGATGCTCATAATATTACTAATACGTCAGCACTATTAAAGGCAACTTATACTCCTATAAATATTATCTCAAAAGGTTTTATTTATAGAAATATCATCTCAGATACTTTTTCAATAAAATCTCTCAATACAGTTCGTTTCGAATATCGCCTTTACAATTTAAGCCCTAATACAGAATATGAGTATAAAGCTTATATCATTAACTCTAATTTAGATACAATTTATAGCCCTTTACAAACTTTTATTACACCAGAAAATAC
>Ga0172378_10001905_pt1 | contig 19401 bp, 12 predicted proteins | sample GrowelOW332metaG_FD_119755 | JGI IMG/M metagenome (GOLD analysis project Ga0172378, IMG submission 119755) | Groundwater microbial communities from an aquifer near a municipal landfill in Southern Ontario, Canada - Pumphouse #3_1 metaG | ecosystem: Environmental > Aquatic > Deep subsurface >... | reverse complement strand
TCTTCCCATTCCGAACAGAGAAGTTAAGCCCAATCACGCCGATGGTACTGCCGAAAGGTGGGAGAGTAGGTAGTCGCCGTTTTAAGAGAAGTCCCGAAGATTAAGTTCTTCGGGACTTCTTGTTATATAAGAATATAAATACATAAAATATGAACAATAAATCAACCTCTTTGCAAGGACATCTATATGTCTTTTTAGCTACGTTTTTAATCTCTGGATCTGTCATTGCTTGTAAATTGTTAGCGAATTCCATGAATCCATTGGGTTTGACTTTGTTACGATTTATAATCGCTACTGTTGTCTTTGCTCCAATTGTCTTGTTTGATAAAACAAAACGATATCAAATTAAGAAGGCTTTACCGCGGAGTTTCATTATCAGTTTCTTTTATAGTATGTATTTTGTCGCTATGTTTGCTGCCTTGGCAGAGACTAATGTCTTGCATGTCGGTACATTAGGAACTTTGGCTCCTTTGGTTACTGCTCTGTTTGCAATTCCTCTATTTGGTACGCGGATTGGTTGGATGAAATTGATTGTTTATATTATCGCAATAGTTGGTACTTCTATTATTGTTTTTAATGGTAGCTTACATTCTCTGTTGCAATTCTCTTTGAATCATGGAGATATGATTTACCTTATTGGTGTGTTACTTATCTCTCTGTATTACATTGCTTTGCGTGGGTTACATGGAGGAATCAATCCTTCTGTTTTGGCTTTTTGTACTTTGACGTGTGGTACTTTGTGGATTGCCGGAGCTATGATCTTTCTACATATTCCTTTGGATATATCTCAAATAAATACTTCAACAGAAATTGTTAGTCTCTTGTATGTGGCTATTTTCACTACTTGTCTGACCGCTTATCTTTTCCAAAAGGGCAGTACTTTATTGTCGTCTACTCGGGTAAGTGCTTATCAATATACTCAGCCTATATTGGTTGCTGTAATGGCAATATTTATTTTCGGTGATGTCCCTTCTGTTTTAGGATGGATAGGAGCTGGTATCTCTATTATTGCTACTGTGGTTTTGTTAGCTATGAAAGAGACAAAATAGTATCCATAGGATGTGGAACATCCCGCAATTAGTTTACATGACTACATGCAGAACTACATGCAGAACTGCTTTGTAGAGTCCTGTATGTTGGTTATAATTTGTGGATTTATTTAATTCTAGATAGATACCCTATTCACTCTATGCTCAGCCTGAAGAGGTGATTAACTAATTGATGTGATGTGGGAAGTTTTATTTGTAAAGAAGAAAGATACAGGGACGCTTACCGATGGTAGGTGTCTCTTTTTGCCATGAACTGATTTCTTTTGTGATGATTTCTTCATCTTCACAGGTTATGTTAGCTGCAATACAAAGTTTTGTTTGAGGTCTGCAAGTAGCTAAGATATCAGCTAATAGCTTATCATTACGATAAGGTGTTTCGATGAATAGTTGTGTTTGTTGTTCACTATAGATACGTCCTTCGAGTTGTTTGATTCGTTTGGTCCTGTCAGATGCTTGTATTGGTAAGTAGCCATGAAAAGCAAAACTCTGTCCATTGAATCCACTTGCCATGACAGATAAAATGATACTTGATGGACCTACTAATGGAATCACAGACAAGCCTTTTCGTTGTGCGATACTCACTACATCAGCACCTGGATCTGCTATGGCTGGACATCCGGCTTCACTTATGATAGCCATCGGTTGACCTGATTCTAATGGTTGAAGGTATTCAGCTATTGCTTCTGGAGTAGTTCGCTTGTTGAGCGTTTTAAAGGTCAACGAGTCTATATCAATAGATTTATCTACTTGCTTAAGAAAACGACGCGCACTGCGTACATCTTCTACTATAAAATGTTTGATATTACGTACAATCAATTGGTTATACGCTGGGAGAGCACGTTCAATAGGTGTATCTCCAAGAGTTACTGGAACTAAATATAGTGCAGCACTTATGCCTTCTACCTCTGATGAGATAGAAGGTAAAGTCTGTGCATTTTCACTATCAGCCGTTGTATAGTTGCTGAATGGTTTATTGTTATGAATCATTGATCTATGTATGGTGTAATACTAACCGTAGATGATATTTCCTTCTTCATCTAAATGCTCTTCAAGTCCTTTTTCGTATGTTTCCATAGCTCTAAGACTCATTCCTACATTAGAGAAACCTCCATCATTGAATAAGTTTTGCATAGTTACCTTACGAGTTAAATCGCTGAACATGGCTACACAATAGTCTGCACAATCATCTGCAGTAGCATTGCCTAGTGGTGACATCATATCTGAGAAATGAAGCATCTTGGTCATGTCTTTAACTCCAGCACCTGCGGTAGTCATAGTAGGAGATTGTGAGATAGTATTGATACGTACTCCACTTTCTCGGCCATAGATATAGCCGAAACTACGTGCTATAGATTCTAGAAGTGATTTTGCATCTGCCATATCATTATAGCCAAAGAAAGTTCTTTGGGCTGCAATATAGGTAAGGGCTAATATAGATCCTCCCTTTGAGATAGCATCTAGCTTCTTAGCACTCTGAATCATTTTGTGGAAAGAGATTGCAGATATATCTAATGTCTTGTCTAAGAATTTATAGTCGAGGTCATCATAAGTACGTTTCTTACGTACGTTAGGTGACATACCAATTGAGTGTAGGACAAAATCAATTTGACCACCAAGCATTTCCATTGATGTTGAAAATACATTTTCCATATCTTCTACGTTGGTTGCATCAGCTGGAATCACTTCGGCTCCTATAGTAGCAGCTAGTGTGGTGATATCTCCCATGCGGATTGCCATAGCTGTATTACTGAGTGTAATAGTAGCTCCTTCTTCAACACATCTTTTGGCTACTTTCCATGCAATTGATTGCTCGTTTAGTACTCCAAAAATAACGCCTTTTTTTCCTTTAAGTAAATTGTAGCTCATTATATTAATTTTTTTTGTTCTTTTTCCTGATTTAATGAATGGCAAAGATACGACAATTAGTTGATTAAAGAATAAAGGAAAGTATAGAAAGTAATAATGTAGTGCACAAAGTATATAATATTGTGCAGTATTTTGGTCAAATTAGTGATAAATGAATTCTTGTAGTACTAAAATAAGTAAGGGCCTTGCATCTCTGCAAAGCCCAGACAGTAAAAGTTAAGATGAGAAAGAAAATCTCACGATTTTCATAACTCTTCTAACCTTAAATCTAAATCTCTATGAAAAAAACGTTACCGCAAAGATAATATTTTTTTCCGCTTTTTGGTTGTCTGTTTCTTATTTGTACTCTTAAATAACACAAAGTAATGTTATCTTAATTCGTCGTAATGGCTATTTTATACGATTTCTCTTCAATCAAAGCGCAATAACAAGGAGTCTTTGAAAGGATATCTGCTACTCCTGTGACAAACAATTGTTTTCTTGCCCTAGTAATGGCAACATTCAGCTTACGATCGATCAATTGGCCATTTTCTTCCACTAAATTTGAAAGTTGATTCATCTGAAGGGAATCATTGACTGAGATTGAATAGATAATAATATCCCTTTGACTACCTTGAAAGCGTTCTACGGTATCGACTATTATAAATTCAGTTCCTGGTAAATCTAGTTCATCAATCGCCTGTTGTATATGGGCAATTTGACTTCTATATGACGTAATGATTCCGAGTGTCTTTGGTTTGAAGGCACCATATTGCACGGCTAATAGTTTAATCAGTCTGATGACTATTTCTACCTCATCTTTGTTATATTTAATCGGTCTGATTGTTCCTTCTTGTACTCTTGATGGAATAAAAGTGGTGCGTCTGGTTATTAGTTCAACATAAGGATCTGTTGCTTTTTTCAAAGCTATATTTAGTTGGATCTCTTTCTCTAGTTGATGCGGTAAACCAAGTGCAATCAATTGATTGTTGTAAAATAAGCGATTGGCCAATTTAGCTACTTCGGGATGCATTCTTCCGTGTATAGTGAGGGTGTTGATAGCACGTGTATCGTGATTTTCCAGACAAGACTTATACAATCGTTCGAATAATGAGTTCTTTAGGTTGAACAACCCAATCTTGTTTAATAATACATTATTGATAAGGGATTCTTTTTCATCTTGTATGACCACAGCAGGTAATTGTTTGTAATCTCCAATCATCACAAAGCGTTCTATGGCATTTTGTCCATCTGCCCTAGTATATGAAAGCAATGGAAGTATTTGAGGCTCTAGTATCTGAGTTGCTTCATCTATAATAGCTATATCAAAATGTTTTAACTCAAGCAAATCATGACGATTGGTGATAGAAGATACTGTACCGACAATTATGCGTTGCGCATCTATGTACTGTTGTATCTCGCTTACTTTACTAAAGGATTCAATTTGTTTATCAAGTAAATGTTTGTTATACTGTCGAGAACAAGATATTTTATTTCCAATTCTTGTATAATTTAAATTCTTGTCAATGGATTCTAGTGATTCGCATATTTCATCAACAGCTCTATTTGTATAAGCCAAAAGTAATATCTGATGTTGCTTAATCTCTAGATTCATCTCGACCATCTTTTTTAAAGCACAACTTGTTTTACCTGTTCCTGGAGGTCCTACCAAAAGTACAAAGTCTCTAGCTGCTAAAGTCTGTAACGCTACTTCTTTAAATTTATCTTTGGTCCTTCGTGATTCTTCTATTGCATCATCATATTGAGTATCAAATACCGGTTTTCGTTGTGACAGGAGCAAATCTTTTCTAGATTGCTTGGTCATCCTGAAGAGGCCAAGTCCATTGAGCAAACCTCTGAATAAGTTATCCATATAGTTGTGTTCAATGGTGTAGGGGATATCAAGACTAAAAATACTTTCATCATGTTGAGTTGCAAGTAAGAAAACGCGAACTGTATCCATTTTAATCTCTTGAATAAATCCTTTGATTAAGCGATGATTACTCACATTATCTGATTCCTTTGTTTGTGGATAAAACAGAATCGAATCTCCTTTTCTAAAGTTGGGTAGGAGTTTCACATTGAGTCTTTTATTTTGACTTTCTGTTTCGTTTGTCATCATATCATTTGGCATTCTTTTGGGAGCTGAAGTTTCTTTGATTTCAAAAGTGATAGATGGGTTGTGACTTTCAGTAGCTTGATTCTCTACAATATACAAGTCAGTTAATATTTCGCCAGCTTCTTTTTGATCTTCTTTCGTCTTTTTCCATAAGGTAGATGCCCCAGCAATTCCCTCTTTAGTGTCGTATCCTATTTTACTTTTCCATTGCTCGCGGATAATAAAACGGAACAATGCATCATGGTATGCTCTTTCTAGAGGTGAAAGCGTACTCAACGATTTTTGAAACTTAAAAATTTGTGGTTTCAGATAAGCATTCCATAAGCGGTCTTTAATTTTATCTGTATTGAGCGATTCTGGAGTGATGCTATCGAGTATCTGAGAGACGAAATCAATAGATGGGCTATGAGCTATTTTTTCCAATAACTTCACTATACCATTGCGTACTGTAATCGCCCGATTGATCAGTGTATCTTCTACCGATTCAGCCATTAATAATGGGTATCGTGTATAAAGCAAATAAGGATGAATATCCTTGTAATCAGTCCCTTCAACTTCATGTATGACCGCTCGGTATAGTTGCATCTGTACCTGGTGATTCAATTTTGATTTGGGGTCTTTGCTAAGTCCATATTCATTGGCTCTTCCTGATTTCATCTCGATAAGAGCATGTAAGTCACTTTGAAGATAATCAAGCCTTCCTTGTAATCCAAGTTGTGGGCAGATATATGAGGGCTCAAGAATTGCTTTTTCTCTATTCAGCTGATACTTTTGTTCTTTAAAGGTTTTAAGGACCATTTTTTCTAAATGACTATAGTGTCTGAAGCATTCGTCCCTAAAAGCTCTTGCATCATCAATATGTTTGAGTTCAGGGAGAGCAGCAAATTGTAATGGGGCGAGATGGAATGCTTTGTTCATGGCCTCTCGAAATGTAGGTTGCTTTGAATAAATCCATACATCCAACATTGTATTAACAATATTACCAAGAAGTAATGGCTTAGACATTTGAGCAGAAGATAATATTCCCATAATATAGTTTCTCGGGTCAGAACCATAATCTTTGAAACATTCTGCCACTGCACTGATATCCAATAAGTAATCAGGAAAATCTATATTGTAATTTTTCTTTTCGCTATTCATCCATTGTACTTTTGTAATCAATACTTTATTTTTCTTTCTTCTTAGTAGGCCATGCGTAAAGGAGAAGAGAAACGGTTATAATGATGATACCTATAATGGAAGGTAAGTCAATGACTTCATCAGGCAGGATTGTCCATGACAAGATGCATCCAGTAACTGGGATAATAAATTTCCACATATTCAGTTCACTAACTTTTACATGAGGTTTTTTTAGGATAGTATACCAGATAGAGAAACCAGCTGCTGAGATGAATGAAAGCCAACAAAGGGCTATCCAGAATTCTGCAGGATATCCGTTGTTAACTGGATTTTCTATCCATCTTGCAGAGAAGAATAAGAGTAATCCTCCTGTAAAATTGGCAAAACTAGTCAATGCAATTGGGTGTATATCAAGCATATATTTCGCTACTACAATATTTGTAGAACCTCCAACGAGACTTGATACAAGGAGTAATATGACTCCTATATAGAAGTTCGAATCACTTCCGAGCATTTCTCCTTTAGTAAGTGATATGAATGTTACACCAGCTATACCTAATAATATGGCTCCTGTCTTTCGCCATGTCATTCTATCTCCTTGCATTGTGAAATGAGCCAGTACGGCTATTATCAAGGGAGCTCCACCAACAATCATAGCGGCTGTAGCAGCTGGAACTAAATTCAGTCCAGCGAAAAATAGGCCATATTGTAGGAAGGTTTGTAAAAAGGCAAAGAAGAGTAAAAATCGCCAATGTTTTAAGGTCTCTCGTAAAGAGACTTTTTGTATGAATAGTAAAGGCCATAGGAAAATACCAGCTAATATAAATCGAACTCCAGAAAGTTCAAATGGTCCCATATAACGAAATCCTATTTTAGCTCCGACAAAGGCTGAACCCCAGAGGATACAAGCTATGATAGCCCATAATGTATATTTTAGTTTCATTTATTTCGTTATTGTTAAGTGAATGGAAAATCAGATAGTTTCACTAGATTAATTTTGATGCCAAAAAGAGGGAGTGAAGAGAACGAGGACTGTGAAAAGTTCCAAACGCCCGAGAAGCATATAAAAAGACAAAATCCATTTGCATGAATCTGGTAGAGCATTCCATGTGACAGCAGGTCCAAAGGCTCCTAACCCAGGTCCCATATTACCTATAGCAGAGATGATACATCCTAAAGATTCAGTAAAGCCAACCCCTTCAAACATCATCAGGAGACTTCCCAATATGACTAATACAAGATATACAAACGTAAAAGATAAGACTCGGTTCTTGATGTCACTAGAAATAGGGTGGTTATTGACTCTTACAGGCAGTACCGCATGCGGGTGAATGAGATTTTTTAATTCATTGAGAGACATACGGGTCATGATGGCTAATCGAATGCTTTTGATTCCCCCAGTTGTGCTACCTGCGCAAGCACCCATCAACATAACTAGAGTTAGCAAAGCCCAAGCGACTGTGGGCCATAGGACATAATCTGCAGTGGCATATCCGGTCGAAGTATGCAATGAGGCTACCTGGAAAAAAGCTAATCTAAATGATTCCTCAAATCCCACATTTATAGGATTACGTGCATATAATATATAGGCAATTAACGTGGTAAAGACAATGACTGACCCAATATACCATCGCAATTCAGTATCTTTAAAAAAATGCTTTATTTTTCCAGAAAAGGCTAAAAGTAAAATACTGAAATTGATTCCGCTAATCGTCATGAAGATGGCTATTACATACTCAATATATGGAGAATGATAATCAGCTATGCTTCCTTGTCTAGGGCTATAACCGCCGGTACTAATCGTTGTAAATGCATGGCAGATAGATTCGAAGAGATTCATGCCTCCTAAAAGTAAGAAAACTACTTCAAAGATAGTCAAGGTCAAATAGATACTCCATATCCATTTAGCAGCAACTCCCATCCGAGGGAGTACTTTTCCTTTGACAGGTCCTGAGGTTTCTGCTGCAATTAGATGTAAACTGCCGACTCCAAAGAGGGGAAGAACAGCTATGGTAAAAAAGACAATTCCTAATCCTCCAATCCATTGGGTAAGCGAACGCCAAAAGAGTAAGGATTTGGGTAATGATTCTATATCATCGAGTATTGTAGCTCCAGTAGTGGTAAATCCGGAAATTGTTTCGAAAAAAGCGTTTGTGATATCTGGAATGGCTCCACTCAAAAGAAATGGGAGCATACCCAAAACAGAAACGACGACCCATGCGCTAGTTATCATTAAGAAACTGTCTCTGCGAGAAAAGGTAACTTTAGCATCTTTTCCGTAGTAGGCTGCGATCAATGCAACAATTAAAGTGATACCAATAGATTTGAGTAAAGGATATAATGCAGTATCTATCTCATGATATAAAACAGCTACTCCCCCAGTCAATAACATAAAAAGAGCTGTGAAACCGAGGAGAAAGCCCATTATTTTAGATAGCATTTTTGTATTTATCATTCCCCAAACTATATTTTATTAGTTGCTATTTTCTGAATCTATAGATTTATACCATAGTATCAATGTTTTGACCAAAATTCACGAGTAAACAGTACAAATACTGTGAACAATTCCAGTCGTCCTATAAGCATAATGAAGGACAATACCCATTTTGCTGCATCTGGAAGGGAAGACCAAGTTGCTGCCGGTCCGTATTTACCTAATCCAGGACCTACACCTCCAAGAGCGGAGATAACACAACCAAAACTTTCAATAAAACCAACATTTAATGCCATTAATACCAAAGCACCAATGCCTATAGTTAGCATGTAACAAAAAGCATAAGCAAAGATACGATTTATTAGTGAAGCTTGGATGACTTGTCCATTAAATTTAGTTGAGAATACGGCTTGAGGATGAATGATGTTTTTGATGTGGCTCTCAACGATTCGCCACATACTGACGATGCGTACTCCTTTTATTCCACCAGTAGTGCTACCTGCACAAGCACCTGTTATCATAACAAAAGTAAGACAAGCCCACGTGATAGGAGGCCAAATCATAAAATCAGCTGTTGCAAAACCGCAAGTGGTATGCAAAGATGCCACTTGAAATAGCGCTAATCTGAATGATTCTTCTACTCCTTTGTTCATCTTGAAATAAAGCGCTGCAGTTATGATGGCAGTAAATAGGACCATTGACTTGAGGAACCATCTCCATTCATCATCTTTCCAGAACTTTTTGAATTTTCCACGGAGAAGGGTGAACAACATCATAAAATTGATTCCACTCAATATCATGAATATTGATATTACATATTCTATATATGGGGAGTGATAAGCCGCAATACTATCTTGTCGTGGACTAAATCCTCCAGTACTTGTTGTGGTAAATGCATGACAGACAGCATCAAAAAGAGACATGTGTCCTAATAATAAAAACAAGACTTCCAATAGAGTCAAGCCTAAATATAGAGTCCATATCCATCTAGCCGTTACGACTATACGAGGAAATAATTTATCTACAGTTGGACCTGCACTTTCTGCTGCAAAAAATTGCATTCCCCCAATACCAAAAAAAGGAAAGATAGCAATAGTGAAAAAGACAATACCTAAACCACCAATCCATTGAGTTAGGCTACGCCAATAAAGTAAGCCATGTGGCATAGCTTCTATATGATTCAGTATGGTAGCTCCCGTAGTGGAGAAACCAGACATTGTTTCGAAGAAGGCATCGGTCACATTTGGGATATGTCCATCTATAAGAAAGGGAAGCATCCCAAAAAGAGGCCATAAAATCCATGCTATTGTTACTAATAAGAAGCTATCACGATTACGTATGTTAGCTGGTGCATGACGTCCTCCCAAAGCAAAAAGAACACCTGAAATAGCTGTAATAAAGGACGAAAGTAATAAGCTATGCAAGTCTCCTTCGCTTCCATAGAGTAATGATACCCCAGTCGCTGTAAGCATCATTGCTGCTTCCAATAGTAGTAGGAAAGAGATGACACGAGACAACATTTTTACATTTATAGACATGTGAAATTATTTGAAATATTTTTCGATTTTCTTAATCATCATATTCAAGCAAAAGACCATAACATGATCATCCGGTAATATCATTGTATCTCCAGTAACCAATAAACCTTGTCCTTTTCTAATTAGACCTCCTATAGTGACCCCTTTTGGCAAATCCAAATCTTTAACTGGTCTTTTAGTTATTTTGGTTCCTTCTTTTACCTGAAATTCTGCTACATCAGCATTTGCGAAAGTAAGACATTTTACATTTGTGACATCAGCATCGAGCATCATTTGATATATGTGACTGGCAGCAATCAATTTTTTGTTAATTACAGAACCTATATTTAGATTCTCTGCCATGTTGATATAATCTAGATTTTCCACTTCTGCTACACTTTTTGATATACCCATTCGTTGAGCAGATAAGCAAGCTAATATATTGGTTTCACTATTTCCCGTCAGAGCTACAAAAGCATCCATATGTTCAAGTCCTTCTTCTTTAAGAAGTTCCAAGTCACGTCCATCACCATTAATAACCATGACGGTGTCTTTGACTATCTCCACGAGCCGTTCACAACGTCGTTTATCTTGTTCAATGATTTTAATATTCATGTAATCTGGAGCTTGCATTGTTGTTCTGCTAGCTATACGACTTCCACCCATGATGAGAACATTACGTATATCTTCTTCGTCTTCTTGCCCACTAATCTTTCGGATATAAGGTATATACTGTTTGGTTGTGATAAAATAGACAATATCTCCGACTATAATACTATGGTCTCCGTGAGGAATGATTGTTTTGTTATCTCTCGAGATAGCTACAACATGAAAAGGAATATCCTTACTGCCTAATTCAGCCAAAGTTTTATTAAGTATTTCTGACTCTTTGAGCATTTTTACTCCAATCATAATTAGAGCTCCGTTATAAAATTCAGTCCATTGCTTAACCCAGCTCATGCGGATCGATAAGACTATTTCTTCAGCAGCCAGCATTTCTGGATAGATGAGTGAATCAATACCTAGTTCTTTCCAGAATTCACGATTTTTTGGTTTTACATATTCGAAGTCATCTACTCTAGCAACTGTCTTTTTAGCTCCGAGGCTGTGAGCTATAATACATGCAGTTAGGTTTCTACTTTCATCTGTTGTTACAGCTATAAATAAATCAGACTGACCTGCTCCGACCTCCTTTAAAGTGGCGATAGAAATTGGTTTTCCTACTACGGTCATCAAATCATGATTGCTACTAATCAATGATAATTTTTCTTCATCTTCATCGATTAATATAATATCTTGTCGTTCCTTAGCAAGCATTGTAGCTAAATGGGTACCTATAGCACCAGCACCAGCGATTATTATTTTCATTATTTATAGCCTTATTTTTGTGTTATTTATTTCTCTTTAAAATCATTTTTACCACACTATCTTGGTCCATATTGCAAATTTTGTATAGCTCTTTGGGGAGTCCATGAACTACAAACTGATCGTCAATGCCAATTTTGTCTAAAGTGACGGCACATTGATTTTCAGTAACATATTCACTCACTGCAGAGGCTAATCCTCCTTTGAGTACCCCATCTTCAATGGTAATGAGGTGTGCATGATTTTTACAAATAGTTGCCATTAGTTCGGTGTCTAGTGGTTTCAAAAAGCGCATATCGTAGTGTGCTACTTCTAGACCATATTTCGTATGAGCTTCTTCTGCTGCCTTCACTGCAACATTACCCAATGGACCCAAGGAAAGCAATGCGATAGAATCTCCATCACGAAGTTTACGACCAGTTCCAATAGGTATTTTATGCATCTCACATCTCCATGAAGATTCATCTCCACCGATAGCACCATCTGCATTTCCTCTAGGGTAACGAATAACAAAAGGTCCTTTCATTTCTGTCCTAGGAAGTTGTGCTGTGTACATCAAATGGCGTAATTCTTGAGCATTCATAGGAGAGGATATAATGACATTTGGTATCGGACGAAGATAAGCTAAGTCAAAAGCACCTTGATGAGTAGGCCCATCTTGACCTACAATTCCTGCTCTATCTAGACATAGGACAACCGGTAATTTTAGGAGTGCTACGTCATGAATCAAGTTATCATAGGCACGTTGCATAAATGTCGAATAGACATTACAAAAAGGGATCATTCCGTCTTTTGCTAATCCTCCTGAGAAGGTAACTGAATGAGCCTCTGCAATACCAACATCAAAGACACGCCCTGGCATTTCATGTTGCATGATATTCATGCTACATCCCGAAGGCATAGCAGGGGTAACGCCCAGAATTAAATCATTTTTTTGGGCTAATTCTAATAAAGTCTCTCCGAAAATTTCTTGATAACGTGGAGGCATTTTCTTTTTATCTTCAGCAGTTAAAAGTGTGCCGTCGGCTTTGAGTTTCTCCCCAGTTATTGGGTTGAAGTAACCTGGCGCATGCCAAGCGGGAGGATCTTTTTCAGCTGGAGCATAGCCTTTGCCTTTTTTTGTGTGTAAATGGAGTATTTTAGGTCCTCTAAGTTTCTTTACCTCTCTAAGAACACGTACTAGATTCTCGACATCGTGTCCATCTGTGGGGCCAAAATAACGGATATCCATTCCTTCGAACAGATTTCGTTGGCGAGTAAGAAAAGATTTGACACTATTTCCCAATCGAATAAGTGCTTTACGACGGTCGTCATTGAGGACCCCCATTTTAAATAGAGCTCTAGAAGCAGTATATCTGATTTTGTTGTAAGGATTGCTTGTGGTTAGATTGACGAGGTATTGGCTCATCCCTCCTACACTACGGTCTATAGACATATCATTATCATTGATGATAATCAGTAAGTCATTGGGCATGCTAGAGGCATTGTTTAATCCCTCAAAAGCAAGACCACCACTCATCGCTCCATCACCAATAATGGCTACTACCTCTCTATTCTCATGCTTTTGTTTAGCAGCCACTGCCATGCCTAGTGCTGCAGAAATAGAATTTGAGGCATGTCCTGCAGAAAAAGTATCATAAGGACTTTCTTCAGGCGATGGGAAAGGACGAATACCATTAAGTTGCCTATTAGTATGAAATGCTTCTCTACGACCTGTTAATAGTTTGTGCGCATAGGCTTGATGCCCTACATCCCATACTAGACGGTCATAAGGAGTATTAAAAACATAATGCAAAGCTACGGTCAGTTCTATGGTGCCTAGGTTTGCAGCAAAGTGTCCTGGATTTGTGGATAATTGATTGACAATTTCTTGTCGCAAATTATCACAAACACTTGGTAATTGGGTTATTTCCAATTGCTTCAGCTCTTCTGGACTATTTATATTTGTTGTTTGTTTTGTGGACATGTTTTCAGTTTCTTGCTAGCTTTTATATCTAGGGAGTTATTCCTGAAATAAAGGTGATTACGCACAAATATACACAATATAAGACGTAACTTATTCTTTAAGCTGTTTAAAGCAGCAAAAATACAAACTTTCTCATGAACTTATGGCTTCTTCAGATACATTTATTTTTTTTTACCTTAAAAACCCGTTGAAGGTCAACTATTTATTATCTTTGTAACAAGTTAAAAAACAAAAGTAGAAAAAATCGTTTATGGTTATCATTAAATAATCAATATGATAAATTTCAGTCCTCCTCTTAGTACTCCAGTAGGAGTAACTCCACTAAATCCAGCTATTCATTTAGATGCTAAAATGATGCTTTTAGGTTCTTGCTTCTCCCAGAATATAGGGAAAAAGATGGTTGAGAATAAGATGGATGTCTTGCTCAATCCCTATGGTATTCAATATAATCCAGTTAGCATCTTGTCTGCATTGAAGGAGATGATGGTTGGCAAAGTATATCAATCATCGGACCTTGTGAATCACAATGATTATTATCATAGTATGATGCATCATGGTGATTTCTCACATCATGAGGAACAAACTGTATTGTGTCAAATTAATGAACAGTTGCGAGAGGGGCATGCGCGCATGGCATGTATGGATTGGTTGATTTTGACATGGGGAACTGCTTGGGTATATGAACTTAAAGAGAATCAGCATATTGTAAGTAATTGCCATAAAATTCCTAGTTCACTTTTTTTGCGAAGAAGATTATCCGTATCAGAAATTGTTGATGGATATGTTCTCCTTTTTGAAAAACTATTTGCTGAAAATCCTCAAGTGAATGTCTTATTTACGGTTAGTCCAATTCGTCATCTAAGAGATGATGTGCATGAAAATCAATTGAGCAAATCTATCCTTTTATTAGCTCAAGAAATATTGATAACACGCTATCCAGAACGCATTCACTACTTTCCTGCCTACGAGATTCTATTAGATGAATTGCGCGACTATCGATTCTATGATGTTGATTTGACACATCCATCTATGACTGCTCAACAAATTATATGGAGTCATTTCGTTCAATCTTGCTTTGACAAGAAAATGCAAAAGTTTCTGGACATTTGGACTCCTATTCTTAAACAATTGGAACATAAACCTTTCGATGCAAAAAGTGCATCTTATCAGTCTTTTTTGTCTCAATTATTATCAAAAGTAATTACAATTTCTGAGAAGTTTTCTAGTTTAAACTTTTTGGATGAAATACAGAAAATAAAATGTTATATACAATAAAAGAAATAGCTAAGATTATACAGGCTGCTCGTTCTAATCTTTATGATTGCAATATATCTTGGATTTTGACTGATAGTAGATCTCTTTGTTTTCCTGATGAGACGCTTTTTTTTGCTCTAAAAACATCTCGAAATGATGGTTCCGATTATATTAAAGAATTGCATCAACGAGGAGTCAGAAACTTTGTAGTTTCTTGTCTTCCTGAGAATATAGCAGATTATGCTGAGAGCAATTTTTTACTAGTAAAAGACACTTTGGTTGCTCTTCAAACGCTTGCAGCAAGTCATCGTTCCAAATTCACTATACCTGTTATTGGCATTACAGGAAGTAACGGTAAAACCGTTGTTAAAGAATGGCTTAATCAATTACTTTCTCCTGATAGACATGTTGTTCGTTCACCTAGAAGTTACAATTCTCAAATAGGGGTAGCTCTTTCGATATGGCAACTGAATAAAGATGCTAATATTGGTGTCTTTGAAGCAGGAATTTCTCAGGTAGATGAGATGAGTCGCTTACAACCAATGATTCAACCTACTATAGGTGTCTTGACAAACATTGGAGGAGCACATCAAGAAAATTTTTCTTCAATGACAGAAAAATGCCTTGAGAAAATAGAATTGTTCAAAAATTGTGAAGTGCTCATCTATGATGCAGATGATGATTTGATTCGAGATTGTGTGTCTCGTTCTATGTTTTCAAGTAGAGAGATTGCATGGTCTCGCGAAGATAGAGAGCGACCTTTATTTATTAATGAAGTAGCTGTGATGGATACTTATACTCATATCGTATATACCTATCTAGGTATGCGTAATGAATTTGATATTCCATTTATAGATGATGCTTCATTGCAAAATGCCTTGCATTGTTTAGGTGTCTGTCTCTATTTGATGTTTACACCAGAACAGATTACTGAACGGATGGCTAAGTTGGAACCCGTAGCGATGCGTCTTGAAGTCAAAGAAGGAAAATTGAATAATCAGTTAATTAACGATAGTTACAATTCTGATCTTGGCTCTTTGGATATAGCATTGGATTTTTTGTATCGTAGATCAATGTTAAGTGGTATGCCTCGAACATTAATCTTATCTGATATACTTGAATCTGGTCATAGTAGCGGTACCTTGTATCGTCGTGTATCACAATTGCTTAAAGAGCGTAAGGTAGATGTGTTGATAGGAATTGGATCTCAAATCTCTGCATACGGAGAGGTATTTCATCAAAAAAGTTATTTCTTTGACTCAACTCGTTCTTTTCTTAATTCAGAATTGATTCATTCGTTGAATCATCAAACGATATTAGTTAAAGGAGCTAGAGTATTTCAATTCGAACAAATTATTGAACAATTGGAGTTGAAACGTCACGAAACTATTTTAGAAGTGAATTTATCGAATGTGATAGCTAACTATAATCGATACAAGGATAAATTAACGCATGGAGTGAAAATGATTGCAATGGTCAAGGCCTCAGCTTATGGTGCTGGAACTGTTGAAATTGCCAAAACTCTGCAAATGCATCATGTAGATTATCTTGCAGTAGCCTTAGCTGATGAAGGGGCTGAACTTCGTGAAGCAGGGATTACTACTGATATCATGGTGATGAATCCTGAACTAACAACCTTTAGAACCCTTTTTAATCAACGTTTGGAACCTGAAGTTTATAGTTTCGAAATGCTTGATGCTTTGATGCGTTTTGCACAACATGCAGGAGTCGCACAATTTCCTATACATATTAAACTGAATACGGGAATGAACCGTTTAGGATTTGACCCTCAGGATATAGATAAGCTAATTGATCGATTACGTGGACAAAATGCATTAGTCCCTCGTTCTATTTTTTCTCATTTTGTGGGAGCAGACGAAGTGAAATTTGATGATTTTACCCGTAAACAAATCAAGTTGTTTGATGAAACATCCTCTAAGTTTATAGCTGCTTTTAATCATAAAATATTACGTCATATCTGCAATACTGCAGGCATCACGCGATTTCCTGAAGCTCATTTTGATATGGTCCGTTTAGGTTTGGGGCTATATGGGATTGATTCGGTTAATAATGAGCTCTTAGATTGTGTGTGTACGTTGACTAGTACTATTTTACAGATTCATGATTTGGAACCTGATGAAACAGTAGGTTATGGCCGTAAAGGGTCTTTAACTAAAAAGTCGAAGGTAGCAGCTATTCCGATTGGTTATGCTGATGGAGTTAATAGGCATCTTGGTAATAGACATGGTTATTGTTTAGTTAATAATCAACCTGCTCCTTATGTAGGGAATATTTGTATGGATATAGCGATGATTGATGTTACAGATATAGATTGTAAAGTGGGAGATCCAGTAGAAATTTTTGGGGAGAAACTACCTGTTACTAAATTGGCAGAGTGGTTAGATACCATTCCTTATGAAGTTTTTACAAGTATGTCTTCTAGAGTCAAACGAATCTGTTTTCAAGAATAACTTAATGTTTAGTATTTAAAAGAACAATTTTTTTAAAGAAAGAAGAATCTGTTGTTTTCTATAAGTAAATGAGCTCCTTTTGGCAGTTATTTATCACTTAAATGTGACTAATTGTCAGCTTTATTACTAGTAGAGCAGTAGATTCTTCTTTTTGTATCTTATACGTTTGTATCTTATATATTATATAAGAAATTTTTTTCTGTCGATAGCCTTGTTTGGCACACAGCTTGCAAAAGTAGAGATAGACAGCATAATTGCAGTCGGGGGTATTTTTTGGATACCTCTACAAATTTGAACAAACAATATATAAATAATAAAACAAAACTATCATGGGAAAAATCATTGGAATTGACTTAGGAACAACAAACTCTTGTGTTGCTGTTTTCGAAGGTAACGAACCAGTAGTAATCGCGAACAGTGAAGGTAAACGTACTACTCCATCTATCGTAGCTTTTATAGAAGGTGGCGAACGTAAAGTAGGTGACCCTGCAAAACGTCAGGCTATCACTAACCCTGAAAAAACTATTAGTAGTATCAAACGTTTCATGGGTGAAAACTGGGACCAAGTACAAAAAGAAGTTGCACGTGTACCTTATAAGGTAATAAAGGGAGATAACAATACTCCACGTGTAGAAATTGGTGATCGTCTATATACTCCTCAAGAAATTTCTTCTATGGTTCTTCAGAAAATGAAGAAAACAGCTGAAGATTATCTTGGACAAGAGGTGAAAGAAGCTGTTATTACAGTACCTGCTTATTTTTCTGATTCTCAACGTCAAGCAACAAAAGAAGCTGGACAGATTGCTGGTCTTGAAGTTAAGCGTATTGTTAATGAGCCAACTGCTGCAGCTCTTGCTTATGGTATCGACAAAAGTGATAAAGAGATGAAGGTTGCTGTATTTGACCTTGGTGGTGGTACATTCGATATATCTATCCTTGAATTTGGTGGTGGTGTATTTGAAGTTTTGTCTACTAATGGTGATACGCATCTTGGTGGTGATGATTTTGACCAAGTAATTATCAATTGGTTAGTTGAAGAATTCAAGAAAGACGAAGGTGCTGATTTATCAAAAGATCCAATGGCCTTGCAACGTCTAAAAGAAGCTGCTGAGAAAGCTAAGATTGAACTTTCTTCTTCTACGTCTACAGAAATCAATTTACCATATATCATGCCAATCAACAATGTGCCTAAGCATCTTGTAAAGACATTGACTCGTGCTAAATTTGAAGAACTAGCTCACACGCTAATCGAAGACTGTAAAGAACCATGTCGTAAGGCTATGAAAGATGCAAATCTTTCAAATTCTGATATCGATGAAGTTATCTTGGTAGGTGGATCTTCTCGTATTCCTGCTATCCAGACATTGGTTAAAGATTTCTTTGGTAAGACTCCATCTAAGGGTGTTAATCCTGATGAAGTAGTTGCTCTAGGAGCTGCCGTTCAAGGAGCTGTTTTGAGTGATGATATCAAAGGGGTAGTCCTTCTTGATGTAACTCCATTATCAATGGGTATCGAAACTATGGGTGGTGTCGTAACTAAATTGATTGATGCAAATACGACTATTCCTTGTAAGAAAAGTGAGACATTCTCAACTGCAGCGGATAATCAAACTGAGGTTACTATCCATGTACTTCAAGGTGAACGTCCAATGGCTTCTCAGAACAAATCTATCGGTCAGTTTAATCTAGCAGGTATTGCTCCAGCTCGTCGTGGAGTTCCTCAGATTGAAGTAGCTTTTGATATTGATGCTAATGGTATCTTGAAAGTTAGTGCTAAGGATAAAGCAACTGGTAAGGAACAAACAATTCGTATCGAAGCTTCTTCTGGTCTAAGCAAAGAAGAGATCGAGAAGATGAAAGCTGAGGCTGATGCTAATGCAGAGGCAGATAAAAATGAACGTGAGAAGATTGATAAACTTAACCAAGCAGATTCAACTATCTTCCAAACTGAGAAACAGTTAGAAGAATTGGGTGACAAATTGCCAGCTGACAAGAAAGCACCTATCGAAGCTGCAATAGCTAAGTTGAAAGAAGCTCATAAGAATCAGGATCTTGCTGCTATTGATACTGCTATGGCAGAAGTAAATACAGCATTCCAAGCTGCTAGTGCAGATATGTACAAACAAGGTGCACAAGCAGATGCTCAACAAAACCAATCAGGTCCTCAACCAGGAGCTGAACAAGATCCAAATGCAGGAGCTAAACAAGGTGGAAATGATGCAGATGTACAAGATGCTGATTTCGAAGAAGTAAAGTAAGTAT
>Ga0172378_10001902_pt1 | contig 19417 bp, 14 predicted proteins | sample GrowelOW332metaG_FD_119755 | JGI IMG/M metagenome (GOLD analysis project Ga0172378, IMG submission 119755) | Groundwater microbial communities from an aquifer near a municipal landfill in Southern Ontario, Canada - Pumphouse #3_1 metaG | ecosystem: Environmental > Aquatic > Deep subsurface >... | reverse complement strand
TTATTTGTCTTTGAGTGTAAAAGTAACAATAATAAATTAATACACAAAATATTTATTGTATATTTTACACTTAAAACAAGAATAAAAAAATATTATCTTTTTTTGGCTTTAATATGTATGCTTTTAACTATCTGATTATCAATGTCAGAAATAGTTAAATTTATGTCGCCTTTTTCACCGTTAGATCGAATTATAACCAATCCTTGACCTCTGTATAGAAAAAACTTATTATCTTGCAGACTCCCTTTAATTTTAGGATAACTACTTCCTGCACCGATAATATTAGCTGGTCCTGAAATGTCAATCTTTAAAGGCATAGAACAGTTAGGTACTATATTTCCATCTTTATCTAGAGCAGATACTCTAACATAAGCTATTTCATCAGTGCTGTTTTCTATAATAGTATTTTCAGCTACTAATTTTAAACTTTCTACTTGTCCAGCTGTTTTTAAAACTTTAACGGTTTTTCCACCTTTCAAATCTGAACATACAGCTTTTAACTCACCTGCTTTATAATTTACTTTGAAAGATGCAGTTATGCCTTTATCTAAATCAATAGATTGTTTTCCTATTAATTTATCATTAAGAAATAAAGCTACATTGGAGTACTTAGTATAAACATTAACATTAAGAGTTTTACCTTCTTCTCCTGGCCAGGTCCAACTAGCTTCCTCTTTAGGCCAACCCCATCTATGTACTTGTTCCCATTTACCAGCTGGTATTGGTTCGTGAACTAAAATTTCAGCTTTGCTTTCATCCCAAACTACATCTCTGAAATATCCTTGAGGCTTTTTATTACCTATTAAATCGATATCACCACAATAACCATTAAACCATGGCCATGGTTGAGGATGTTGAAGACTGACTTCTTCAGTGACGTATTTAGAAATACCTATACCTGCTTCTCCTATGTAATCCATTCCAGTCCATACAAAATCACCAATAACATAAGGTAATTTCTCAGTTAATCGCCAATTTACATAAGCATTATAAGGATAAGACTCGGAACTATACATTATTCTATTCGGATATTTTTTATGGTCGCTTTCATAATTAAATGAATTATAATTATATCCAGCTATATCTGTTACTGCGAAAGCAGCAGGAGTATCTTTTTCCCAGGTAAGGCTTTATTACTATCTTCCCAAAAAGTAAATATAGCTTGAGTATTAGGTCTTGTAGCATCAAGACTACGTATTTTATCACCTATCATCTTAGCTATTTTTACACCACTAGCTCTACCTCTTTCAGGTATTTCATTGCCCATACTCCACATTATTATAGAAGGATGATTTCTATCTCTCGTTACCATAGCTGTGATATCTTTTTCCCAATTCTTATCAAAAAATCTATGATAATCATTAGCGGTTTTAGCCTCCTCCCATTGATCAAAAGCCTCTTCGATAACTAAAACTCCTAATTCATCACAAGCATCTAAAAAATACTTAGAAACAGGGTTATGACTAGTTCTGATACTATTAAACCCATTTTTCTTCATAAGTTCTACTTTACGATATTCAGCTCTTTTAAAAGAGGCAGCACCCAATAAACCATTATCATGATGCAGACATCCACCTTTTAATAACACATTCTTACCATTAAGTAGAAAACCCTTTTCGGCAGAAAATTCAATAGATCTAATCCCGAATTTAGTAGTATATTCATCAATCTGCTCATTACCTTTAAAGATTTGAATCTTAGCTAGATAAAGTCGAGGACTATCCATATCCCATAATAAAGGATTAGAAACATTTATATCGAAAGAAATATCTTTATTCCTATTATGAGGGATAGTTATTTCTTCTTCTTCAGTATCTGACTGAGCATTATCTGGGGCAATAAGCGTAGTGGCTACTGTAATATTCTCATCTTGTTTAGTAGCATTTGAGACCTTAAGTGCTACGTTTACTTTAGCTGTAGTAGTGCTAATAGTAGGAGTAGTAATAAACACATCCCAATCTACGACATGTACTTTATTAACAATAGAAAGTTTTACATCACGATATATACCAAAGCCTGCATACCATTTAGAATTATTCTCAGGATTATAGGCTTTAACTGCTATGACATTATCTTCCCCTACTTTAATGAAAGGAGTAATATCAACATTGAAAGGAGTATAGCCATAAAGATTTTCAGCAGCTTTATGTCCGTTTACATAAATTTTGGATTCAGACTGAATACCTCCAAAACTTACTATAAATTGTTTATCTGCATTTTCATTTTCAACTGTGAAATGTTTACGATACCAAGCTGTGCCACCTTTTAAAAAGCCAACAGCTCCATTACTCTGTGGACCTTTACAGAAAGGACCTACATGAGAAGAATCCTAGATATTTAAATCTTCAACGCCTATGTCATGAGGAAGATTAACTATTCTCCAAGAAGAATCATTAAAACTAGGATCAAGAGCTGAAGCGATATCACTATTAATAAATCTCCAATCGTGATTAAAATTAATATCCCTTTCGAAAGATTTATCACTAGATTGGCACGATGAAAGTAAAGACATTACACTTAACACGAAAGCGTAAAGATGTTGTAGTCTTTTTTGGTCATAAGATTTTAGATTTTGTTTTTAGGTAATAATTGAGCGACCGGTTAATAGTCGCTCAATATATATATAATTAGTCAACCATGGCTTTCAGGTGACGATCACCATAACCATTATCAACACGAGACACTGCAGGCCAGAACTTGTTATCCCTTATATATTCAAGAGGATAAGCTGCTTTTTCACGAGCATAAGGATGAGACCAAGAGTCTGAACATACCTCGAAAGCAGGGTGAGGAGCCATTTTTATTACGTTATCTTCAACTGTACCAGCATCTCCAGCTTTACCAGACAGACCAGCAGCTTTAATATCTTCACATTCTTTCTTTATAGATTTCATAGCATCTACGAATTTATCTATTTCCTCTTTAGACTCACTCTCAGTAGGTTCAACCATAAAAGTCTCATGAACAGGGAAAGAAAGAGTAGGAGCATGGAAACCATAATCCATTAATCTTTTAGAAAGATCATTAGCATCAACTCCATATAGAGATTTAAAACTCTGAAGATTAATTATACACTCATGAGCCACGCGACCACGAGTACCAGTATATAAAATATCAAAATCAGGTTTTAATCTTTCAGCCATATAATTAGCATTAAGAATGGCAGCTAAAGTAACATTACGCAGACCTTCACGTCCTAACATCTTAATATATCCAAGAGTTACAGGAAGTAATAATGGAAATCCATAAGGCGCAGCACTGACAGCTGTATTTCCTTCTCCAGAATCCTTCCCAGAAGGTATCATTTCACCCTTAGCATTCATATACTCAGGAGACTCTATAGGATGACTAGGAAGATATGGTACTAAATGTTTAGCAGCACTTATTGAACCAATTCCAGGTCCACCACCACCATGAGCTATAGCGAATGTTTTATGAAGATTCAAGTGGCAAATATCTGCTCCAATATATCCAGGAGATGTTATTCCTACTTGTCCATTCATATTAGCACCATCCATATATATTTGACCTCCATTCTCGTGGATTATTTCGCAAATCTCACGAATACCATCTTCCAGAATACCATTAGTAGAAGGATAAGTAATCATCAGTCCTGCTAAATCATCTTTATGCTCTTTAGCCTTAATACGAAGCTCATCCACCATAACATTACCATGCTCATCGCATTCTACTAAATCTATTTCAAAACCAGCCATGTGAGCACTTGCAGGATTAGTACCATGTGCAGACGTTGGAATTAAAATAACTTTTCTTTCTGTCTCTCCTTTAGCTCTAAAATAATTCTTAATAGTAGCCAGACCAGCGAATTCACCAGCAGCACCAGAATTAGGTTGGAGAGAAGTAGTCTCGAAACCAGTAATTATCGACAAATCTTTTTCTAATTCATGAATAATCTCAAAATATCCTTGAGCTTGGTCCTTAGGAACGAAAGGATGAATATCAGTTAACTCAGGCCAAGACATTGGCATCATTTCAGAAGCAGCATTTAACTTCATCGTACATGAACCAAGAGGAATCATAGAATGAGTAAGAGAAATATCTTTTCTCTCTAATTTTTTAATATAACGCATCATCTCAGTCTCAGAATGATATTTATTAAACACCTCCTGAGTTAAAATCGGACTAGTACGTAATAAATTTTCTGCGGCAATGCTAGCCTTGTTGAGACCTTTTTTGCTCAAGCAAGCTGCAGAATTATCAGCGGGATTAACACCAAAAAGTTTGAACAACTTCTCCATTTCATGGCAATCGGTAAGTTCATCAAGTGACAATTGCACAGTAGAAGCATCAGGATAATAGAAATTAAATCCAGCTTTCTCTGCTTTAGAACGAATAGCAGAGGCATCTACATTTAAAAGACGTATAGTATCAAAAACCTCTGTAGAGGCTAATTGAATATTTTTCTTTGTTAATAAAGCAGCTAAAAAATTAGTATAGAAGGCTACTTTTCTAGCACGAGAAGCTATTTCTTTTGGTCCATTATATACTGCATACATACTTGACATTACAGCCATAAGAGCAGTAGAGGTACAAATATTTGAAGTAGCTTTATCTCTTTTTATATGTTGCTCACGTGTCTGTAGAGCTAATCTATAAGCAGGTTGTCCTAATCTACTAATAGACTCTCCTATAATCCTGCCAGGGATATTTCTCTTATATTTATCAGTAGTAGTCATCCATCCAGCAGCAGGACCTCCAAAACCTAATGGAAGGCCAAATCTCTGAGCAGAACCAACTGCGATATCCGCACCCCAAGCTGCAGGCTCTTTATATATAGCTAAAGCTAAAATATCACAATATGCACCTACTAAAATACCATTTTCATGAGCTAAGGCAGTGAAATCAGAATAATCACGAATCTCTCCATTAGCAGCAGGATATTGCACTAAAGCTCCGAAACACATAGAATCAAAGCCATTTTTAATTATATCTTTATAGGAACCTTTAATGATTTTTATATCAAGACCTTTTGCTCTTGTTTCCATCACTGAAAAAACATGAGGAAAAATCTCATCATCTACGAAAAAGATATTTTTTCCAGCTTTCTTATCTTTACGACTTCTTAACTCAAACATCATTCTCATCGCTTCACCAGCAGCTGTAGCATCATCTAACATAGATGAATTTGACATTGGAAAGCCTGTAAGAGAAGATATCATAGTCTGAAAATTAATCAAAGCCTCTAGACGACCTTGAGATATTTCAGATTGATAAGGAGTGTAGGAAGTGTACCAGCTGGGATTTTCGAAAACATTTCTAGAGACAACAGCAGGAACATCTGTTCCATAATATCCTAGACCGATTAAAGACCTTAAGCTGTGATTTTTCTCAGCAGTCTTTTTAAGTTTACGCAGAAAATCATGTTCACTAATAGCATCATCTAATTTTAAAGGTTCTTTAAAAACGATGTTATCAGGAAATGTTTGTTTTATTAATTCATCATAGGAGTTTAATCCTATAACTTTCAACATATGTTCTAAATCTTTTTTTCTAGGTCCTATATGTCTGTCTTCAAAAATTAATGACATGATATTTTAATAGAGTTATGTTTATGATTTAAAGTTTGTGTTCACAAATATATATAATATATTTAATATTTCCATCGTTCCAAATCCATTCTTAGAAAGATAAATAGCATGACTGTAAAAGTAATAAAAGAGGATCCTCCATAACTAATAAATGGTAGAGGAATACCCACTACAGGCATAATTCCGATAGTCATTCCTATATTTACGACTACATGTGTAAAGAAATATGATGCTACGCAATAACCATAAACTCTATTAAGTCTATCTTGCTGTCTTTCAGACAAAATAACTAAACGAATAATAATGATTAAATACAATATTAAGACTAAAACACTTCCTACGAATCCCCATTCTTCCCCGATAGTACAGAAGATAAAATCTGTACTCTGTTCAGGAACGAATTTAAATTTAGTTTGCGTTCCTTGCAGAAAACCCTTACCTGTAAAACCTCCTGATCCTATGGCTATCATAGACTGGTTAACGTTATAACCAGTACCTTGTAAATCTTTTTCTATTCCCAATAAATTTTCGATTCTATCTCTATGATGCTCTTTAAGTACATTATTAAAAATAAATTCTACCGAGAAAATTAAAGCTAAAGAGGCAAATAAGATTATAGCTAGATGCAAACGTTCTTTTAGCCTGTTTTTTAATGCAATGAAAATCTCACGTAAGCCTATTATTGATATGATAATAGCGGCAATATATTTAATATCAAAAGGAATAATTTTAGTGATAGCAGGAATTTCTAACACTTTAGGAAGGAAAATTAAACCTGCAGAAAGTGCTGTAGAAAATAATATATTAAAAAATGTATTTTTCTCATTTAAGGATTTTAATATCCAGATTATATTAAATGCTAATAAAATAGATACTAATGCAGAATATTTCAGAGTAATAATAAACAATAGAGCTAGAAATAAGAAAAACACGATAACCAATCCCGACATACCTTCACGATAAAAGACGAAGATTAGACTACAATATACTAGTATCGTCCCCATATCAGGTTCTAAGGCAATGAGTGCTATTGGCAGTAATACTACGGTAAATGCTTGTAGAAAATCTGTTCGGCGTGTTAGTTTAAATTCTGGCCGACTCATTAATACTGCCAATATAAGTGCAGTAGTAATTTTAGATATTTCAGAAGGTTGAAAGCTAACTGGCCCCAGGATAAACCAGGATTTAGAACCATTTATCTCTTTTCCTAATATCAGTACTACAGCCAACAGGCCCAGTACACCCACGTAGAGCCAAAAGGATAGCCCTATATAAAACTTAGGATTAATCGAAACCACCAGTGCGCTAGCTATTAGAAAACCAATGCCTATCCATAGAAGTTGAGCGCCACTCTTCTGTCCAATATCTAAAATGTTGGTGGAGTTAATATTATAACATGAAGCAGTAATATTTAGCCATCCAAAAAATACTAGTAGAACATAACATATAATTATGTACCAATCCAGATGTTTATATACTAAGCTATTACGTGACATTTTATACTATTTTTATTTATGTTTTCTTACTTGTTTAGATCCTGCTGCTGGAACTTTATTTAATAAGTCAGCATTGAGGATCTTATCTTCTAGCCATTTGCGGTTAGGGGATATCTTTCCTTTTAAATATTTTTCTACCATAAAAGATGCTACAGGAACGGCCCATGTAGAACCAAAACCAGCATTTTCTATGTAAACGGCGATAGCGATTTTAGGGTTTTCGCGAGGCGCGAAGCATATAAAAACGCTATGGTCGTCTCCGTGTGGATTTTGTGCTGTTCCTGTTTTACCACAAACATCTATACTATCTAGTTTGGCCCAACTAGCAGTACCTCTCTCGCCTTGTGCATTGCCATTAACCGCCTCGTGCATTCCCTCTATAACTGTCTCGAAATGTTTTTTATCTATTGGTATATTATGAGCTGTCCTATATTTATCATTCTCAGGATCTATTGATGAGCTTTTCAGAATGTGAGGAGTGTAATAATACCCACGATTAGCCATGATAGCTGCTAAATTCGCTAGTTGAAGTGGGGTAGCACCTATTTCTCCCTGGCCAATGGATAGTGAAATGATGGTTAAAGCATTCCAACTATGTTTTCCATATACCTTATTATAATATTTAGAAGTAGGGATATTTCCAGCCTGTTCTGAGGATATATCTATTCCAAGTTTTGAGCCGAAACCGAATGTTTTGACAAGTGAGTACCAATGATTATATGCTTCTTCTTCGTTGGCATATTTTGGATCTTCGAGTATCTTTCTAAACACTTGACAAAAGTATGAGTTGCAGGACATCATAATTCCAGTTTTAAAATCTATCGGACTACGATGACTGTGACATCCTACATGTATGCCAGGGGCTGAATAACCTGAGTGACAAGAGAACAGAGTGTTTGGAGAAACGACATCATCCTGAAGACCGATTAGTCCATTCACTAATTTAAATGTGGATCCTGGAGGTTGAGGAGACATTATCGCTCTATTATACATTGGCTTATATGGGTCATTTACTATTTCAGAATAATGTTTTCCTATATCTGCTAGTATTGATACATCTATTCCAGGAGAAGAGATCATACTTAGTATTTCTCCTGTTGATGGTTCTATGGCTACCACTGATCCTACTTTGTTTTTCATTAGTCTTTCTCCATAGTTTTGTAATTGTGCATCTATGGTCGAGACTACTTCTTTTCCAGGGACTGAGGATTTATCGTATGTACCGTTTTTATATGGGGCTTGAATCTTGTTTCTCGAATCTCTTAGGAATATATTATATCCTTTTTCTCCTTTTAAAGTGTTTTCACATTCTTTTTCCAGACCTGTCATACCTGCATAGTCTCCAGGTTTATATGATGGGTGTTTTTTTAAAAATGAAGGGCTAACTTCTGATACATATCCTAATAGGTTAGCACCTGCATTAAATGGATAACTGCGTGCTGTTCGTGCTATAGATGAAAAACCAGGAAATTTATCTCTTTGTTCTATGAAACGGCTATATTGAATTTTATTTATTTCATGCTTGAATACCAAGGTTTGATAGCCAATTCTTGTTCTATATTTATGGTAGTAATTAAGTTTTTCTAACATTTCTGTTTTTTCCATGTCTAGAATTTCACAGAGTGCTAGTGTATCGAATGGCTTAAGGTCATAAGGAGTGACTAATATATTATAAGTCATTTTATTTCCAGCCAGGATTTGGTTGTTTCTATCAAGAATTAGACCTCTTACAGGATAGCGGGTAATGTATTTAAGAGCATTGTTTTGAGCATTAATTTTGTAGCTTTTGTCTATGATTTGTATATTAAAAAGCTGTATAATTAATAACATGAAAACTATGCAAACACCTATTATTATGTATTTTTTTCTCTTGTTATCGTAGTCTGTCATTTATATTTTCTCTATTGTAGAGTATTATTTCTAAAATTAAACATAATATAATGTTTAGGACTAGACTGCATATTATTTTAATTAATGTGAATGATATTGGAGAAAATGACATCATGTCGAGTCCTATGTAAACAGTCAAATATACGAAATATAAAATAGTCAAGTATGACATATATCGATAGATTCCCATTTTAAAATTAGGTAACTCGTTTCTGCCTATGTCTTTTTGATTTACGGAAATATTCAATAATGGCTGTCTCAATAGGCCAACGAATGTTAAAGATGCCGCATTTAATCCTAATATACCATTACTTAGTATATCCGTTACCAGACCAAGACAGAAAGCTATTATTAGAGAATTTATTGTTCTTATTTTGAATGGAAGTTTTAGTATAATGAATGGTAGGAGTGCAGGGTATAGGTATAATCCAAGATTTAAATAATTATTACTAAGTATTTGAATTATAACTATTACGACTATGGTGATAATATAATGATTGTTATTTTTCATTATTATCCTCCTTTTCTTTCATTAGAGATAAGATTTCTTCTTTATCTCTACACTCTGTTACATAAACGAATTTTAATGACGAGTAGTTTTCAAATAATTTTATTTTCAGGTTATATTGAGTTCCATCTTTTACTTCTGAACTTTCTATTGTCCCTAAAGGGATATTGGCAGGATAAATAGTGGAATATCCACTTGATACGATAGTGTCTCCGACTGAGAATTCCGTATGAATTGGAATCTCAGACATGATGGCGTATTTGGTATTGGTACCAGTCCATACTAAAGGTCCAAATGTGTTGGTCTTTTTTATTATGGCACTGACCGATTCATCTATATCCAGGAAAGAGTAAATAAGAGAAAAATGTTTACTGACTTGTCGGACTATACCGATAATTCCTCTATCGGTGATTACTCCCATGTCTTCTTTTATACCATCTAAACTACCTTTATTAATTATTATCCTATTATGTGATCTATTACAAGTGTTTTGTATTATTTCAGCGGATATGTATTTAAAAAAAGGTTTTTCATTGCCATTGATTTGCTTATTAATAGTATTGCTGCTAGTATCGCTATAAGCATTACTCGCAGCATTATTACTAGTATTGCTAACAGCATTAACATTGCCACGTATTATCTTACTTTGGCTAATGTTCTGCTGGTAGTCAGATAAAAAACTTCTTAGTCTCGCATTTTCATCTGCGAGTTGTTGGTTGGTTTTCGATAAACTAAAATATGATTTTAATTTATATTGATTTTTCCATGTAAGATTTTGCACTAATCTAATCTCTTGCATAATCTTATATTTTTGAATGATGCTATTTTTTGATATTAGAAAAATAGCTAGACCTTCCAAAATAATAAAAATGATTAAATGGAATATAAAATTTATGAAATTAGATCGTTTATGCATATTATCTCATAAGGAAAGGATATTTTGATGAATTTCTTAATGCTATGCTTGTACCTCTGGCTACAGCGCGAAGTGGATCTTCTGAGACATGAAAAGGAATATTGATTTTGTCAAATAACCTTTTGTCTAATCCTCTTAGAAGGGCACCACCACCTGTTAAGAATATTCCTCTTTCTACTATATCTTGATAAAGTTCTGGAGGAGTTTGTTCTAAGACAGTTAGTACAGCAGATTCAATCTTAGCTAAAGATTTATCAAGGCAGTGAGCGATTTCCTGACTAGTAACAGAAACTTCTACAGGATGAGCGGTCATCAGGTTTGGACCTCTTACTATAAATGGTTCTGGTGTGTCTTCAAGATCAGGAATGGCTGCTCCAATTTTTATCTTTATAGCCTCAGACGTAGATTCTCCAACTTTGATGTTGTGTTGTTGACGAAGATATTGTTGTATGTCAGTTATGAATCCATCACCTGCTACACGAATACTTTCGCTTACTACGATTCCGCCTAAAGAGATTACAGCTATCTCAGTGGTTCCACCTCCGATATCTATAACCATATTTCCTGTAGGGGCTTCTACGTCAAGACCTATACCCATGGCAGCTGCCATAGGTTCAAATATCATATATACATCTCTTCCTCCAGCATGTTCTGATGAGTCACGTACAGCACGTATTTCTACTTCTGTACTTCCAGATGGAATACTCACGACCATTCGCATATTTGGAGTGAAAAATCTTTTTTTAAAATTAATCATCTTAACGAAACCTCTTAACATTTGCTCTGCAGCGTTAAAGTCGGCGATTACTCCGTCTCTAAGTGGTCGTACAGTTTTAATGTTAGGATTCGTTTTTCCTGCCATTAATTTAGCTTTTTGTCCAAAAGCGATAGGTTTACCTGTTACTTTATTTATAGCTACGATAGAAGGTTCATCAACGACTATTTTGCCATCAACTAAGATGACTACATTCGCTGTACCCAGGTCTATAGCTAGTTCTTGTGTAAGAAAAGAAAATGCCATTGTTTTTAGTGTTTAAAATGTCTCTTTCCAGAAATTACCATTGCCATATCATGTGCATCACAGTAGTCAACACTTTCTTGGTCTCTTATTGATCCCCCTGGATGAATAACAGAAGTTATACCTGCTTTATCAGCTATTTCGACGCAGTCTGGAAATGGGAAGAATGCATCAGATGACATAACTGCTCCTTTTAGAGAATGTTTAAAGCTGCCAGCTTTTTCTACTGCTTGCTTAAGTGCATCTACTCTCGAAGTTTGACCAATTCCACTAGCTATAAGCATTTTATCTTTGGCTAAAACTATAGCATTAGATTTTGAATGTTTAACTAATATATTGGCGAAAATTAAATCTTCGATTTGTTTATCACTTGGAGCCAATTTAGTTACAGTTTTAAGGTCACTTGGTTTTTCTACTAAAGTGTCTCTGTCTTGAACTAATACTCCAGAAAGTAAAGAACGATATTTAACATCAGGAATTTCAGTTCCTTCATTAATCATTATTCTTCTATTCTTTTTACTCTTCAATACTTCAAGGGCATCATCATCATAGCTTGGAGCTATTATAACTTCGAAAAATATTTTATTTATTTCTTGTGCTGTAGCTAAATCAACTTTTCTGTTAGTTACGATTATTCCTCCGAAAGCAGAAACAGGATCACCAGCTAGTGCATCTTTCCATGCATCAAGTAGAGTGTCTCTTACAGCGCATCCACAAGCGTTGGTGTGTTTGATAATAGCCACTGTAGTTTCTTGGAAATCGGAAATAAGCTCAAGTGCAGATTCTATATCAAGCATATTGTTGTATGAAATCTCTTTTCCATGGATTTGCTTTGGAAGAGCTTTTTCATTGCCATAAAATAATGCATTCTGATGAGGATTCTCGCCATAACGCAGGTGATTAGCCTCAGTGATGCTTTTGTCAAATATATTGAATTTAGTTTCTCTATTGAAATAATCAAAAATCATAGTATCATAATGAGAACTTGTCAAGAAAGCTTGAGAGGCGAAAGATAATCTATCTTCCATAGAACTTTGACAGTTTTTCTCTTTAAGCATACTAATTAGCTGTGGATAAGCTTCTTTACATGGAACTATTACTACATCATTACAATTTTTAGCTGCAGCTCTTATTAAAGCTATACCTCCGATATCTATTTTCTCGATAATCTCAGCTTTAGAGGCTCCAGCTGCTACAGTTTCTTCGAAAGGATATAAATCTACAACGACTAAATCGATAGGAGGGATATTGTATTCTTCGCTTTCTTTTACATGGTCTTCTATTTCTCTGTTATAAAGAATACCACCAAAAATTACAGGATGAAGTGTTTTTACTCTTCCACCGAAAATAGATGGATATCCAGTTAATTTTTCTACAGCTGTTACAGGAATGTCTAGTTTTTTAAGAAATTCATATGTACCACCGGTAGATAAAATTTCAACTCCTTCCTTAATTAGTTCTCTAGCGATTTCTTCAATTCCGTCTTTATGAAATACCGAAATTAGTGCTCTTTTGATTTTTTTTAAATCTAAATCCTTAGTCATTGTATGTTTGATATATTTAGTTTTATTTTGAAGTTGTAAAAATAATAAAAATTAATGATAAAATAATTACATTTGTATAAAAGTTATTACTTCTTATTTAAAGATCATGGAACGAAAAAAATATGTTATTTTAACTGCAGGTGGTGTAGGATCTAGAATGCAAGCTTCAATTCCCAAACAAATGCTTGAAATAGAAGGAAAACCTATTTTACGACATACTATTGAGTCCTTTTTAAATTTACCTTTTGATATAGGATTTATCATAGTTATAAATCCCACAATCCGCGATTTTTGGAAAAAATATTGTTTTGAAAATGATTTTATGAAATTTCCACATGTATTAGCGAATGGAGGTATCTCTCGTTTTCACTCTGTAAAAAAAGCATTGGAATACGTACCTAAAAATTCAATAGTGGCAGTACATGATGCAGTTCGTCCTTTTGTTTCTAAAAAAATGTTAATGGAAATGTTCAAAGCAGCTGAAGATTACGAAGCTGTTATTCCACAAATTCCATCAATTGATTCTATGAGATTTATAGATAGAAAGCCTGAAGTAGTTATAGAGAAAGAAGGGCCTTATGACTGGAAAAGTTATGATGGAAAAGGCGATAAGGATATTATTGACCCTGGCTATAAGGTAGATAACATGGAGACACATATAGTTGATAGAAGTCATTTTATTAGAATACAAACGCCTCAGATTTTCCACTCAGAAATTTTACTTGATGCATACAAACAGCCATATTCTCTAGAATTTACAGATGATGCGTCTGTAGTAGAAAAAAAAGGTTACAAATTAACATTTATTAAAGGTAATCCTCTAAATATAAAAATCACTACTCCAGAAGATTTAAAATTAAGTAAAATTCTATTTGACCATTACCAAGATATATAAACAAGAAACATCCCATAGGTCTAGAAATCTAGAGGGATGGAATGTCTGAAATTTTATTAAATGATAAACATGTAAAATGAAAAAAACTATTAGAACTTAAAGTTTAATTTCTTTAACTTCTTTATCTGGAACTTCTTTTACCCAAACTTGTCTTTCTATAGCTTGGTCAAGAGAAATAAATGTCTCAGTTTGTTCTACATAAGGAATATTCTGTATAGTATTTATAAGAATTTCCATTAGATTATCGTGACTAGTACAGTATACCTTAATCAATAAACTATGTTTTCCTGTTACGAAATGACATTCGACTATTTCAGGAATCTGTTTAAGACGACTAATTACTTCAGCGTATTTGTTAGCTTGAGATAATACAAGTCCTACAAATGCACAAACATTTAATCCAAGGGCGCGAGGTTTTACTAGTAATCTAGATCCAGTAATAATACCTAGGTTTTCCATTTTCTTCACTCTTTGATGAATGGCTGCACCTGACACTCCGCATTCTCTAGCTATTTCTAGAAAAGGCATTCTAGCATTTTTGACAAGAAAGGCTAATATTTTCTGGTCAATCTGGTCGATTTGATATTTTGGCATCGTTAATAGTTATATGTTGTTAAAGAGCAAAGATAATAAAAATTATTATTTTTTACTCTTTTTCTTTCTTTTTGTAACTGATTCCTTTGGTTGAGAGATAATCTCTAAGCATTCATCAAGAGTTAAGTCTTCAGCTACTTTACCTTTTGGTATTTTATAATTCTTTTTAGCCTGTTTAATATATGGACCATAACGACCATTCAAAATCTCTATACCTTCCTCAGGAAATTCTTTGATATGTTTTTTTATTTCTTTTTCTCTATAATCTAAAATTAATTGAATAGCGGTAGGCAGGTCAATGGTAAATGGATCATTATCTTTACCGATAGAAACAAATTTATTATTATGTCTAACATAAGGACCAAAACGACCATTATTAACTATTACATCTTTATCTTCGAATTGACCTAAATTTCTTGGAAGTTTAAATAATTCTAAAGCATCATCAAGAGTTATAGTCTCAATTAAAACTCCTTTAGGAAGACTTGCGAACTGTTTCTCTTTATCATCAGGAAGTCCAAGTTGAACTAAAGGTCCAAACTTACCAATACGAGCTAAAACCTGTTTGCCAGTTTTAGGGTCAACACCTAATACCCTAGAAGTATCGACATGATTAGTATCTTCTAATGCGCCTTCTATTTTCTTATGAAAAGGAGTATAAAAATCGCTTATAGAGCTATTCCAAACAAGTTTTCCTGCTGCTATCTTATCAAAACTCTCCTCCACATTAGCTGTGAAATTATAATCAACTATATAATCAAAATGATCAGAAAGATAATCACTTACTGCCATCCCGATATCTTCAGGACAAAGTTTTCCTTTCTCCGAACCAACAGTTTCTCTCTTAGTCTTTTCTTCGATAGAAGGATTCGCTATGCCATTATCAAAAGAAAGTTTTAAAATACTAACATCTCTAGGCTCGCCCATTTTACTCGCTTTCGTTACATATTCTCTCTTTATGATAGTAGAAATAGTAGGCGCGTAAGTAGAAGGACGTCCAATACCGAGTTCTTCCATTTTTTTCACTAAAGAAGCCTCAGTATATCTAGCAGGATGTAAAGTGTATTTTTCAGTAGCAGAAATCTCGCTGCCAATCATTTTCTGCTTATCTGAAAGTATTGGAAGAAGAGTAGTCTCATCATCCTCATTATTATCATCATCATTAGATTCTATATACACTTTAAGAAAACCATCAAAAATTATTTGTTCAGCTTGTGCATGAAATTTCTCAGAAAAAGAAGAACCTCCAATAGTAATTTTAGTCTTTTCTACTTTAGCTTCAGCCATCTGTGAAGCGATAGTTCTCTTTCTGATAAGATCATATAATCTTTTTTCAGCACCATTGCCTTCTATTTCTTCGACATTGACGAAAGTCGGCCTAATAGCCTCATGAGCTTCTTGAGCCCCTTTAGAATGAGTTTGATACTGTCTGGTTTTCGAATATTCAGGACCAAACGTATTAGTAATATATTCCTTAGTCGTACCCAGAGCCAATTTAGATAAATTAGTAGAGTCAGTACGCATATAAGTAATTCGTCCCTCTTCATAAAGCTTCTGGGCAATGCTCATCGTTTGGCTAACGGAGAAGCCACATTTACGTGCTGCCTCTTGTTGCAGAGATGAAGTGGTAAAAGGAGGAGCAGGATATTTAGTCGCTTCTTTAGTATCTATACCGGCAATGTTAAAAATGGAATTTTGACATTTCTCTAAAAAATTCTGAGCCTCTTCCTTAGTATTAAATTTTTTATCAAGAGAACTCTTAACTTTAGTTTTCGTCCCTTCAGGAATGAAATATCCATCAACTTTATAATAAGGTTTAGACTTAAACTTTAATATATCACGTTCTTTATCAACTATTAATTTTAATGCAGCTGATTGGACACGACCAGCAGACAATTTTGGTTTAATCTTTCTCCATAACACAGGTGAAAGTTCAAAACCTACTAATCTATCAAGTACACGTCTTGCTTGTTGAGCGTTAACTAAATTAATATCGATATCTCTTGGATTCTTAATGGCATTAAGAATCGCATCTTTAGTAATCTCATGAAAAACTATTCGTCTTGTTTTAGCAGGATCAAGTTTAAGCGTGTCGAAAAGATGCCAAGCTATAGCCTCTCCCTCACGGTCTTCATCGGAAGCAAGCCATACAATAGATGCCTCCTTAGCTAAAGATTTTAATTCCGTAACTATTTTCTTCTTATCTGGAGATACGACATATTTAGGTTTAAAGCCATTTTCGATGTCTATCCCTAGATTCTTCTTCGCTAGATCTCGTATGTGCCCAAAGCTAGATTTTACGATATAATCGTTTCCTAAAAATTTACCTATTGTCTTAGCCTTTGCAGGTGACTCTACGATTACTAAATTCTCTCCCATAATTTTTTCTCTCTGATATTATTGTTACTTTCGCCGTGCAAAGTAAAACATAAAGTAATTAAAAAACCAAATTTTTTCATTATTTTTGTATATTATACTTATTATATAATGAAAGTTAGATCCAAAAAAATACTAAAATGGTGCTTTTGGTTGATCATATTTGGTCCCATAGCAATGCTGCTTATAATGCTTTTTCTAGTAGGCGTTTTCGCAGAGATACCTTCTTTTAAAGAATTAGAAGACCCTCAGAAAAATTTAGCCACAGAGTTAATTTCTGAAGATGGGGAGTTAATAAATACATTCCATGTTGAAAATAGATCATATGTATCATTTGATGAACTTCCATCCAATTTAATATATGCAGCTATAGCCACTGAAGACGTAAGATTTTATAATCACTCAGGAATAGACTATAGAGGTCTGATGAGAGTCGCCTTTAAATCGGTTCTTATGGGCAATATGAGTGCTGGTGGTGGTAGTACTATTACACAACAGTTGGCCAAGACCCTGTTCCCTAGAGATGAGGCCACAAGTAATTTCCCCGGCTCACATGCAGTCATGCTGGTTATAAATAAATTAAAAGAATGGATTACTGCAGTTAAACTAGAAAGAAACTACACTAAAAATGAAATTTTAGGAATGTATCTTAATGCCATTTTTTATGGTGGAAACTCATATGGTATACGGGCAGCCTCAAATACATTCTTCGATAAAGAACCATGGGAGCTGAAAACAGAAGAAAGTGCTACATTAGTAGGTATGGTAAACAAACCTACTAGATATAATCCAGTTATTAATTATGAAAAATCATTAGGACGAAGAAATCATGTCATACGCCAAATGTCTAAATATGGTTTTATATCGAAAAATGAAAGTGATTCACTACAACAGTTACCAATAGTTCTTCATTATCAAAGACAAGACAATAATTCAGGTCTAGCTCCATATTTTCGTGATATGTTAAGACGAGTAATGAGAGCACACAAACCTAAAAAATCGTCATACTATTTCCAGGAAGATTATAAAGAAGCCATGAGATTATGGAATGAAAATCCTCTCTTCGGTTGGTTAGATAAAAATAAAAAGCCAGATGGCACTACATATAATCTAGATAGAGATGGTTTAAGAATATATACTACTATAAATTCTCGCATGCAAAAATATGCAGAAGAAGCAGTAGCAGCTCATCTTGGAGGAAATCTTCAGAAAGCTTTCTTCAGGGATATGAAATATAAAAGCAACAAACCTTTTTCTAACAGTGTTTCTCCTAATGTAGTTGAAAATCTAATGAATCAAGCTAGAAGATGGAGTGCTAGATATATCAATTTAAAAAAAGAAGGAAAGAATGAAGAAGAGATAGCTAAAAGTTTCGCTACTAAATATAAAATGCGTGTATTCTCATGGAATAAAAAAGGATATGTAGATACTATAATGACTCCTAATGACTCTATAAAATATTATAAGAGCTTTTTACGTGCTGCATTTATAGCAGTAGAACCATCTACAGGATATGTAAGAGCCTATGTTGGAGGACCAAATTATAGATATTTTAAATATGATAATGCTCGTTTAGGTAAACGTCAGATAGGTTCTACTATCAAACCTTTCCTATACACATTAGCCATGCAGGAAGGAATGACTCCTTGTGACAAAGTTCTGAATGTGCCTCAGACATTTATAGTAGGAAATGACACATGGACACCTCATAGTACTGACAGAAAAGAATATATAGGTCAGACAGTAACTTTAAAATGGGGATTACAGAAAAGTAGTAACAATATATCTGCATATCTAATGAAACAATTCGGGCCACGTGCACTAATAGATGTAGCCCGTAAGATGGGAATTTCTACATACCTCCCTGAAGTACCTTCATTATGTGTTGGACCTGCAGATGTAAGTTTATGGCAGATGGTTAATGCTTTTAATACTTTTCCTAGTAGAGGCTTACATGTAGAACCTTTAATAGTGACAAGGATAGAAGATAAGTCAGGCAATGTTTTAGGGCAATTCACATCCCAGAAACGAGAGGCTATCAGTGAGCGTACTGCATACCTTATGGCCAACTTAATGCAAGGAGTAGTAAATGGAGGAACAGCATATCGATTAAGATGGAAATACCAATTCCCAGGAGAGATAGCAGGTAAAACAGGAACTACCAATGATCAGGCCGATGGTTGGTTTATTGGTTACACTCCTAAAATCACAGCAGGTGTTTGGGTAGGAGCAGAAAATCGTGAAATCCATTTCGAAAGTTTAGGTTTAGGAAGTGGAAGTAATATGGCTCTTCCTATTTGGGCTGAATTCTACAAAAGAGTTTTAGCTGATAAAACTTTAAACTTTCCTCAAGATGATAAATTCGTAGCCCCAGCAGGTTTTGTCTTAAACTTGGACTGCGACGGACAAGAAAATTCGAATACACAAGTAATCGATTCTACTACAGTACAAAAAAATATAGACAAAGAAAAACGTATAAAAGAGCAAGAAAAATTCTTTTAAAAAAATGAAAACAATAGCTGTTGTTTACGGAGGATATTCCTCCGAATTCGAAGTATCTAAAATGAGCGGTAGATATGTAGCTGACTCTATAGATAAAAATTTATATAAAGTATATGAAGTTCTTCTAAC
>Ga0172378_10001901_pt1 | contig 19424 bp, 17 predicted proteins | sample GrowelOW332metaG_FD_119755 | JGI IMG/M metagenome (GOLD analysis project Ga0172378, IMG submission 119755) | Groundwater microbial communities from an aquifer near a municipal landfill in Southern Ontario, Canada - Pumphouse #3_1 metaG | ecosystem: Environmental > Aquatic > Deep subsurface >... | reverse complement strand
GCATCAGGATATCAAGAGCCCCTTCAAGCAATTTTTCTACGATGAAAGAGTTAAAACGAGATACAACGATTGCGAACTTTTTGCCATCCGCATTCAGACTACCTTCAATAAATTTTGCCATCTCAGCCACTTTTGTATTTATGGGGACTTTGAATAATCTTGTATTTCGTTCATATTCAAGGCACAGGAAAAAAATTACCGGAGGTATATGTTTGATATTCCAAGGATAATTTTTTGACTGTGACGAAGAAGATGGGTGAAAAACTGACTATTCAAGGTTCCTTTATCTTGATGTACAGAACATTTCTATTTAAGAGTGCTGCTTACTTACACATCTTCAGCAGATGCCCCATACGGTCTCTTTTCGTAGCAAGGTAACGTTCATTCTCCTTGCCCGGTTTTATCTCTATCGGCACCCTTTCAACAATTTCAAGTCCATACCCTTCAAGACCAACGATCTTTTTAGGGTTATTGGTCAAAAGTGCCATCTTCCGGACTCCAAGATCACGCAAAATCTGCGCCCCTATTCCGTAATTCCTGAGATCTGCCTTGAAACCAAGACGATGATTTGCCTCTACGGTATCCAGCCCTTCATCCTGCAGCTGGTATGCCTTGAGCTTATTTATCAATCCAATTCCACGGCCCTCCTGACGCATATAAAGAAGAATACCACAGCCCTCTTCATCAATCCGCTTCATGGCTGCATGCAACTGTTCTCCGCAGTCACAGCGGGAAGAATCAAAGACGTCACCGGTAAGACATTCGGAATGCACCCGTACGAGTACAGTCTCACAAGATTTGATATCACCCTTCACAAGGGCTATATGTTCAAGATGATCTACGTTGTTATTATAGGCAATGGCGTGAAACTCCCCGGCATGATTGGTGGGAACACGTGCCTCCGCAGCGCGCTGCACAAGACGCTCTTTGTGCATGCGATACTCAATCAGGTCCGCGACAGTAACAATCTTCATATCATGTTCTTTGGAGAACGCTTCGAGATCCGGCATACGCGCCATTTCTCCATTCTCTTTCATGATCTCGCAGATAATACTCGCAGGACGCATCCCGGCAAGCCGACAGAGATCTACTGATCCTTCCGTCTGACCTGTCCGTACCAGCACACCACCATCCTTTGCCCGCAGGGGAAAGACATGGCCCGGGGAAACGATATCCCGCGCGGTGACATCCGGAGAACTTGCGACTTGAATGGTCCTTGCCCGGTCTGCGGCGGAAATACCCGTAGTCACGCCATGTTTTGCCTCAATAGAGACAGTAAAACCAGTGCCGAAGAGACAGGTATTTTCAGCGACCATCATCGGGAGTTTAAGTCGATCAATAAGCTCACCGCTCATCGGCAGGCAGATCAGGCCACGGCCATAACGGGCCATGAAATTGATTGCCTCCGGGGTCACAGCCTCGGCGGCCATCGTCAAATCGCCTTCATTCTCTCTGTCTTCGTCATCAACCAGGATGATCATCTTCCCGGCCCTGATATCTTCAATTGCCTCTTCAATGGAACTGACAGCCATAAACTTGCCTCATTATTTATTGTTACACAGCAACAGACAACGTTTCTTCATACCGTTTTTTTTACAGAAAACTTATGGGAACATCGAATAACCAGCCCTTCGCCCATCTTCTTCGTGACAGTCAAAAATTTACCCTCGGAGGTAAACGCCAGACTCCGATATCAAAGTTCCGCCTACGATAAATTTCCTCTTGCCCCTCGAATATGAACGCAATACAAGCCGTTCAAGGTACCCTTATATGAATCCGTTCTCTGCCAGAAAAGTGCCGTTCAGTCCACTTGTCTGCAGACTGTCGTCTCCTTTCGGCAACAGTAATTTTTCTACATATTTGCCAATAAGATCAACTTCGATATTCACCCTGTCCCCCGCCTTCAGGCGGCCGAGGGAGGTCAATTTCAAGGTATGCGGAATAATGGAGACGGAGAATCCATTTGCATCACAACTGTTCACCGTCAAGCTGATGCCATCAATTCCCACAGAGCCTTTCTCGATGATGTAACGAGTCTGCTCAACCGGGACAATGAAATGGAAGACCGTATAATCGCCTTCCCTTCGAATAGATTTCACCGTGGCAGTGCAGTCAATATGTCCAGACACAAGATGTCCGCCAAGTCGATCAACAAGACGCAGCGCCCGTTCCAGATTGAGCCGCTGCCCCGGCGTAAATTTTCCAAGGGTTGTCCGGGAAAGGGTTTCCGGAGAGACATCAGCACAAAAACAACGCCCTTTGATTTCGTATGCCGTCAGACAAACCCCGTTCACAGCAATGGATTCGCCCTCTTCAGGTTTATCCAGATCAAATCCGGCTTCCACCTCAAAGACAACCCCGCCGCCCACCTTTCGCCGCCCCGCAAGGCGGCCTTCTCCTGCTACGATTCCAGTAAACACGGAAGACCTCGACGGTTCAGACTAGGACAGCACCTTTTCGGCTTTTTCTTCAAACCTTTTGGAGTATCCCTTGTGTTTAAAATTACTATGGATAGATGCAATGGTCCGATATGTATCCGCAGCCTTCTCCTTCTCCCCTGCCAGCAGATGAATATCCGCAACACGCTCCATGATTCCTACAAGCCCCTGGACGTTTCGATTATCTTCATGAAAATCAAGGATAGTGAAACAATCTTCCAGCGCTTTGCTGTAATTTCCCAGTCCGAGCCAGGCAGTTATACGTTTGTCGAGGACAGAGATAAGACTCATGCGGTCGCCAGCCGCATCACAGATGTCCCATGCCCGCTCATAATGTTTCAGGGCAGCCTCATAATCTTTTTTCTCAAGACACAGATGCCCAAGCTGATTTGAGGTGTTGGCGATACCACCCTTGTTCTCTTTTTCCTCAAAGGAGAGCAATGCATTATGCAATGCAGCTGCTGCCTGGCCAAAATCGCCGTTCTCAAGAAAACGTTTTCCTTCCTCATACTCCTTCTGCTCCGGAGTACTTGGTGTGGTTTTGTTTCCATTGACAGCCGACATTTTTTTTATATCACTCAGGGGTTGAATATTCCCACTCATTTATCTAATCCTCCACGTATTTTCTGAATTGCGCTTTGTGCTTCCACAGCGACAGTAGACTCGACCATCTCTCCATCACGACAGAAGACAAAAGTTTCTTTATCCTCACTGCATTCCATGAGCTGCATGGTCGCTTCACTCGCCCTGAGGTTACCGAGCAGACGGACCATCTGGCCCCGAATCTGCACATCCGGGTGTTTAAGAAAATGAAACACAGTAAAGAAAGGCGTGTCGCGCACGAGATCGGGCCGCATTCTGGCCACTTCACACAGCGCCCAGACAGCCTGATTGCGGGTTGAGTCTTCAGTAACATAATTGAGCAGGTAACGGGTAAAAGCACCAAAGATATCAGGGCGTTTTGCAATAATAAAACCTATGCTCTCCAACATCCCCCATGGGGTTGCAGCAGAGTCCGAACATGCCTCAAACAAACGGTGAAGCAATTCGGAAACACGCCCCGGCTCCCTCGTTGAAACCCGGGCACAAACACAACCGATCATCCACGCCGTATGCCACCGATTATTTTCGTCCGCATCATAGAGCAGGCGCTGCATCAGGCGAAGTGTCTTTTTATCATCAAAGCAAAGAGCGACAAGAGTATCCTCATCTTCAGCTTCAACCAGCTCTTTTACCTGACGTTTATTTGTCTTCCGGCGAACATGTCCTTTCTCAAGGGCCGGCTCCATCTCCGGAAGATACTGTTTTAGGGAAGCCCCTGCTGCAGTACTCAGCGTCGCCTCTTTTTTATCCTTCACCCTTTGGACGAGTTCCTGAATTTCTGTATGCAGACGGATAAAATAGAGGACCCCTCGAGCTGCGCGGCCATCGACATTCCCTTTGGCAAAAACTTCGTGCCGGGGCTCATCGTAATTTTCAATACGTCCAGTGAGATAATCATCCTCCGGCATCAACTCCCACGCCAGATCGGGATTGTTTCCGCAGGCGTAAATAAGAGTCTCAACCATTGCAGCCCCAACGTTGTGACCGGTAACATCACAACTGTAGACAGCACCACATTGACAACGCCCCACAGGGAACTCCGTCATTCTACGTTCCGGGGCATCGGATGGTCTGCCGACATCGGATCCGCAAAACGGGCACCAGGGCCGTACGGTTTCGTGTTTATTAGCCATAAGAAGAAAACTGCCCTATGTGTTTATGGGAACATCGAATAACCAGTCTTTCGCCCATCTTCTTTGTTACAGTCAAAAATTTATCCTCCGACAAAGCGAGGAACGAGACGTCGAGGTAAACGCTGAACTCCAACATCAATCATATGCATGCGGTAAAATTTTTTCTGCTTCTCAAAGATGAACGAAATCCCAGCTGTTTCAAGGTCCCCTTATGTTATTTTGCTGATATTACGCGAGTGCTTCTTCAAGCTTCTCGACAAAATTCGGATCAACCGAATACCCCAGCTCCCTTGCCTTAAGCATGTGGTTCTGTGAGTCTTTGTAATTTCCAACAAAATAAAGAGCCACCGCGAGATTATTATGCCCAAGGGGGGAATCCGGTTCCAGGTCGAGAGCCTTGCGGGCTGCCGCTACTGCACGATCATCTTCTCCCTTCATGGTGAGGACGGAGGTGAGATTGATCCATGTACTGGCCAGTTTCGGATTAAATTGAATAGCTTTATTATAGGATTCAAGGGCTTTTTCCAGCTCATTGCGCTGTTGCCAGATAAGACCAAGGTTGGCGTGAGCCTGAGCATTTTCAGGTTGAATCCCCACAGCCTTCTCATTCATTTTCTGTGCTTTGTCAATCTCACCCATACCAAAATAAATGGCCCCAAGATTAATCAGCGCTTCCGTGCTCAACTCATCAATTTCTGTCGCACGCGTCAAGGCAGCGATAGCATCTTCAATCCGCCCGGCCTTCATATAGACCAGGCCAAGATGCTGATATGCCATCACATTATTAGGATGTTCTTTGCACTTTTTTTCAAGTTCCACAATTACTGCTGCCAAGTCTTCTTTCAACTCATCTGTCATAATATTCCTTCCAGGTTACCCCTGCGACCTCAGGTCATTCGGGACTTTTCCAAAGAAAACCGACAAAAAAAATCGGTAAAGAGGGCTTTACTATAGACATAACTCACAGAGTTGCAACATGAAATCCCCGTGAGTCTCAGGCCCTGCAGGTGAGGATACGCTTTGCCTCTTTCACGTCTGCACTGATTTGCGTGCGCAGAGCATCAATTGACTCAAAACGGACCTCCCCCCGCAGATACTGTAACAGGCTGATAACAATCTCTTCCCCGTAGATATTATCCTTAAAATCAAAAATAAAAGTCTCGGCAACAAGCAGGCCTTCTTTGAAGGTTGGATTCCGACCGATATTCGCCACTCCGCCATACTCACTGCCGCGCAACAGAACCCGACAGGCATATACACCGTAGCGCGGAACCAGTTCCTCTCCGCTGAACTGGAGGTTGGCCGTGGGAAATCCGATCTCCGCCCCGCCACGATTCTGCCCTCTCTGCACCTTCCCCCTTATCTGCCAGGGCCTGCCGAGTAACTCTCCTGCGAGATCAATACGCCCATCGGCGACCAGTTCACGAATACGCGTGGAACTCACAGGTTGTCCATAGAGTTGAAACGGAGGAACAACACTCACTGCAAATCCATACTGCTTTCCCTGCTCCCGCAGAAAATTGATGTCGCCGGAGCGCCCTCTGCCAAAGGCGTAGTCATAACCAACCACCAGCTCCTTCACCCCAAGTTTGCCAACGAGGATCTTCTGAACGAACTCATCTGCCCCGGTGGCTGCAAACTCCTGTGTAAAGGGAATGAGAATGAGGATTTCAATCCCGGCACCTTCGATCAGCTCAATCTTTCGCTGCATCGTCGAAATCCGTTTTACCCCGTCCGGACGCAAGACCTCCAGAGGATGCGGATCAAAGGTGAGGGCAATACTGGTCCCACCGCAGCGGACAGCCAGTTCGATTACACGAGAAAAAAGCTTGCGGTGCCCGAGATGAACACCATCGAAGTTGCCTATGGTTACACAGGCACCGTGAATATTAGGGGGTATCTCGTTGAGACTGCGAATTATCTGCATGCAGTAGATTCCTTTTTCTGCTTTTTAAGCTATTTATCACAATTTAGATGTTAAGAAACTCTTGACAAGAACCAACATTTTTAGCATATTGCCAGCTCGTTGCCGAAGTGGCGGAATTGGTAGACGCGCCAGGTTCAGGGTCTGGTGGGGTTATCCTCGTGGAAGTTCGAGTCTTCTCTTCGGCACCAATGAATAATCAAGGCTTTATCTCCGATACACTGTGAGATAAAGCCTTTTTTATTTTCTTTTTCCATAGCTGGACTCATCGTTCTCTCCTCCCAGACCCTTTCTTTGTTCCGGCTGTCAGAATGTCGTAAATAATGGCCGAATACCTTAACATCATCACCAGTTAAAAAGCAATTCCCACACCGGGAAGAAAAAGGATAGCATGAGGACCTCTGCTGAGGCAGTCTTTCAACGTTAAAAGCTGTCACTGCCGACAACACATGGGCACCTTGAATAACCAGTCTCTCGCCCATCTTCTTCGTTACAGTAAAAAAATTATCCTCCGACAAAGCGAGGAACGAGACGTCGAGGTAAACGACAGACTCCGAGATCAAACATATGCCTGTGGTAAATTCCCTCCTGTGCCTCGAATATAAACGAAATACAAGCTGTTTCAAGGTCCCCACATGCGGGAGATATTGTCTGGAAACAAGAAACGCATTCTGCCCTTAAACGGTATAGCCTTCCCGACCCCAATCCGCTGCCTCTCATTCTCACCTGGTGAAATATCTTCAGGTGACCATCCAGGTCAGAGCCCCTTTCGTACAGCCAGCAAATACTTCAAGGCTTTTTTTTGTCGCCTTCTCAGCAAATTTTCGTCTGCCGGTCACTGTGGCTTGAGCATCAAAAGTGTCATCTTCTCCTGCAAAAAGTTACAACAAATTTCACGTGAAATTATACTCTCAGGACGATTCAATGCACCAGCAATCCAGCCTGCGATTTTCCTGTTTAAAGAAAGGCCATGATCTGGAACCCTTCTAAAAGAGCGAATATTGGCAGCAAATGACGGGACCTGTACAAGGCGCCCCCCCGATAAGGTTATGGTGACGTAACCTTACCGGCCAGCTCTCTCTTTTTCATATCACTGTGTCGCACTTCTTGTACTCATTCAACACCACTCATACAGAATGGAAATCGAGGAGGATTTCTTCTCTCCCGGTGTTCGGTATATATTTTGCACAACATTTTATGGTATAAAACAGGCAAAGGTCCGCAGAGTGCCGACCGAAAAAGTACAGTCCACTTGAGAATTTTAAGGAAAATTTCATGAGCAAAATCAAAGTAAATACTCCCGTCGTTGAACTGGATGGAGATGAAATGACCCGTATTATCTGGGACTTCATCAAACAGAAACTCATTCTCCCCTACCTCGATATTGATCTGAAATATTATGATCTCGGAATTGAAAACCGCGACAGGACCAGTGATCAGGTAACCATTGATGCGGCAAAGGCCATAAAAAAGTATGGCGTTGGCGTAAAATGCGCAACGATCACTCCGGACGAAGCCCGGGTAAAAGAGTTTGATCTGAAAAAAATGTGGAAATCTCCCAACGGGACGCTCCGCAATATTATCGGGGGAACCATCTTCCGTCAGCCAATCATCTGCAACAACGTTCCGCGACTGGTCCCAGGCTGGGAAAAGCCCATAGTCATTGGGCGTCACGCCTTTGGCGATCAATACAAAGCCACCGATTTCCTGATACCCGGCGCAGGGGAACTGACCATGCGTTTTGTTCCGGAAAACGGGGGGGAAGTTATTGAAAAGAAAATCTTTCAATTTGAGGAAAGCGGCATCGCCATGGGAATGTATAACCTTGATGCCTCCATCCGCGGATTTGCCAGATCCTGCATGAACTACGCCCTTGACCTCGGCTGGCCCCTCTATCTCTCCACCAAAAATACTATCCTCAAAAAATATGACGGCCGGTTTAAAGATATCTTCGAAGAGGTGTTTGTTCAGGAATTTGCTGATCAATTCAAGGCAAAAGATATTGCCTATGAGCACCGCCTCATTGATGACATGGTTGCTTCCGCCCTCAAATGGCATGGTGGTTTTGTCTGGGCCTGTAAAAACTATGATGGTGACGTCCAGTCCGACATCGTTGCCCAGGGATTTGGCTCCCTCGGTCTCATGACATCTGTTCTTCTGACCGAAGACGGCAAAACAGTAGAAGCAGAAGCGGCCCACGGCACGGTAACACGCCACTTCCGTGAACATCAGAAGGGAAATAAAACATCGACAAACCCCATTGCCTCTATCTTTGCATGGACCAAAGCTCTCAGTTACAGGGGCAGGTTTGACAAGACACCTGAAGTTGTCAAATTTGCGGAAAAGCTGGAGAAAGTATGTGTTGAGACCGTCGAATCCGGTTTTATGACAAAGGACCTGGCACTGCTCATTAAAGGAGAGCAAAAATGGCTCACCACTGAGGAGTTCCTTGAGAAACTTGCCGAGAATATGGGAAAAGCGATGTAAGGACAGTGCACTCTCCCCTCTTCCAATCTGGCCTGCACACTCTGGCCTGCACTCTCTTCCAACAGGTGCAGGCCAGAGTGTTTTTCCTCCATCCCCGCCTTCTTCACAACCACACAGGCCCATCAAAAAACGAAAAAGGAATGATGGGGACCTTGAATAATCAGTCTTTCACCCATCTTCTTCGTTACAGTCAAAAATTTATTCTCTTTGCCCTGCCTGTTTCATCCGAAAACAGGCGGAAAAGATATTGCTGTCATCCTGCCGTGCATAGCTGCAATGGTCAGCCATTTGAATAACCAGATAAATACCCAGCCCGCCGATCGGTCGCGAATCCACATCCTGCTCAAGCGCGGGGACCTCTTTCTTCAGGGGGTTGAATGGCTGGCCGCGGTCTCGCAGAGAAATACAGAACATGTCATCAGGGCCATCTCCCACTCTTTGTCGCGAGCAGCTGATATCCACAACCGCCTCAGGAGGCAGGCCAGAGTGATTGACTATGTTCAGGAAAAGCTCTTCCACCACCAGCTCAATTTTCGGCCACAACAGCTCAGGCGCCGTCAGTTCCCTCGCCCGCCGGCAGACAAAAGCGGTAACTTCTGCGAGGTTGTCAAAATCGGCGACAATGCTGAGATGAGCGTCAGTTTCTGACATCAGGACCCGAATGCCTCTTCAACTGTAGCAGAAACGGTGAACATGGATCCCAGACCGGACACCTGAAAAACCTCCTCTACCATCCCCTTCAAACCATAAAAATGCATGGTACACCCAGCCTTCCTGGCTTTCTTCGCTGAGGCAAGGATACTGCGAAGCCCTGCGGAGCTGATGTATTTGAGATCGGCAAGATCCACCACAACCGTTGTCTCTCCACCTTCCATAACCTGCAAAAAGTCCTTTTCAAAAGCCGGTGCACTTACCGCATCCATACGACCGTTCACCTGCAGCAGGGTTCCAGATTCTCTCTTGTCACATATAATATTCATTTGTCGTTTCCTCATGATTCGCTGTTTTTGCCAAGGTATTCCAATAGGCTTTGTCCTCTTCACACTCGGCGGATTCGAGATATTCCTGTTCGGCATCGAAGGCGGTCTGGAACGGTAGATGCTCAGGAAGTTCAATGGATTCTCCCCTGCCAAAGGCTTTATACAATTCAAGGATATGACGGAATATCAAATTACTGGAGGTTCCGTCCGCCAGAATGTGATGGTAGATGCTGAACACATAGGCCGTTTGGTCACCGACATCGGCAATCCCGAGTCGGTACAGCAGGGAGTCCAGCATGGGGAGGGGCTTTTCAGCCTGTTTTTGTGCCCACGCAAGATACGCATGTTCGCCTTCACGGGAGAAGTCAAGTATTTCAATTTCAGGCTGAAGATTTTCATCAATTCGCTTGCACAGCACACCATTTTCTTCAGTGAAGACAACATGCAGCCCCACCGTTTGTTCGATAACAAACCGCAGCGCTTTTTGTAAGCGCTTCATATCAACCAGCGTTATCCTCAGAGATACAGGGACGTGCCACATGGAAGAAGCAGGGTGAAGTTTTTGGGTCAGGTATATCCGTTTTTCCGCGTGAGTAAGGGTCGTGCTTTTCTTTTGGTTCGTTGTGTAACCTTGATTTTTGGGAAATGTGCCGGACGGACGCCGGGCGAGGTGAAAAACAGCCACAGAGAAAAGAGTACGCCACAAGGAACTGATCGTAGACTGTGCAGTATTTTTAGCGAGAGGAATCAGTTTTATGTCAAAGCGAAGATTCTTATTTCGAAAATACCGGCAAGGGGGAATAGATTGTTACGCTGAACTTTAATAAAATCACAGACAGTTGACGGAATAAAAACTCGTTGACAGGCAACAACCTTCATTTTTATTGTTGGAATTACCAACGAATGCAGTCGGGCGATACGAAAATCATTTTTGGACTATTTTTAACCTCGGTCGGGGAGTCGCGGGCTCTTAATGATATCGAAGTATCCCTTCTATGGACCTGAAGACTAACAACCTTTTTTGTGTGCTCTATCTTCTGGACACGAATACTCGAATCCCGGGAGCCAACACCTCCGGTAATTGATCAAAATGGTCCACGATGTATTTATTAATCTTCGGATGGTTATTGGAGAAACGGAGTTCATCTCGACCGTCGAGAGCGCTATCGATGATGACAACTAAACTCGGATTTGCCTTTTGTATTCTATCAATTTCTTTCAGTTCATCTTCATTGCCACGGTTCCACAAGGCATAACTCGCCCATACCGGGGCTTTATGCTCAAAGAGCGGATAAGCCCCGGGCCAAAGGGGGGTCACCAGAAAACTTTTCCCATCAGGAGCATATCGATCAACCAGCGTTCGGAGGAACTCTATGGTATTTGCAGTACTTTTTCTTACTTGGAGATTGTTATTGGAGATTGTGACCTCCACATATTGATTACTTTTATAATGTCTCCATCCGGGATGACCGGCATCCATTACCCAAAGGCTCGCGAAGCATAGTGTGAGAGCCATTGGCCATTTGATCTTATTGCTCTGGGTTGCGAAGATAACGAGACAACCAAGAAGCAGAGGGAATATACCCTGAGCAAGATGGCTGACATCCGCTCTTGAAAAAACAAAGTGTGCATAAGGGAGAGAGAGAAACGATGCTGCAACCAGTGCTGGAGATACAAATTTCTCCCTGTATTTTTGCACCACTACAAAAACCATGGACAGTGCACCAAAGACTATCGTAGCGATGAAAAAAAGCCCGACGAGGCAACGGCGGATTGCAATAGAAGGTTCAAGGAAGTGGAAATCAACTAACCAGGGCCAGGGAACAGGAAGAGGCAAATTTGTGCTCCCTCTTTGCAAAAGAAAAGACAAGCCATCTATAAATGCGCTTGCGAAACCGGGAACGAACACAATCATCAGCAATACTGGCAGATATCCTGTGATAACTCCGGCTGTCCAATAGCCAAAACTCCTGATTAGGTCAGGGCCCTCCTGCTGCTTTATTTGTAACCACAGCATAACACCAAAACTGCCCACGACTCCATATATGCCGTGATTGCACCCGAATACAGCAGCTAACCCTACACATAACCCAGTCAAAAAATATCGCCTGCAGGATGGATTGTAGATAAGGAAGGTCAATATTGATATAAGCAGAAGAGATAACGAGATATCATATAATTTGTGACGTGGATACATCCAAAGGACCAAGGTAAGAGCAGATAAAGTCAGGTATATTAACCTTTGCTTTTTTACCGTAACAGCAACTAAAAGCAAACCAGCAAACAACCCTATTCCCTGGAATATAGCTACAGATGCTCGCAAAGCCATGATTCCGTTATCTGCCCACAGATGCATAAGTGACGCCGACCAGTAGTACCGACCAGGATCGTAGGACATGAAATCTCGGATAGGTATTTCACCTGACATTACCCGTTGGACTCCATACCAGAGGTATCCTTCATCAGCCAGGCCAAATTCTATATTGCCTTGCCATATAAAGAGGATGCTTACAGCAACACAACTTATTGTCAATGGCAGAATGATTAGAGAAAGTGATTTATTATTTTTCATATAGGGTCTGGCGTTGGAAATGTTAGGTAAAATAGAGAGACAGGTTCTCGTAAACTATTTAGCTCACGCTCATTTACATTTTACCCGTTTAAAAAACTGATCCTGAATTGCTTGGCATTTGTTCATTTTTCTTGTTGTATGGTCTGGTTAATATTTTGAAAACATTACAGGGACCATCTTTTTTTGCTATATTCCTTTAGAAGGTCGTTGCATGCGCGTTCGCAAGGTGGAGAACCCTAATAAAACCAGCAGCAAAGCCCAAAAAACGTGTGATATCCATGCATAGCGTGAATACGGTTTAAATTCGAGGCGAATACGCTCTGTACCATTTGGCAACGATACGCCCTGAAAAACACCATTGACATCCATAGTGTTAGCAGATCGCCAACCTTTCGAAGTTAACGCAACTGCTTGCCAATCACGATGAAACTTCTGGCTCAGAATTAAAACGGATGGCGGTCCATTGGCAACCTTAAACTCTAGAATATCACCTTTATCGATTAACTTGGTGGGGGAATAATTTGGCAACGATCGAGGATCCTCAATAACAAAAGCTTCCGAAGGATTATTATCAATTTGTGGCGTAATTTGCAGGCTATCGCCCATTCGTGAAAGAACTTTATACAGATGCACTCCAGACTCCCTCCCGAGATACTCCAGATTTGCATCTCTCAGTTTTGTTGCAGATAAAATCAGACTAATATTGCTCATCCAGAACATTGAGCCAGAATAATTAGGGGAAATTGACCTGTTCCATCGGCCATAGGTATGCATCTCACCTCCCAGGGCCTTAATCAGCTTGTGATAACGTCTCGACGACAAGCTATTGTAACTATGCAAAGATGCAAGTCCAAGACCTGCGTTCATATTAGGAGGCAGTACAGCTGGGGGGCGGCCTACAACAGCAAAGCAAGTTCCTTCTGGCAAATTTTTTCGCACTATCTCGACCAATGGCGAGGTGATTGCAATATCTGTTGGGTCTCGGTGAAGGATCAAAGGATAAGAAATTTTCACCAGTATAATTCCAAGTACAAGAACAATCAAAAATGGGTGGAACTTACGGGATTGCATCGCGAACAACCCCATCACCAGGAGCATGGCCGCAACCATGTCCCAACGAATTGGAATCCCTTTTAAAAGACCAAAACTCAAACCAACAATGATTGTGGCCAACCCGCAGCCTACTGCAATCATGGTCACTACAAATCGTTTCCCGGGGGCAGTAAACGTTGCCAAGGCGTCAACCCCAAAAGCGATAATCACTGTAAGAGGCAACATAATAATACAAATTGGAGAACTACGCGAAAGATTGAAGCCCAGGTATTTGACAGCCAGCATATAAAAAGGAGGCACAAACTCCAGTAGACAAAGTACAACAATTGCCAGCCACCATCCCCAGAGTTTCTTAAATGTAGAAAGAAGACTTATAACCGCAAAAAAAATCATTAGCAGCGTAACACTCATTCCATTACCATTATAGGGAAACGGATAAAATGACGCAATCGGGTTGCCAAAAAGCTCAGGTAACGTTGATAAAACTAGAAATCGGACCACCTCTGTAAAACTAGCAAATGTAGGCAATATTGCTGTGAAAAAAGATGGGTCTGGGGCAACACGTGCAGATTCTGCGGCTTGAAAAGCTAGATCAAGATACACGGGAAGAGCGAGCGCTCCGCCAATAACTAATGCCGATGCAATACAGGCAAAAAAATATAAAACGTCTCTGACATTAGCAACTTGTACCTTACGCCACGCAAGGTAGAGGCCATAGCCTCCAAATAAATATGCACTCTGTACAACAGCTTGAGGATAAGCTGTCATCAGCAAACTGTAGCCACTAAATGTCAAGGTGCTCCAAGCTAAGAGATCCGGTTTTCTCGCCAAGCGTGTAACCGCCCACAATGCACCAGCAGACCAACACCACAGTGCGTTAAACATGGGAAAAGTGAGCCAGTACATTACAAACGGTGAAGCAACAAGACTTGTACCTGCGACCAAGCCTGCTAAAGGGACAAGTCCCACTTCACTGCAATAAAGAATGATGAACAGGCCGGTGAAAAAGCAGGTTAAAAAAGATAGCGAAGTAATAAACTGCAACGGACTTTCTAAAACTTGAGCGAGAAGCCAGGAAGGCATATAGGATGGGCTGAATCCAGAAATTTGATATAAAGGTCTTCCCAACTCATTTTTATTCGTCCAAAGTGTCAACCAGCCAGACCGAGCCCCTTTGAGATGTTCAGCTATTTCCGGAATGTAATTATTTGTGAAATCACTAAATTTACGATTCTCTATCTGCTTATTATTTGTTTGATCCGTCAGCGCCAGCTCGGATAATTGACGGTGAGGAGACAACACTTCTCCATTCATCCCAATAGGCCATATAAGGATTAGAAAAAGTAGAGTGTAATAAAATGTAACACTTCGATATGTAAGCCTATTCATAGCTCGCTATTCTCGCAGCAATTTCCGGCAGTAAATATGTTACTACCTGACAATTTGGTTTAAGGTTAGACTTCGAAGATATCAAATAACACGAATCCAGTTCCACCGCCTATTCCAAGGTTTGGGGAATTAGCTGGTTGCCTTCACGAAACTAGAAATGTTCGGGTGCAAGGTTGGTCTTTTTTACAAAGAGTTCCGATTTGAATGAACTCTCCTTTTTAACCATCTTAAGCACCTGACAGTCCTATTCTTTTTATGCCTGCCTATTAAAAAATGCATGAATTTCCCCAACAACTCTCTCTTGATCCTTCTCGCTCAACTCAAAATAACACGGCAACCGCACCAGCCGCTCGCTGATATCCTCAGTTACCGGCAATTCAATCCCACTCCCTCCCATTTTCTGTCCCATGGGGGAAGTGTGCAGTGGTAAATAATGGAACACGGCGTGGATTCCCTGAACCTTCAAATGAGAAATCAGGTCGGTGCGTTCTTGAGCGGTGTTGGTGATGATGTAGAACATGTGGCCGTTGTGAGTGCAACCCTCAGGGGTGTAAGGGAGGTGGATATGCCCCTGGGCTGCGAGGGGAGCCAAAGCCGTGGCGTAATTACAGAAGATGGTTCTGCGTTTTTTGGTAATGGTTTCGGATTCTTCCAGCTGGGCGTAGAGAAAAGCGGCGATGATTTCCGAGGGGAGGTAGGAGGATCCAATATCGGTCCAAGTGTATTTGTCCACTTCGCCCCGGAAGAATTTACTGCGGTTAGTCCCTTTTTCCCGGATAACCTCTGCCCGCTCCAGGAAGCGTTCGTCATTAATGGCCAGAGCCCCGCCTTCGCCGCAGATGAAATTTTTGGTTTCGTGAAAGCTGTAGCACCCGAGATGCCCTATGGTGCCGAGATACTTGCCGTTGTAGGTGGCGTTCACTGCCTGGGCTGCATCCTCGATGACCAGTAGCTTGTGTTCGTCGGCCAATCCCATGATAGTCTCCATATCACACCCTACCCCTGCATAGTGGACAGGGACAATGGCCTTTGTCTGTGGAGTGATGGCCTCAGCAATGAGCTTCTCGTTAAGATTCAGGGTATCCGGCCGGATATCCACGAACCGAATAGAGGCCCCACGGAGCACAAAAGCATTGGCCGTGGATACAAAGGTGAACGAAGGCATAATTACCTCATCTCCGGGTCCAATATCCGCAAGAATGGCAGCCATCTCCAATGCTGCAGTGCCAGAATTCGTCAACAAAACCTTCTTTACCCCGAACCGCCCTTCCATCCAGGCATGACATTTTTTGGTAAAATCACCGTCTCCGGAGATGTTGCCATTGAGAACAGCCTGGGAGATGTAGAAAAGTTCTTTGCCGACAATGAACGGTTTGTTGAATGGGATATTTTTTTGTGATAACATGATGTGTCCTTTTTGAATTTTAGGCTAAAAACCATCTAAGAGACTGTCGGAGTTAGGCCATTCTTCTCATATTGGCGTTATTTCCGCATAACCAATGTTCGCGATATCAGTTATATGCTTGTACTTGATTTCCTTAAAATGCTTCAATATAAGAAAAAACGGCTTTTTGTCCGACAACCCTTAGTTAACGCTGGGAAAAAACATATTCGCATTTTAAAATTTGTACATCTATGATATCGACTGTACCTAATTCTATATCATAGATAGTTATTGGTGAAAAAGAACTTTGCAAAATATAACAATCCGGCGAGAACATGCAAGAAGAGAATTAACAACAAAATTTTTTCTTTAAAAGTTTTTAAACCTTTGCTAATTTTTTTTAAGAAACTCCAATCCTGTAACCCAGAAAAGAATGTAGCTACAAATAATTGATTGCCACGAAAAATTTGCGTCAAATTTTTTCGGACCAGATTCAGCAAAAAGACTGTAAATTACGATTGATACAAAAAAACTAAAAACTGCATATTTCAATAAATTGTTTTGTCTGGCTTCTTTAAAGTATATGAGGATATAAGCAAGAGGGAAAAAAACTGAAAGAATGACAGATATAAAAATGCATGGGGTATAACGAGACCATACACAAAAAGGATTAATTATTACCGTTGATTTTGTACTAGAATAATCTCCGTATGAATATTTATAAATCAAAAGATATTCTATCAATAAAAAACTAAAACCGACAATCACTGGAATTAAATTTTTAACTATTTGTTTAGCCTTGAATTGATACAAAACCATTATTGGATATGTAACTCCAAAAACAAAGAAGAAGCTAGGCTTTATTAAAATATTAATAATACATAAAAAAGAAATACTATATATATTTTTTCTTAGATGGTGAAAATAAGTTTTTATATGAAATCCAAAACAAAATTAGTGAAAAAGGCATTACAAAAATTATTGTTGAATTATGCCAAACATTGGGTGGAGTTTGGCCAATATAAAAATTAAAAAAGGAAAACTGAATAAAAAAATTATACAAAAAGAAAAGATAGATACTAGATTTTCATCGATATCTGTTTCTTTTAAATATTTTAAAGATATTTTTTTGTTAAAAAAAACTTTAAAGCAACAGAAAATGGCAATAACAGTATTGCAGAAATAAAAAGATATTTCGTACTTGAACTACAACCAGACAAAACATATACAGACAGATAATATAAAAAATTTGCTTGCGCAAGGATGTCTCCATTTATAGCTTTTTTATGAAATAGACATGTTGTTTTATATCAGAATTATATCCTCCATATACAATTACACCAAAAATTATCAGTGCTAATAAAAAAACAATTTTAGTATTACAAAAAGTACATTTTACATAATGAAACATGTTATTCCTCTTTCAAAGAAAAAAATACAAATTTCAGACACAGAAGAGTCTGACCAAAAAATTGGCATCAATAAATATTTTAAGAGGGCTGGCGTCGCTGGAAGTTTTCATTGGAAAGGTTGCACTTATTACTTGAATCCAGTTGCTGTCCTTGGTAGAAAAAACGATTTTTATTGCCAGTTGGCCGCAGAGGGGAAGGCAATTACTCCAAAACGATATATCGATATTCATCAGTTTATCTGTATAAACACATCCAAAGATCAATACGGTTTACTTTGAATTTATTTTTTATATAAAAATTCATTGCAGGAAGATTTTCTCCCTGAGTTGCAACATGAAGATTTTTTACTTTGTGCATTTTTAAATAGTGAGAGGATGCTGCCAACAATTTTCTTCCAATACCGCTCTGTTGTGCACTTTTGGAAACACCAAACAAGCCAATACTTCCTATTTTATCAAGAATTCGTAATGTAACAAATCCGATTATTCTTTTTTTATGAGAAATTTTAAGACAGATATCATCGAAACACCCAGTAACAGCATTTTCAACCCACGTCTGATAAAACAAAGATGCTTTTGCAGAAGAGTATGGGTAAGAGCCAAATCTGCTATATGTAAACAATCCATCAGATAATATCTTCAATTCACTGACATCATTCAATTCTGCTACATCATACGTATCTAAAAAGATATCATCACATAGAATTTTCTCAAAAACAATTTTTGTATCCTGATACAGGAATCCCATTTTTTCCAAAAAATTTATTTTACATTTTTCCTGCAGAGAAACATTACATTGAATGATATCGTAATCAACACTTTGCAATTCATCCAAAATATACTTTCGATCTGAGATATTAAAATCTGAAGGAATAGAAAATATGTTTTTTCCCCAAAATATGGAATCCCACTCCAGTTTTTTAATCATTTGTTTTCTCTTGAATTATAAAAATTGGCCTATTTTTTGTGCCATCGAAAATTTTTCCTATATACAAGCCAATAATTCCCATTATCAGAATTATAAGGCCGGAAAAAAAGCTGACTGCAACAATCAAACTCGACCAGCCTGGAACTTTTTGATGGTCGAGAAGGACTCTGCAAATAATATAAAAAACATACAGAAAAGACAATGTAGAAATAGTGGCACCCAGTTTAACCACAATGCGAAGAGGTTTATCAGAGAACGCAAGAATTACGTCACAGGCAAGGTGGATCAATTTTTGGAAGGAATACGTTGTATTGCCAGAAAACCTCTCCGCGTGGTCAATGTCAATAGCAACAGCTTGAAATCCAACCCAACGGACCATCGCGGGAAAATAACGTAATCTATCCCCCATACTCAAAACAGCATTGACAACAGATCTGCTATAAATACCGAAATTTGCAATAGAAGAATCTTGCTCTGTTTCGGTAAGATATCCAAGTAATCGATAAAAAGACCTAGAAAAAAATTTCTTTAAAAAAGAATCTTGCCGATTAGCTCTACGTCCGAGCACGACATCATACCCTTCCATCGCCTTATCATAAAACTTCTGAATCTCTTCGGGTTGATCTTGAAGATCACAATCCATCACTACGATCCAATCACCCGAGGCAGCTTCAAGACCTGCAGTAATTGCAGCATGCTGCCCAAAATTGCGAGACAAATTAATACCGATCACCCTGTTATCCTGACTAGCCAAATTCTGAATAACACTCCAAGGATTGTCAGGGCTCCCATCGTTGACAAGAATAATTTCGAAGTCAGCGGTAATTGTCTGTACGCTCTTCACAATTCTTTCATACAATACAGGAAGAATTTCTCTAGAACCATAGACAGGAGAAACAACAGAAATTTTCATACGGAACTCTTCACTTGAGAGACAGAAGCATCATTTAACGAGGAGATAGCGCTTATTCCCCATCATTTTTTTCAAAGTGCTACACTTACAGCTGCTCCCGGTTTGAGCCCAAAATTGGTCTGAAATTGATTTTCGCACCATTGGCTATAAATTCAGCGTAAAAAAACAGTATCATGCTGTTTGTTAGCCAACAATATGCAAATTTAGTG
>Ga0172378_10001900_pt1 | contig 19427 bp, 20 predicted proteins | sample GrowelOW332metaG_FD_119755 | JGI IMG/M metagenome (GOLD analysis project Ga0172378, IMG submission 119755) | Groundwater microbial communities from an aquifer near a municipal landfill in Southern Ontario, Canada - Pumphouse #3_1 metaG | ecosystem: Environmental > Aquatic > Deep subsurface >... | reverse complement strand
GATACAGGAAATACCTAGTATTTACATAGTTTATTCAACTTTTCAGTACATGATAGTAAGGAGTTTTTTATGAGTAACCCGCTGCTCGATGTTCAGCATATTTCGGTAAGCATAGATGAAAAACAGGTTCTGCACGATTTGAGTCTGCAGATTGGTAAAGGCGAAACGCACGTGCTTATGGGGCCGAACGGAGCAGGAAAATCCACCCTCGGCAACACGCTTATGGGAAATCCGGTCTATCATCTTGACGGCGGAAAAATCATATTTGACGGAAAGGATATAGACGGTGAAAAAACCGACCAGCGTGCAAAGGCTGGTATGTTCCTTTCATTCCAGAATCCGCTTGAAGTTCCGGGCATTCCACTCGAAACGTTCATCCGCAGTTCGCTCCAGCAGCGCACCGGTGAGCACGTAAAGCTCTTCCAGTTCCAGAAAGATTTGAAGGCTGCCATGCAGCTGCTTAATATGGATCCGTCGTATGCATCGCGCGATCTGAACGTGGGCTTTTCCGGCGGAGAACGCAAAAAGAGTGAAATACTGCAGCTGCTCATGCTTAATCCGTCGTTCGCCGTCCTTGACGAAACTGATTCGGGACTCGACGTGGACGCGGTACGGACTGTTTCAAAAGGTATTGAAGAATACCAGAAAAAACGGGACGGCGCACTGCTCATCATAACACATTCGACGAAGATTCTTGAAAGCCTGCATGTTGATTTTACCCATGTGCTCGCCAAAGGCACGATTGTCAAAACGGGAGATGGTTCTCTGGTGCAGGAAATAAACGAGCACGGATTCGAACAGTTCCTGGGAACGGGAGGCAGTGAGGCTCATGAGTGATACAAACGACAGCGGCAGGACACAGGTAAACGACATTGACCGCTCAATATATGATTTCCGCTACGATGAAAAAGATTTTTACCGCAACGATCCGGGTCTTACGGAAGAAATAGTTTCAAAACTTTCCGACGACAAACACGATCCTGCATGGATGAAGGAATTCCGGCTTAAATCGCTTGCCGTATACAATGAACTTAAGCTGACAAACTGGGGGCCTGACATAAGCGACCTGCATATGGAGCACATTGCAACGTACGTGCGCCCGAATACGAAAATGCAGGGCGACTGGAAAGACGTTCCCCAGGATATAAAGGATACGTTTGAAAAGCTCGGCATCCCCGAAGCGGAACGCACGTCCCTCGCAGGGGTGGGCGCGCAGTACGACAGCGAGCTCGTCTATCACAATGTACGGGACGAAGTCGCAAAACAGGGCGTTGTCTACACAGATTTTGAAAGCGCACTGTGGGGGCCGTACGCAGACATGATACGTGAGCATTTCATGCATCTCGTCACGCCGCGCGACCACAAGTTTGCAGCCCTTCACGGGGCTGTATGGTCGGGCGGTTCGTTCGTGTACGTGCCGAAAGGCGTGCACCTTTCCTTCCCCCTCCAGTCATACTTCCGGCTCAATGCAAAGGGTGCGGGTCAGTTCGAGCACACGCTCATCATCGTAGACGAAGGTGCGGACCTGCACTTTATTGAAGGATGTTCGGCGCCGAAGTACAATGTCGCGAACCTCCACGCGGGATGCGTTGAGCTGTACGTTGCAAAAAACGCACACCTGCGCTATTCGACAATCGAGAACTGGTCCAAGAACATGTACAATCTGAATACGAAGCGCGCAAAAGTGGAAGAAGGCGGGACAATCGAATGGGTTTCCGGTTCGTTCGGCTCGCACGTTTCGTACCTCTATCCGGAAAGCGACCTTGTGGGCGAACGTGCCCGGGCCGAGTTTACCGGTATTACGTTTGCAGGCAGCGGACAGAATCTTGACACGGGCGCGAAGATGGTACACAAAGCACCGCACACGTCGAGTGTCATTACGACTAAATCAATTTCAAAAGGCGGCGGTATCAGTACATACCGTTCTGCCGTCTATATAGCAAAAAATGCGGTGGGAAGCAAAGCGTCAGTTTCCTGCCAGTCGCTCATGCTCGACAGTAATTCACGGTCGGACACCATTCCCGCAATGGAAGTGCTGACCGATGATGTCGACGTGGGACACGAAGCAAAAATCGGGCGTATTTCAAACGAAGCGGTTTTCTACCTTATGTCGCGCGGCATCAGTGAAGAGGAAGCACGCAGCATGATTGTAAGCGGTTTCGCCAATCCGGTAAGCAAAGAACTGCCGCTTGAATATGCGGTAGAAATGAACAACCTCATCCGTCTTGAGATGAAAGGAACTTTGTGATGAGTATAAATACGACAATTAACAACATTCCCGCGCTCACGTGGAACTGGCTCAAAATAAACAATGCACCTTTTTCATACAGCGCGGCGCTGAACGCTGCCGGCAGTACGGTTAAGGGGACGGTTCCTGAAGGCGTTTCGTATACGGCTGATGCAGGAGCGGAAGCTGATGCATACAGGAACATTGAAACGGGAGCCGGAAAAAATACCGATTCGATTTTTGCAGCAGCCGCAGGACACACAGCCCTCATAAAGGCGGAAAAGAACGTGCACGTCTCTGCACCGGTGCGCATCGACTTTACACAGGAGGACAGGAGCAGCACCGTTTCCGCACAGATTATCCGCGCGGAAGAAGGTTCATCCATTACCGTCATCCTCGTCTATACGTCGGAAGAACGTGCATCAGGCTTTCAGGCCGTACGTACGATATGTTCTGCCGGAAAAAATGCATACATTCATCTGGTAAAGGTACAGCTGCTCGGTTCGTCCTTTACCCAGATTGACGATACGGGAACGGTCTGCGAAGAAGGCGGCCGCGTTGAAGTAACGCAGATTATTCTGGGCGGGAAGGAAACGTACGCAGGTGTCGCAGCCGCACTCCCCGCGTACCAGTCGTCGTTCAAATCAGATACGGCATACCTGTGCCTGAATGAACAGAAACTTGACATGAATTACGTCGTCCGCCACACGGGCCGGAAAACAGACTGCCGGATGGCGGTAAAGGGAACGCTCCGCGACACGACGGCAAAAACGTACCGCGGTACAATCGACTTTAAGAAAGGGTGCGCAGGTGCGACAGGAAACGAACAGGAAGAAACGCTGCTTTTGTCTCCTTCCGTCGTGAACAAATCCATACCACTCATTCTCTGCGACGAAGAAGACGTTGCAGGTGAACACGGAGCGACAATCGGACGGCTCGGAGAAGAAACGCTCTTCTACATGCAGTCACGAGGCATAAGCAAAAAGGCAGCGGAACAGATTATGGCGCGTGCAAAAGTTGCAGGTACCGCGTCCCTCATTCCCGATGAAACAGTCGTCACCATGATTCTTACCTATCTTGATAAGGCGTTTGCACATGAATAACCAGTACCGCAGAGACTTTCCGTTCTTTTCGAACGAAAAAGACAAAGACATTGTATACTTCGACAACGCAGCAACCACGCAGCGTCCGCGTCAGGTCATGGAAGCCATGTCTCACTTTTATGAAGAAAACAACGCGAACCCGCTCCGCGGCCTGTATGAGCTGAGCGTGCGTGCGACTGAAGCATATGAAAACGCACGCCACACCGTAGCACAGTTCATCGGTGCGGCAGAAGACTGCGAGATCGTCTTTACGCGCAACGCAACAGAATCGCTGAATCTTGTCGCATATACCTACGGCATGTCGTTCATCAGCAAAGGCGATGAAATTGCCGTCTCCATCATGGAGCATCACAGCAATATCCTCCCCTGGCAGATGGTATGCAGAGCAAAGGGCGCAAAGCTCGTCTATATGGAATGCAGTAAGGAAACGGGCGAACTGTCACTTGACGAAGTGCGGGCAAAAATATCGCCGAAAACGAAGCTCGTTGCCATAACACAGGTAAGCAACGTGCTCGGAGTGACGAATCCCATAAAGGAAATAGCGGAAATTGCGCACAAAGCAGGCGCTGTCGTCGTTGTGGACGGTGCACAGTCGGTGCCGCACATGAAAGTCGACGTGCAGGAACTGGGCGCGGATTTTCTTGCGTTCAGCGGCCACAAACTCACCGGCCCCACCGGCTGCGGTGTCCTGTACGGACGGAAAGCGCTGCTTGAAAGCATGCCGCCCTTCCTCCGCGGCGGTGAAATGATAGAATACGTCACGAGGGAAGATGCCACCTGGGCCGAACTGCCTGCCAAATTTGAAGCGGGAACGGTAAACGCCGCGGGAGCAGTCGGGCTTGAAGCGGCAGTCAGGTATATACAGAACGTGGGCCTCGATACGATTGTGCAGCATGACAACAAACTTGCCGTACAACTTATGGAAGGCATGAAGCACATTCCGTACGTACACGTCACAGGCAGTCCCGACGGGAATGCACACTGCGGCATCGTGACGTTTACGATTGACGGCGTACATCCGCACGATATTTCGACGGTGCTCGACACGGAGCACATTGCAATCCGTGCAGGCCATCACTGCGCGCAGCCGCTCGGCGAATATCTGGGAGTTCCTGCGACGGCACGAGCAAGCATGTATTTTTATAATACGGAAGAAGAAGTTTCATTCTTCCTTGAAAAAGTAAAAAACGTCCGCAAGTGGATGGGATATAAAGACTGACGGGAGACAGAAACGGTGGATACAAAAGATTTATACAGGGAAATACTTAACGAACATAATCTGAACCCTTCTCATAAAAAACCGATGGACAATCCGTCGCTTGTCCTGAACGGCGTCAACCCGAGCTGCGGCGACAACATTACGCTCAACCTTAAAGTGGACGCAAATAACAAAATAACCGACGGTTCGTTCACCGGAAGCGGATGCGCCGTTTCACAGGCTTCGGTAGACATGATGCTTGACCTCGTCATTGGTAAAGACAAAGACGAAGCCCTCCGCCTTGCAGGCATCTTCATGGGTATGATTCAGGGAACGGCAAAGCCTGAAGAAATAGAAGAACTCGACGAAGCCGCCTCCCTAGAAGACATCTCCCGTATGCCCGCCCGCGTAAAATGCGCCGTCCTCGGCTGGCGCACAATGAAAGAAATGCTCAACGAAGGCAAAGAAACAGAAACCGGCACCGAGATTCATTGCGGTACAAAGTAAGGCACAGCAGGAAACGACACGATGTCGTTGTTAGTGTTGCACGAACGCACAGCGTTCGTGCAGAGCAGAAATTGCCAGGGATGGCAGTTTCTGCGGCATGCACTGATTTCATATTGCAATTCTCTGCTCCATAGAAGATAATACGGTTACTATGGAGCAGCATATCTTTTCATCATTAACACCCGATATCATTCTGAACTGCGCCGAATCGTTTTCCGGTATCCGCTTCGACGGGACGATTGTGCCGTACAACAGTTACGTTAACCGGGTCTTCGGCCTGACTGACGAAGACGGGGGCGGATATGTCATTAAGTTTTACCGTCCCGGACGGTGGACAAAAGAAGCTGTAGAAGACGAACATATTTTTCTGAACGACTGCGCGGCAGCCGAAGTGCCGGTCGTTCCCCCGCTTGAGGGAGCTGACAAGCAGGGCGTGACAACGGGAATCTACACGTCCGGCGGTATACCCGTTTATTATGCGCTCTTTCCCCGGCTCAGGGCGAGAACGTTCGATATTTATACTGATAACGACTGGGTACGCACCGGGCGCGCAATCGGCCGCATGCATCTTGCAGGGCAGAAACGTAATGCCCCTCACCGCCTCCAGTGTACGCCGCAGCAGACGACCATTCCCTACATCACCATGCTCCTTGAACAGAATCTTGTCACGCCCGATCTGCAGCAGGAATTTACGGATATATGCAGCAGTGCGCTCGACTACGTGCTTGACGCCTACGCGTCCGTTTTCGGAGAGGCTGATGAAAACGGTATGTATCACACTGCGGCGTTCCGGCGGATTCACGGGGACTGCCACCGCGGCAACATTCTTGAACAGTTTGCATCGAAAAGCCCTGCATCGGCAGATACGGAAGAAACAAGCAGCATCACGCTCATCGATTTTGACGACATGATGACGGGCCCTGCCGTACAGGATCTGTGGCTGCTTCTTCCCGGATACCGGAAAGAATCGGCGCGTGAACTTGAACTGCTTCTTGAGGGATATGAAGAATTCATGTGTCCGGACGACAATGCGGGGAACAGCATCAACGGTACCGTACCCGGCATACGACGTCAGCTGCGTCTTATAGAACCGCTCAGGTTCATGCGCAACATCTACTTCCTCGCGTGGACCGCCGTACAGCGTGATGACGAAGGCTTTTCAAAGCGGAATCAGGACTGGGGCAGCAGGGCGTTCTGGGAAACGGAAATTGAAGATTTAAAAACACAGCTCGGCGTGCTTGAGGAAGAATATACTGAAGAGAATTGAATGAACAGACAGAGACGGTCCGGACAGCACCGGAACTGTTCTCTTTGAAAGTCCGGTTCCGGTGCTGCAGATTCTGAAAATGCAGTGCGTATTAACGATGCGCTTTTACAACCTGCATAAATTCGCTGACGCGTTTTACATCAACGGCATTCTCGAAAATGCCGTCATATTTAAATGTTGTTGCACAGATGGCTCCGTCAGCAATCGAAAGTTGTCTCACAACATTATCCTTGTTGCATCCGGTATTGCAGAAAACAGGAGTCCGTTTGACTGCATCCTTCACAATTTTAAGTATCTGCGAGTCTGTTTCGCTGCCGGCTGTCAGTCCGGAAACGCAGATTGCGTCAGGATCATTATTAAATTCCGTCGTTTTTGCAATCTCCGCAATATTCCGGTCTACAAGGTATTTTGCAGCTTCCGGCACTATATTGAAAAACATTTTTACGTTGGAAGCACCGATTCTTGCTCTATGACGGGCTGTTTCTCCCGGATTTGTATTCCAGAGGCCAAAATCACTTGCATAAACACCTGAAATAATTTCTCTGATAAATTTTGCATCTGTTGCAACCGCAAGATCAAGTGACGCAACCGGATCCCACAGACAATTTACTCCGTATGGAATTGAAATGTCGGTTTTTAATTCTCCAATAATGTCTGCCATGGCTGCTACGGTAACAGTTTCCATTTTTGTCAGATACGGCAGGCTGAATTCATTGGAAAACATAATTCCGTCCACACCTCCTTCCTGCAGCGCATCAAGATCCTTTCTGGCAAGTTCAACAACTTTCTTCATGCCGCCGGCAGCATCATATTTGGGATCCCCCGGAAGCGGCTGCAAATGACACATGGCAATAATCGGTTTTTTCGTATGAAATAATTCTTCTGTCCAGAACATCTATTTTTCCTCCTTATAGGTATCTGTTCCTCTGACTAATTGTACAAGTCTTTTCATTTTTTCCGGATCCTTCTGCTTATTGGTTTCAGCTCCGGAACTTATGTCCACTGCATAGGGATGAAACTTTTTAACAGCTTCCTGAACATTTTCCTCGTTTAATCCGCCGGCAAGGAAAAAAGGTCTGTTTATGTTTTTAAGCAGACTCCAGTCAAACTGTTTTCCCGTACATCCCCCGGGTGTATCAAGTAATATAAAATCAGCATTGCTCTGTAGTATTTCTGCAATACTTTCAGGTCCCGTAACCCCCATCGACTTTAAAACAGTCTTCCCTGTTTCTTCCTTTACTTTCTGCACGTAAGCATGATCTTCTTTTCCGTGCAGTTGTGCGACATCTATCAGTCCGCTGTTAAGCCGTTCAATTACCATTTCAACCGGTGCATCAACGAATGCACCTACTGCAAGGATAGACGGATCAAGCAGTTTCTTCAGATCTGCGGCTTTTTCCCGTGTCAGATAATGTCTGTCAAAGTCGGCGAAAATAAAGCCGATATAATCGGGTTCAGCTGCATTCGCCGCTTTGATATCCTCATCACGCATCATTCCGCACAGTTTAATCTTCGTCAAATAATCATCCTCCTTCTCATTAACTATGAGCAATAAGCTCGCTGATTTTTGCTTTCATGGCAGGTATATCATTTTGAAGATTCAGCACGGCACTTCCGACGAAAGCACCGTCTCCGCCTGCACTCTTTACCATTTCTATATCTTCCGGAGAAGACACTCCGACGCCGCAGTAAACAGGCCGGTCAATTCCCTTCTCTCTGAGATGCCGGATGCAGTCTTTGAGCTGCGGATACTGGGGATTAACGTATCCCTGCCCATCTCTGGGTTTAGCCTGCATATAGACAAAACCGTTTGAAGATACGGCTGATGCTATTTCATCTTCCTGCATCTGATACTGCACATAACAGGAAACCCGGAGTCCTCCGCTGATACATTCTTTTTTTATGGAATCAGAAGTAAGTCCCACAAGGATAATATCCTTTAAATCATTTTCTATGCAGAACTTAATAAAATTTTCTTTACCTATTTCCTGAATCGTATTTTCATACACAAGAACAAGCATTTTTACCTGTGGAAGTTTTTGGTGAATCTCACATATCTCTTTCATGTAGCTTGTATAATCCCCGCATGCTTTCAGAGCTGTTTTCATGCGGTCTGCAATCATAGTTCCCTCCAAAAACGGATTCCGTGAAGGAAAATCAACTTCCACCATAGTACAGCCGGCTGCGGCATATTCTTCTGCCATTTTGACACTTGCCTCAATAGACGGATATCCGTTGGACAAATATAAAATCACTTCTATCTTCCTGCTCATCCGTTATATGCCTCTGTCAGTAATTCTTTAAATTGTGCAACTGTCGGAATAATCGGATTAGTTTTTGTACATCCGTCCGCAAGAGCAACTTCCGCCATCCTGTCGAGCTGTTTCATATACTGCTCCCTGTCCTGAATAACTTCTTTCAGGGCAGATGGAATACCAAGCGTTCTGTTTAACTCCGCAACACTCTGAATAATATCAGTACACCCGAGTTTTTCTGTCATCCGCTCATATACGGCTTTTGCATACGGTTCGGCTGTATTAAATTTCATGACATAGGGAAGAAGGATGGCATCGGCCAGCCCGTGTGAAATATGAAAGAAACTTCCGACGGTATGTGCCATTGAATGTACGATTCCGAGCGACACGTTGGTAAAAGCAAGACCTGCAATCATTGACGCATCGATCATTTTCTCCCGGGCTGCCATATTTGTCCCATCCGCATATGCCTGCGGCAGATTCGCAAAAATATCTTCTACTGCCCGTTCCGCAAGAATATCGCTGACATAATTTGCACGGTTGGAAACGAGTGCCTCAAGTGCGTGTGTCAGTGCATCCATTCCGGTTTCCGCAGTAATGCGCGGCGGCATGGAAACAGTAACTTCCGGATCGCATATAGCAATATCAGGCATCATTTCCATGTTTCCAAGACCTCTTTTGAGTCCTGTTTTATCATCCGTAATAACGACGGATCTTGATACTTCGCTGGCCGTTCCGCTCGTCGATGGAATACAGCAGAATCTGGCCTTTGTATGAAGTTTTGGAAAGACATGCGGCGGGAAAAGTTCTTCAAGACTGCTCAATTCCTCGTGTTCGTAATATATCCACATAGTTTTTGCGGCATCCATAACGGATCCGCCGCCGAGAGCGACAATCAGATCAGGCTGATTCTTTTTCATCTCGCCGGCTCCGCGCATAACTGTCGAAAAATGAGGATCAGCTTCAACTCCGGAAATGACAAAAGTTTCTGAACCACTCTCATGGAGATAATCTTCAACTTTTTTCAATATGCCGCTTTTCAGCATGCTTGATCCGCCGATCACGATTGCCGTTTTTCCGGCTTTTACCTGTTTTAAATATGCCAGAGCGCCCTTTCCGAATAAAAGTTCACTGCCGGCCAGTTTCATTGGTCTCATCATATACGTAACCTCCTGTAACCAATTTATATATATACCTTTTTATTTTTTACCGAATTTCCGGTGATAATTATGGATTCCTTCCAAAACGGTACGGACAAGCAGATCCTCGGCGTCTTTTCGATCCTGACCTTCCAATACCTTTTTAAGGTTTTCAAGAACAGTTGTCATTGTAACAACGCACGTTTTAACGTTCATGAGCCTTCCTATTACAAGCATGCAGGAAGATTCCATATCAATACCGATGACGTTCATTCGTTTTAACTCATCAAACAGTTCTGTCAGATTTCTGCCGTATTCTTTTGAAAATTTTGAGTCATGCATCTGACTGTAAAACCCGTCCATCGTACAACTTATTCCGTTACGATATTGTGCCCCCATTTGCAGTACTGTTTCATTCATGACCGCCGCCAGATCAAAGTCTGCTACAGCAGGATATCCCTGTTCCACATAGGTACTGCTTGTACATTCCCTCCGTATGGATGCAACCGGTATCATAAACTTTCCCAGCATATCATCCTTCAGAGCCATTGAAGTTCCCATTCTCACCGCAACCTGCATTCCCGCTTCATACATTTCTTCCATTGCAATTGCAGCTCCGGGAGCTCCGATTCCTGTCGACGTTACGGTCACTGAAATACCTTTGTACATTCCCGTGTATGTATTGAACTCCCGTAAAAAAGCTACTTTTACCGGATTTTCCAGATATTTCGCAAGTATCTCGACCCGCCACGGATCACCTGAAAAAATAACATATGGTGAGACATGCTCCGCTCCCATGTATAACGTACTCATTCTATTCGCACCTCCTGTGAAGCATTTCAACTTTTTCCTCAAGCTCCGCTTTCTCCGGTATATTTGTACAACAGCCTATCCCCTGCAGAACAAAAGAAGAGAGAGCAGAGCCCAGACAGCAGCATTCTTTTACCGGCTTTCTGTTCAGATACCCGTAGAGGAAGCCTGCCATATATGCGTCTCCCGCTCCTGTTACATCGACGACCTTGTCGACCGGACAGGCGTTAATCTGATATGTTTCCATTCCTGCAGATTCGTTTTTATGGTAACAGATACTGCCTGCCGCCCCCATTGTCGTAATAATAGTTTCGGCCTTACCAATTTCAAAAAGTCTGCTCACACTGCTGCAGCCAAAAAGCTTTTCTATAATCTCGCGTTCAGTTTCATTCATAAAAATGATACGGCTTTGTATCAGTATTTTTTTAAGGAACTCTACCGGGAATGCGTCAAAATCGTCCTTCATTCCAAAAACAACGGGTACCTGATATTTTTCACACTGTTTGAGAAAAAATTCATTATCAGGCTTGCTTGCGACCGTAATGATGCCAAGACCAGCGTTCTGAAAAAAACTATCCTGAGCGGGCACTGCATATTTTTTATCCATAGAACCGGGATAATAAATAGTAATGTGTTCGTTGTGGTTATCCTCTATGAGATAACAGGATGATGTCGTTTCCTGCGGCAAAATACTGATTCCTTCCAGAGGAACGTTTGATTTTTCCAGAAAATCTTTAAATCCGCAGCTTTCATAATCGCTGCCGACACGAAGGATGGGTAGTACCTTTCTGCCCAGTCTGCACAAAGCGACAGCGATATTGACGGAACATCCTCCATAATAAATTTTATTGTGATCTGAATTCGTTACTATAGAGGTATACCCGTTTTGAGCAGGCGAGCTTACCTTAATAATATGATCCATACTGACATATCCGTTTATTACTGCATCGTATTTCATAATATCTGTCTCCTTTTCAGAGTTCCCCCGAATCTAATTCTTTGAACAGCATACTGCTGTCAATAACTTTACCAAGATATTTCTGAATATCTCTGAGGTGAACCTGATTCACTTCTGCGGAATCTGTTGCAACACAATCGCTGAGGACAAAGACATTGTAATCAAGATTAAAAGCATCTGTGACGGTTGCCCTGATGCAGCAGTTTGTTTTTGTTCCCGTTACAACAAGGTTTTCTATACCATGTTCTCTGAGTACCAGATCGAGATCCGTGCCAAAGAAGCCGCTGTACCGGCGCTTTCTTATTACATAATCTTTATCAGCATCCACTGATAAAAGTGAATCAATCTCAATTCCGCTGGTTCCTTCAACACAATTCGGACGCATACATTCTATTCTGTGATCCGGCTTATTTTTTCTGTTACAATGCTGCAGAAATATAATAAGACAGTCACTCTCTCTGCATTTGTCCAGCACTTTTTTTATAGTGGGAAGGATTTCTCTGTTCTGCGGATAATACACCAGCCCCTGCGGATCAGTAAAATCTCTGACCATGTCAACTATCAGTAATGCCGTTTTATTCATTTACTTTGAACCCCCGTTCCCGCACACTTTTATGTTTCATAAAAGATGCAAAGGATAAAACACCAACCATGATGATATAAGGAATACAATCGAACAGTCTCGCTGCATTTCCCGCATAAATACTCAGATTAACAGAAAGAGATCTTGCCAGACCGAACAAGATTGCATAAAAGGAAGATATAACAGGATCTCCCTGGCCGCAGTAAATAGCTGCAATCGCAATAAACCCTCTGCCTGCCGTCATATTGTTTGTAAATAATCCCATTCTTTCCAGTGACAAATTCATTCCTGCCAGTCCGCAGCCAACGGAACCTATCAGAACTGCACCGTATTTATAAAAATCAGTATGGATTCCGACTGCTCTTGCGGCTTCTTCGTTTTCTCCGACAACTCTGACGTAAACACCGAATTTTGTTTTGTACATCAATATATAAATAAGAAAAATAAGAATAAAACTTATATACGTTATGGGAGGATGGCCGCTGATAATTTCACCCAGTACCGGAATCTTTCCAACGAGCGGAATATTAACTTTAAATTCGTTCACGCTGAAATCAGGAATAATTATATGAGAGGAATGCATCAGAACAAGTACAAAACCAGCTATTGCTGCAGCTGCCATATTCAGCGCAAGGCCTATTACAATTACATTTCCCCTGAGTGTAATTCCGAAGTATGAAAAAATCAGTCCGTACAATACGGTTGTTATAATTGTCAGTACTAATACAATCACCATATTCTGTGTATAATAGTAAACAAGTACTGATATAAAAGCGCCGTTCAGCATCATTCCTTCCAGCGCTATATTCAATACGTTAGCCTTATATGCAAATATTCCGCCAAGAACACAAAGAATAATCGGTGCACTGTGATATATACAATCATACAGAATACTTATTAACAACTGCATATTCATGCCTCCTTAGCACGTTTTTTAAATAATGGAATTTTATATTTTTGAAAAAATTGTACAGCCAGAAACAGGACAATCATAGACTGTATCAAAGCAACAATTTCTTTTGGTACATTCGTATACATGTTAATACTGTCAGCACCAGTTTTAAGGCCTGCATAAAATACTGCAGCGATGAAAATACCGACCGGATCATGTCCTCCCAGAAGGGCAATCAGCATACCATCCCATCCGAGTCCGGGGCTGCCGGAAAAAGAAAGTGTATATCTGTACTGGTCCTCCAGCATCCAGCCGCCGCCTGCAAGACCTCCAAGTGCGCCGGAAAGCAGCATGAGTATCATGATATTCTTTCCAACATTCATTCCGGTTGCTTCTGCAAATTCAAAATTGTTCCCCATCGCCGTAATGACATATCCCTGTTTTGATTTTTTCATAAGAATATAAAAAAAACCGAGGATAACAAGAATAACGAAGAAAAACACAGTAAGCCGTGATCTGCCGAATATCCGGAGGAACACAGCCTGATTCGATACTATTTTCGTACTCACATAGCCGGCATTAAGATCGCGGAAAACAGATGTTGTTAAATATTCCAGCACTTTTGCAAGTGCATAATTAAGCATAAGCGTAACGACCATTTCATTCGCACGGAATTTTATCTTTAATACCGCTGCAATCCACGCATATCCCATTCCCAGCAGAGCGGCAGCAATAAGGCAGATTATCTTCAGCGGAACAGAAGGAAGACAACTCAGCTGCGCCCCCAGTATTCCTGCTATGAATCCTCCTGAAAGGAGAGAGCCTTCAACCCCCATGTTGTATATATTCGCTTTAAATGTTATGGCTATGGCCAGCCCTGTCAATATCATCGGTCCTGCATAGTGCAGCGTATTCAGAAAACCTGTTGTAGTAAAAAAAGACTTTTTGAACAGGATGTAATATACGTTCAGAGGATTCTCTCCGATAAAAAATATTACGATACCCCCGATAATAAACGCAAGCAGTACAAGTACGATACGATTCAGGACAGCTTTTACCGTTTCTTCAATTTTTCCGTTCATTTCTTCTGTCCCTCCATATCTGTATGAATTCCCGCCATCAGAAGGCCGACTTCCGTCATACTTGTTTGCTGCGGTTCAACCTCACCTGATATCTGCCCCTTATACATTACAATCACTCTGTCGGAGAGGCTCATTATTTCCGTTAACTCGCTTGAAATCAGGATTATCGAATTTCCTCCGGCTTTATATTCCAGCAGGCGTTTATGTATAACCTCTATTGAACCTATATCAATTCCTCTTGTAGGCTGACAGGCTATAAGCAGCCGGGGATGCTCGGATAATTCCCGTGCCACGATAATTTTCTGTGCATTTCCTCCCGACAGGGTTGCAACATTTCCGTTGATATCGCCGACACGGATATCATATTTATGTATCATTTCATCTCTTTTCAGATTTATTTTTTTCCGCTGCAGAAGGTTATATTTATTTACCGGCGGTTTGTCATGATATCCTGCTATACAGTTATCTCCGAGCGACATTTGTCTGCAAAGTCCCTGGGCATATCTGTCTTCCGGGATGATGCCTATTCCAGCCTTGCGTATTTTATCCGGCCACATATTGGTAATATCTTTACCTTCAAAGGAAACGGTTCCTTCTGTCGCTTTCATGAGCCCGCTCAGTAGTTTTACCAGTTCAGACTGTCCGTTCCCCTCGACACCTGCTATACCCAGTATTTCTCCCTTATGGACCTCGAACGAAACAGCATGAACAACCTGCTTTCCGAAAATATTTTCCGTCGTCAGATTTCTGACCTCATAAATTTTTTCTGCATTACGGGGTGTATAATGATTGTTCTGCTGGGTCAGAACAACGTCTCTTCCAACCATAAGCTGAGCCAGTTCCCGTTCATTTGTATCCCGGGTAAGCATGCTGCCGACTGTTCTGCCGCCTTTTATAACGGTGACACTGTCGGATGCATCCATAACTTCTCTGAGTTTATGGGTAATAATAATTATTGTCTTTCCCTGATTCTTCAATTCCTTTAAATCGGCAATCAATTCATCTGTTTCCTGAGGCGTTAAAACTGCAGTCGGTTCATCAAGTATCAGAATACTAACGTCGCGATACAGCATTTTTAATATTTCTACACGCTGTCTGCTGCCGACGGACAGATTTTCAACTTTTTCCATCGGATCAAGATCAAAATGATATTTCTGCATTAATGCAGAAACTTTTTCCACTTCAGATTTTTTATTGATCAATACTCCGTATTTTTCAATTTCATTACCCAGCATAACATTTTCAAAAACAGTCAAACTGGGAACAAGCATAAAATGCTGATGAACCATACCGATCCCGTTACGGATTGCATCTACAGGACTTTTCATTCTGACTTCCTCATCCCTGATGAAGATCTTTCCTTCTGTCGGCTCCAGCATTCCGTACAGCATATTCATTAAGGTTGTTTTTCCTGCCCCGTTTTCTCCCACTATGCATTTTATTTCGCAGGGCAGAACGTTTAACTGAATATGATCATTCGCTGTAAAATCACCGAATTTTTTTGTTAAATCGACTGTTTTAATCATATATTTCATATGAATACTTCCTGGTTTACAGCAGGTCCGCATATCTGTTGCGTCTATGCGGACCCAATAATCGGTATTTACATGTCCATAAGTCTATTTAAAAATTATATTCGGGCATGTACTCTCATCAAATTTGTCTCCGTTCTGCATATTTGTTACAACGATAGTTCCTGCTGTAATCTGCTTATTTAAATCATCAATTTTAGCTTTAATTTGTTTCCACTTATTCTGAGCTGCATCAGTTTTGCTGATATAATTACTTATAGTCGCCATATCGGTGATGGAAGTAGATCCGCTTGCAAGATTAAATGTTGTATCCCTTGCTACTGTATCAAGCGTACCGTTCAGCATATCCTCAGAGAAAGTTTCAACAACGACTTTCGTATTCTTGATGACTGATGTCAGAACATATCCCGGCTGCTGATCATCCTTATTTGCATCTACCTGAATTGCAAGTTTTCCTTCTTCCTTAGCTTTTGCTGTTACACCGTCTCCTACCGTTCCTGAACAGGCATATACAACATCAGCTCCGTGATCATAATATGTTCCTGCAACAGAGCTTCCCGTTGCAACATCTGCAAAACCTGCATCATACTTTGCATAGAAGTTATAGGTTACACCAAGTTCAGATGCGATTTTCTGAGCACCTTCAATATAACCAACAGAAAAGACCTTTATACCGGCACTGTCTGTTCCGCCGATAAAACCAAGAGCCCGTGCTTTGGAAGGATCTGTAAAATGATATCCGCTGCCGAAAAGTACTGAAGCATTTTCATTTACAAGAACGGATAAAGCTCCTGCAAGATATGATGATTCGTTTACATTGTAAAGCACCGAAATAACATTGTTGTGAATTATTTTTCCATCCGCATCAAGGTTTGGTGTGTCGTTAAATATAACAAATGTCGTTTCCGGATACATTGAAGCAACAGGCTGTGTACCTGCTTCTCCCTTTATTAAAGCATCAAAGTCGTACACCATGGAAAAAATCAGATTATATCCGTTTTCTGCAAGTGTCCTTAGTGTATCGCCGATGCTTTCCGTTGGTTCCACAACTTTATACACGCATCCGTATTTTTCGGCCATTTCTTTAGCTCCGGCTACAGCAGACTGATTATATCCGTTGTCATTTTGTCCGGCTGAATCGCAGACGATTGCAATTTTTAAATCGGAAGCAGCCATTTCCGATGCTGCTGATTTTTCAGAAGCTTTTGTTTTTGCCGATGATCCCGAAGAAGATCCCGCACGGTTACAGCCGACAAATGCCACGGCTGACAATAACAAAACAATAAGACCGGTTAAAAATCTTTTCATAGTTTACATACCTCCAACATATATAACCAATTTCATACTAACAGATCTGATCAATATAGAACTTATAATGATCAGTCCGGTAATAACAACGAAAACTTTCTATAGGCACATTCTTGCCGTAAACAATTCCATTTGTAACACATCCGAACAAAATGACAGGCATATCTGCACTAATACCAAGATATCTTGCAACAACCGGATCAGGCAGAACGGCTTCCATTGTTCTACGGGCTTTTACAATCTGTACTCCGTATTTGTTACGGATAATATCGTATAAAGAATTTGTTTCTAAATTATATTTGTCCAGTCCGGGAAAAAGCCTTTCAGGAAGATAATTGATGGTATAATTCAACGGTTCATCATCTGCATACGTAATTCTGCCGAATGAAAACACGTTATCTCCGACCGGAATATTTAATTGTTTTGCCCGCTTTACATCAGCCTCTGTTTTTTCTGCAAAAACCGTTTTTTTGCCTGGTTTTTTTCCAAGTTTTTTTACATCTTCAGAGCAACTATTCAGGGAATACAGATTCTGACTTGCGTTGTCCCCTTTGACAAAAGTACCTTTCCCCTGAATCCGGTATAAATATCCTTCATTGACCAGCTCATCAATAGCTTTCCGGACTGTAATCCTGCTGAATTGATATTTTTCAATCAATTCACGTTCGCTCATAACAGGTTCCCCTTCCGAAAGGTTACCATCTTCAATCATTCTGAGAAGTTCCTGCCTTAATATGTAATATTTTGGAACATGATCTTCCAGCATCAGTACCCTCCATCACTTCATGACATTATGTTATTATGTTGTCATGACAAGTAGTAATATAAAAAAAAAGACAACGATATCATCTTTTTTGAAGATGACTTCGTTGTCATTTATGTAAAAAGCTTATCTGTCTTTTTGGAATTTGTCAAGTAAAAAAATACATTTTTTTGACGCATGGCGGACTCGAACCGCCTACCTACTGCTTAGAAGGCTTATTAAGTCCTTATTCACGGTATATCACACTGCATCAAATAGAGTCGTATTTACATATAACATATATAAATAAAACCTTTATTGATTTATTATGATATCATTTGATAACTGTAATGTCAAGTACTATTTGTGCTACACTCCGTGCTACACCAATACAAAAAGCCCCGCAATACCTGCGGGGCGGTAATATCAATTATATCATTTTAGTCAGTCCGCGTTTGAATCCTGCGTACCAAGCATCTTCAGAAAGACAGGCGTTATATTTTTCCGCATTGGTCATTTCCGCACGGATCACAGGCGGTTTATATCCCGGCTGTAATACCTCTGGAAAACGGTGTAATAAATCGGTTTCATATTCTTCTTGTGTAGTCAGTGGTGGAATTATTTCAAAAAGATTGGAATACAATTCCCATAACCGGGCTTTTTTTTCCTCATGGGTGAGAGAAGCAAGATACTGCTCCTGCTGCGTCCCAGCTCCTGCCTTCTCAAGGCGCTGTATGCGTTTAGTTATTGTAGATACCATAATTTCAATTCCTCCTCATAGCGTGGTTAAATCCGTCCGGGTCTTCCTGTGCAAACTGTAAAAACTCCGGTATTGCCATAATTGCCGTTTCTATATCTGCCTGCGATATGCCTTCACGTGTTGCCCATTGAGCAGCACAGTATACGCGGTACTGTCGTCCTTCTGTCGTATGTTTATTGCAGATAGTCCGAATAATAAATGCCGCTCTGTCTGTTGTACTGCCGTTGTACTGCCTGCGGGGCGTGTATACAGGCGGTTTATATCCCGGTGAGCTTCGGTGTAAATGCATAAGAGAGAGAAGCCGGAAAAAAGGCTGCTGTGTAATGTCTATACAGTCAGAGAACGTACCGAACCCCATTCTATAAGGATTGAGACTGTCCGGATGTAAACTGCCGGGCGCGGTTGCAAGCGCTCCCGCATGCTTCACTTCAACACCGGGCATAATCGTTTCTGAACAGTACCGCTCTGCTCCGCTATACTTAAAATATGCGTGCAAACCGCCGTGAGGGGTGCTACAGGACGTACAAGCCCTTAAAAGCAATGATATGTCGGGTAACCGTTCTGCAATCGTTATAAAGCCATCTATACCGTCCGTGTGATTGCGGTCAATGTCGATTACAATTAAATGCGCGTCGGTCGGGAAAAAGCCATAGCACACAACACCGTGAGCAAGTGCATAATCGAGTTGTTCAGGTGTTGTAATACATCGTGTAACTGATATGCTGCCGTCCGGTAACAACCGCCATTTCGGGGCGCGGCGTTCGGCATATACCGGCAACAATCGCCCCGCAACTCGTAAGACATCGTGCAGCGTTTCAGCGTCAGGGTTATTTTTCAGCATCAGGCAACCTCCCTTCAATCTCGTCCAATCGGGCGGTTAGTTTATCAAGTTCAGCATCCCGCGTAACAGCCGCCAATGTTGCATAGGCATATACTAAGGCGCGATAGTAATTTATCTGTGCACTCGTTGCCTTATCCGGGCCGGTTGTTTCCATCTGCTGTATAAGGGCTACAAGACGGCGCCGAACATCAGACAGCTTTGTACAGTGCCAAAGTTTAGGGGT
>Ga0172378_10001897_pt1 | contig 19442 bp, 25 predicted proteins | sample GrowelOW332metaG_FD_119755 | JGI IMG/M metagenome (GOLD analysis project Ga0172378, IMG submission 119755) | Groundwater microbial communities from an aquifer near a municipal landfill in Southern Ontario, Canada - Pumphouse #3_1 metaG | ecosystem: Environmental > Aquatic > Deep subsurface >... | reverse complement strand
ATAAGCAGAAACATTTCTTCAAGTATTAGTTCCTGTAATAGTTATAACATTTGAAGCAGCTGTAAATTCTATATTATTTCCAGCTTTAAAAGTTTTTGTAGGAGATGTTGTAGGTTTATATGTATCTACTGTAGCATTACTAGAATTTTTAAATATTAAATCATAAAAAGTATAAGTTGTATTAATAGAATTAATTGTTAACTCTCCTGCAACAGTATTGGTAAAAGTTACATTCGTTCCTGATTTAATATTTAAAGTTTTGACAGCAGAACCATCATAAGTATATTGACTAGTTCCTTCTGTTGTACCTCCATTTATCTTTAATATTAAATCATTAGCATTAGGTAAAGATGTTATTACACTAGAACCTGTAATGTGACCATTTGCGTCATAAGTAAATGATCGTACTGCTGATGTTGCTTGAGCCGTAGTACTGTTACTATGATTAACTGTAAATACATTAGCTGATAAAGAAGCAGTTAAGCCAGATCCAAAGTTAATAGTATTATTTGTAGCTCCTGAAGGGATGTATGATCCTAAAGCAGTGCCTGAATTTTGTATAGATAAATTTTGTAAATTTGTACCTACAGTAAGTTCTTTATTAGTACTGTTTCAAGATAATGATACTCCTGTTCCGTTTTTAAAAGCTAGTGTATCTAAAGTAGATTCAGTTAAAGCTGATGTTCCATTTACTGATACTCCTCTATATGTTTTATTTACAGTAGTTCAGGTAGGAATACCAGTAGCGTTTGCCATTAAATATTGTCCACTAGTTCCTGCTGTTAAAGTTTTAACTCCATTGTTGCCTGCACCAACAACTAGTTGATCGGCAGTTAATGCTGCAGAAGCTATTACAGAGCCATCAATGTTTACCTGTATAACAGTAAAGTCTGCATTATTGTATGCAGAAACTCTGTCTTTTACAGACATAACAATATCACCAGCTTCTAGTGTACCTATACCTGTAATAGTCTGTGCGACAGCTACTTTAAAAGTCCATCCAGCCTTATAGTCAGTTAATGTTGATAATGTTTTCCCATTTACATCAGTTCCTCCAGTAATTACTCCAACAGAACCAATAGTTCCTTTAAATATCATCGCGTCTCCTGAAGCTATAATATTTTGAGCATATAAATATACATCATTTACTGCTTTAGGAGTAGCAGCTATTCCGCTACTTGCTCCACTAGTAGACGATATACTATCAGATAAAGTTACATGTCCTGACACACTGCCTGTAGCAAGTACACTAGTGTGTGATAAAGGAGCATATTTACTAGCTAAAGTAGTACCATTTTCTACAAAACTAGTAGCATTAAATGTTCCTGTGGAAGGAATAAAGCTTATATTAGAAGTTTTTTGTAGTTCAGATGTTTCTGTAGCAGAATTACTAGACCCAATTAAATAATGAGGGGTAGAGGATGCATCTACATTATTACTTTTTACATTAGTTAAAGTTGCTGTTCTATTTGTAACTGATAGATAATGCCCATATTTATCAAAAGTAATTTGTGGAACTATTATTGTAGTACCACTATTAGTTGTAGGTCCTACTGACACACTAGCTTCGCCTATTGTTTTATGAGAAAGCGTAACTGCTCCTGTAGTAGTTGATGACTCAACAACACCGTCTCCAGATACTGTAAGAACTCCTAAGTTTAGAGCAAATAGTTCTTTATTATTACCATCCTGTATTGATACTGCAGGACCATTAGCACTAACCACAAAGAGTGGAGTTCGATCAGGAAATATTTTAAAATATTGCCCGTGTGTTCAGATTCAACCATCTTCTAGAAAAGCTATTGACTTATCTATTGATGTTTTGTCGGCATAAGCTAGATCAAATCCAACTCTTGATTTTGCGTAAATTAATTTTGCCATATGTTAGTTAATTTCGTTTCATCTAAGTGAAACTTTTTGTTGAGATATTTCGAAATCATCTGTAAATTCTAAATTGTCTTCTATTATTGTTAAATTTTTTAATTCATCAAATCCAGATATCTCTATAGCACTGAATTTAAATTCTTTTGTTATTGGATCTATTCCGCCCTTTAACCCTTTTTCTGTCTTTATAGTTAATGTAGAGGGAAAATTTTCAGAATCTATAGAAGTATTATTTATCTCTACAGTTTTTATTTTACCTACTGCATCAATTCCTCCTAATAATTCTTGTTTAACTTCTCATACCATTCTAGGAGTTGCAGCTACTCCTCTAATAACATTTGGAGAACTTACATCTACGTTATTGCTAGAAGGTTCTGGTTCTACAAGTAATTCATCTTGTAGTTTTACATGTCCATATAATTCTGTAGAGGCTCCTCCATATTCAGGCTGTGTTGATAAGTGAATTTTTGGAGTAGCTGTACCAGTAACGTTTCCTTGAACATCCCCTATAATTTGCCCATCTGTAACAGTTAAATTTCCCTTAACAGTAGAAGATCCTCCTACATTCATTCCTCCTTCTATTGTCAAATATTTTGACACTGGATCAAAACTAAGTCCTAAGGCTTTCCTTACTGGATTTGTTTCAGCTTGAGGATTACTATTGTACCCTATTAATAAGTTATATGATCCTGAAACAGTATTGGATGTTAATTGTTCAACATAATCTCTTATCTTTATATTTCTATTACTAGCCCCTGTTAAATGTCCTCACGCATCTACTGTAAATCATGGTATAGTTATTAAACTAACATTGTCAGATGAAGCAGTTTCTCCATATGAACCAGATGTTATAGTAGTTTTTTCATGAGTTAATTTTTTTAAAATTGAGTCTCATTTTAAAGGATACTCAGTATTAATAGATGTTAGAGCTGAACTAGAAAATATGATATTGTTTCCATCACCTTTTCTAATGACTATATTATCACCAGAAGAAGACATAGTAAAATTACTAAGTCCTATTTCGACCTTGATGATATTATTTGTATCTGTAACATAGACTCCTGGAGATCCTATACTAAAATAATTCCCCATGATTCAAACCTCTCTAGTATCTTCTATAAATACTACAGGATTTAAACCCTCGGGAATATTTGATATCTCTCTTTGAAAAGCAGCCTTAGTCTTTGCATAGATTATTTTGCTTTCCATTTTTTATTGTATAATTTCTGTCTGTAGTAGTTTATCTATTTTTCTTAATGCATTTGAGATAGTATCATCTTGTTGTATATAGAAACCACTACTGGCTGTTTTTAAATCTGTCCCATCAAGAATGGGGTTATCTTTTATTTTATGATTATTAATTGTACTATTGTTCATGAATTCTTCTAAAGAAGTTACTCTATCTATGACTTCATTTAATTTATTCATAACTAAAGCATCGTCTACGAATACAACTCATTCATTACCATCATACAATTTTAAAACCAAATCATTGTAAATTCATACATGATAAATTGTCGGAGGTTCTTGATCTCCTCTTCAAATATTTACTTGTTTATTGTTTATCATACTTTATATATAATTGTCCTAACCCGGAGTTTACGGTTCTATATAAGTGATAGACAATTCCATTAATTAATGTATTTCCTATAACTTTAAAACCTCCTAAAATATTATCTACAAATAGTCTAGCATTTCCATCATTTGGGATATACAAATATACAAATTTATCCGTAGATGAATTAACTATCATTAAAGAATTTTTAGTTTTAGTCATAGAAGATATTATACTATCTGTTCCATAATAATAAGCATGTACTTTTTCAAAAGTAATAATTTTATTATACCACTTATCATTCATTTTATAAGAAAAATGAATAGAAAAAGAACTATCTATATTAGGAAAAGAATATTCTCTACTAGAAGGATTTATAGATATCCCATTTATATAAACTTCCGCAGGATTATTATAAAAATCTCAGGTAAGAATAATAGTTTGTGGAGTATCACCAAAAAACATAGAAGTTTTATTTAACTTAATTCATTTAAGATTATAATCCTCACTATTTTCTAACCTTGCATTGACTCATTCTGTAGAAGCTACTCTTGACGAATTATCATCTATTTCTGGAAGAGTTGTAGTAGGTATTCCTTCTAAATTAGGAGAATATTTATTTAATTTTTGACTTAACTGTAAATTAATATCATTTGCTCATTGAGTTAATAAATTATTTATAGTTTCAGTATGACTATTAAAATAATCTGTTAATTGATTATTTATATAATTATATAAGTCTTGTTGATTTTCTATCGAGCCAGTAATATTTCCTCAGACCAATGAATATTCTTCACCAATACCAAGGTTATATCTAGCCATAGCTCGTTGATAATCATTTACTAATTCAGAAAATAAATTTTCTCGTTTAAAATAATCTTCTACAGATGCATCTCCATAAAAATCTTCAATTCCACAAGATCCTTGTAATAGTGTATCTTCTTCAGTAGTATTAGTTTTAGGAATATAATCTAACTGAGGAATTTCAGAGTCATCAAGTAATTGAATACTAGGTTCTTTTTTAACCAAAAGATTAGTTTCTTCAGTTACATTTACTAAAGAAGTATCTTCATTTAAATTTATAAATTCCATTTTATAATATTACTATTTGATGTGCATAAGTAATAGGGTCTAAAAATGACAATATTGTTGCATCATTAACTTTATGTATAGACTTAGTTATTGTTGTAGCAAAATTAGTATTACCTATTGAAGAAGTATGAGAATAAATACTACCTGTTGTATATGCTACACTTTCATGAAATAAATTATCATATGTATTTCATAAAAAATGAGAATTATAACATCCTTTTATAAAAGTATTTCGTATAAATTCTGCTTCAAATATATTATTCTGGGTAACACCTATAAATACATTATCTCAACAATCTTCTTTAAATACATTATATTCACATAATTCATTTTCTGAATTATCTTCTACAATATTATTATTCTTTATCAAAGAAAAAGTATACAAATCTAAATATTGTGCAGTAATAGGAATTGTTGTATTCCTTAACTGTTCTCTAGTCCTTCTAAATTTTATATTCTTAAAGTTGTAAAATGCAGAATTTCCATTAGAATCTTTTAATCAAGTAATCTTTCCTTTTGTTCTAGTTCCATCTTCTAAAATCTCTTGTGTTATATCATAATTAATCTCCCAATCTTTCCCCAATATACATGCTTTAGTATCTAATTTATTATTATTAATACCAGTTACTAATAATCTATAAATAGGCGATGGATTTGGAGATGTATTATGTCCTCAACTTATTTTATTTGCTCCAGAAAAAGTATTAGAATTATAGATAGTTTGATAATCAGTGATTATATATCTCCCTCCTACTATTATCTGACTTCTAGAAACTAATTCTAAAAGTGCAGTATAAGTAATTTCAATTGGAGTTATTTGTCCTGCTTCTCCAGTATATTCTATAATTCCGATATTCTTTCTTAGCTCTTTCTTTTCAAATTCTGTCAGACCAGATAATAAATCTCTTTTTCTAAAGTATTCTTTTAGATCTGACGTACAAGCATATCTATTCTTTGGTAATGTCATATTAATTATTCATTAAAAACTCATAAATAGGTCCAACAGTATCTATATCATTTCATGCTTGTACTAGAGAAATCATATGGATTATTTTGCTATAATCATCGTAACGACCATATGATGCTCTAAATAATCATTCGTCAAACTCTTCTATAGTTCGAACTTTTAAACTATTTACATCCACAATTATTAGATATTGTTTTTAAATTTGTGTTCCCACAAAAATTGTTACATCTTCAAAATTTTTCTAGAAATCTTTGTGCTTCATAAAGTTTACCCATATCCAATGAATACTTGATTATGTTTATGAACATTCACATTAAATCTCTGTCTTTAACTTTTTTGTCAAAACTATCATTTGAACATATTTCACAATTATTACCAACCTTTGGAAGATCCTTTAAAAGATCTTTCAATAAAGTATTAAAACAATTATTTAAATAGTACATTGCAAAAGTATTTTTATCAGATCTTATTATAGTATTAGTATCAGCAGGATACTCGGCAGCTATAACGTCTAATGTTACTTCTGTATTAGTAGTAGGTCCTCATAAATAGAATTTACCATTATCGTAAAAATATACTTTACTATATAAATTAAAATTTTCACCTATTTCTAATGCATAGTCAATCCATACTTTAGTTGGTAAAATAATGTGTGCAACTCTATATAACCCATCTTTATCTAATTGTATTTCTAGCCTATCGGTACAACACTCCTCGTGATTAACTATATGATAACTTTTAGGAGTTTCAGTACCTTCAGCATTTACATAATATATTTTGTTTATTGTTATAGAATGATCTCATCTGTATGCTCTGTGACTTATAGATACATTATCTTGTGATAGATATTGTCCAGCATCAGATTCTAATCCTTCTATTAATAATCCAAATTCTCCTAGTCTTGATATTTTAAATATTGATTCCATTATGCGTTTACTATTTCGTCATTAAAATGATTGCTGTCATATAATTGAAGTATTTCTGCATCAACTCTTTTCTTTTCATTTTCAATTTTCTTATCATTAAATTCTTTTGTAGTCTTAGCTTTATACCATTCAATTTCTTTTTCATAATCTAATCTAGATTTTTCAAGATTTATTTTTTCTTGATTAAGACTTTGAACTTGTTGTTGAAGTTTTTGAGCTTCTGTTTGAAGTTGCTGCATTTGTTGATTAGCTTGTTCAAGTTGTTGTTGCATTTGCATAACTCCCATACTTTCTTCTCTTTTCTTTCTAAGAGCAGTAGTAACATCTTGCTTCATTTTAGTAAGACTTTTAGAAGTAATAATATCAATTACAATTTCTGGATCTATATTATTATTCTTAGTAAATTCAAAACTTAATTGTTTAATAGTTTCTGCTTCTTGTATTACTTCAGAAGTTTCAGATATATTTATATCAAAATCTGTTAGTGTATAATGTTCAGGAAGTGCAGTAAACACTTTATTTAATCTGTCTCCTAAGATAAGAGTTCCAGTAATTCCTTTTTTATATACAACTTTACACATATCTAATATATCTATCAACATTTCTCTAGTTATTAAATCCATCATATAGAAATATTGTTTAGTAATATGTGTAGATTGTCTTATACCTACCTGAACATTAGTAACTGCGTCTCTTTGTTCTATTCCTCCTAGTTTTTCTCTAAATACTCCAGTAATTGTACTACAAGTATTTTCGATTCTTTCTAAAGCTAAGTCAAGAGCTTGCATAGCTTGATATGATATAGTATCATCATAACCTCCAAATGTAGTATTCATTGGTGGTATACCCTCTTGAGAGGAATCTATTAAAGCTGAACCTTGTTTCTTATATGCTTTTCACTTCATCAGTCTCTCAGTAAGGTCTGTACCTAATATTGTTGGTAAGTATGCTAAGTCAATCCAATCTCCTTTTGATCCAGATTCAGATATTAAGTTATCTTTATAAAAGTTTATAACATCTCATTTATCTTGTAATGATGCTGTAGATAATATTAAAGAAAATGGTTCACCATTTCTATCGGAATAGAATACACCATTAACTGATAATGTGCAATTTGTTGGATCACTCATAGTTCTAGTAACATTCTTTACTTTTCCTATAAGAATATAAATATCTCCACCAATTCTGATTCCTCTATATCTGTTAGTTATAAATTTTCCTTTTTCTTCATCTACTTGTAACCATTCTACATCATAAACTGGAAATCTTCTAAGCTTATATCCAGAATTAAAATTATATAATGGAGTAACTTCAAATCCCCCTAATATACCATCAGAATCAGGATCTACTATACCTATTACTGAATCTCCTAAGTTTCTAATATAAGATGCTTCAGAAGTTTTTAATAGACTAGAATCTAAAGAATCTATATTTTCCCGAGTTAATAATTCTCCATAATTTCTAAGAATCTCATTTTTAGTCATATAATCTCTTATAACAACTCTTTGAGAATTCTTGTGAAATTTAGAATTAAAGTTTCTATCTAAAAATGTATGAAGAGGATTAAGTACCTTTAAATCCACATTATGTTTAGAAGGACTTTCTAATGTTCTATAGTAACAAGTTCCAGTAACTAATAAATCAGTTAATATAATCCTTCTATTATTTACAAAATCTATATCTCTTGATTGCATGGATCAATCTACTACATTTTGAGAAGCAATTTCATATTCAGATATAAAATTTTTATCTAACCTCTCTTGAAGTTCATTTAGTTCTTCAGCTAATTTAGGATTAGAGCTATACTCTTCATTTAATATATTTCGTAAGTGTTCCTTTATTTTTTCTGCAATATGATCATTAACATACTTCATTCTATCTTGATTTATTTTAGATAAAGTATTTTCGTCTTTGCAAGATACTTTAGGTAATACTGGTATAGTTAAATATTCTCCAACTAACACATCTACGTGTTTTCTTACAAGTGGAACAAACTGTACAGATGTTGGAGTTCCTATACCATAATTTTCTTCTAAGTGCCTAAATTGTTCAGGATCTCGTTTTCCATGATAATAATGATAAGCTTTTATTAGTTTTATTTTTTCGTATACTAATTCAGTTATAGCTTTATCAATGGTAGAAATAAGAAGCTGATCTTCTTCACTATATTCTTTTTGATCGTTATATTTCATATTTTGTCAAGTTATCTTTTCTTCTTACTTGATAGAAATAGATCCTCATATAATTTCTAGTTCTTAATTCTTCACGTATAAAATCTATAAATTCTTGAGGATCATCTGTTTGTAAACTTATAGAAGTTGGTATTAAATCATCGGGAATTCCTAATACTAATGTATATATTCCATTTTTAAGTAATACTTCTAACCTTCTATTATAAGTCGCACTGTATAAACTAATTATACAGTCACGAATTTTGTTTTCCAGTTCTTCTATGCGTGTTTCGTTCATTGTCTGTTAAAGGTATTTGTCCATAATGTTTATATCCATTATCATCTGTTCATCACCCAAAATTTCTAAAACTTTTTTCTACATCTTGTCTTTCTGTAGGCTTTTTAAAAGAGATTTCTTCATCAGCTAATTCAACCATTTGCATAGCTGCAACAATATCAAAGTTTTTCTTCTTTTCATCAGAATAATTTAATAATTGTTCTAGCATTTCTCTAAATCTAATTGTGTGTGAATAGTCTAAACAAAAGTCATATACTAATTCTCTTCCATGATTAATTGTTTTCTCATTGGAAGGTGCGCCATACATATTAGGATTAGATTTTGAAACATCTGCTAAAGTTGCTCTTGGGCGTTTCATTAATAAATGTATGTATTTTTTATCTCTGAAGTAAGTTAATATTGCAGTTCTTGTAGATTCAAGCACCGCTTTAGCTCCATAATAAATAAGTAATTTTGCAGCATTCTCATATGCTTCCCTAGGATCTCTAGGTCTATCTTTATATATTGCTACATATCCTGGATTATCTAATCCAAGAATTCTTTTCTTTATAAGAATACAGAAATCTGATAATTTACTAGAGTCTGTGGTAGCTGAATCTTTTGAACCAATATCTATAGAGTCAATTCCACCTACATATAAATTATTAAAACCACTTCCTGTTTCTCCAAGAATGGGATGTTCAGTTATTAAGATATTTCCATTTGAATCATCTCTTCAATTTACTTTACCAGTTCTCTCTCCATTGGAATTTGTTTCTCAAGTAAGGTATCCAGCTTTTGGTTTTTCAACTGTTTTATATACTTCAATTGCAGTAAGTTGTTCAGCAAGTTCTTCTCTAGGAAACATATTATCTTCCTTTTGAATAAGTGCTTCTTCTATAGTAAAACAATACTCTGCTTGATAATCAATTAAATCTTTTGGACTATCAGCTTTAGACTCTCTTACTTTATTATATCATGCTATTGCTTCAGTTCTATTACAATATCCTCTATCGTCTATAAGAGAATATACAATTTTATATGCAGGAATAAACATTCCAGTAGTTATAAAAGAACCATCTACTGTATAGTTATGATATACTGGTAAAATATTATATGCTTTGGGATTGGTAATAACTGTTTTTAAACCTTCCATAGAGCCTGCTTTAGAAGATCCTCCAGTCCCAAATGCTAAAATAGTACCAACTCTTTTTCCCCCAAGCACAGTAATAAGTGCATCTCCTTTTACCCATTTCTTAATAAGTACAGGATCCGCTCCAGCCTCTTCAAAAATAAGTTTTTGAATACGGTCTCCTCTAAGTTTGTCAGGATCATCTACAATTATTCCTTGCACTTCTGACCTATGCCCTCTCTCAGAAAGATTCGATCCTTTGATAGAAGCTCTTTTATGATCTTTAGTATTTAAAACCATACGGACTCTTCTGAAAGCACTTTCTGTGTTCTCATTTAATCAATCCATCTGGTATCAAATCTTTTCTAAAGTAGGTTTAAGATGTTTCTCAGAATATGCTGTTACTACAATTCTATAATTTGGTATAAATGTATAAGCTTTAACCGCTGTAGAAGAAGCAATTTCTGAAAATCCAATACCTCTAGATTTTAATACCCCAATATCTTTCTTTAATAATTCACACATTTCAATATAGTGAAAGTATTCATACTGAAATACTAAAAAAGAAGGAAATCCAAAATCTTGATTAACTTGATCTATTTCTGAAGTTTTTAAGTTATAAAAATTAAGGAAAAAGTAATTATCTCCAGTTATTCTATATCCATCAAATTCATAGCCTTCTATACACCTTCTTTTTTGTTCAATTCAATATTCTTTATAAGCTTTAGATCCATATATAGCTCCACTATATTTACCTGTTGCTTGTTTATGTAGGGCGGCTTCTCTAAATCAATTAGGTTTAAAATCTAATCCTTGAGTATTATTTATTGGTCTATACTTGGTAATTCAATAACTTTTGTTAAAATCAAAGTGATCAATTACATCATTAGGACCATAATCTCATCTAATTCCATCAATTATTTCCATAGTTAATCAAAAAATCCTAATTCTACATTTCCTCGAACTGAAGATTCATCAGATACTCCCTCTTTCACTTCTTTCTCTAAATCTCTAACTGTTTTAATTAGTTCCTTAGCATTTTTTATTTCCATTATAACATCTTTAGTTTTATAAATGGGCTTTCCGTCGTTAGGATTTCTTTCATTAACATCAACATGTTCTAAGTAATATATGATGTTTTCAATAGTTATCATACAACCTTTAAGAAGTCTGAGTTCTAAAATCTTATCTTGCAGTTCATCATATTTTTTACAAGCTTCAAGGAATAAAGGATCACTCATTTGTTCTTCTGTTAATCCTGAATCATCATAAGCTGCTTGTTGTCTATCTTCTTCAACATACTTAAAATATGGACTCTCCCAATCTAGATATAAAAACATAAAAGTAAATTCTTTTTGCGCCCTTTCTTTGTTCTCTCCTGTCTTATCTATTGGAGTAACATTTCTTTTGTTTTCTAAAAGTGCTTTAAATTCTTTTATTAATAATATTCTAGGATCTAGAAAGTCCATATTTCCAGTACTTCTGTCTACAGTAAAGTACTTCATATTTATTTATTTTTACATCCACAGGCACATACTTCTACAATAGTACCTCCATCGCCTTTTTTCAATGTGAGATTACATCCACATTTACACTTTCTGGCTTTTTTGTCTTTTAAATTTTTTAGTTTAGTTCCTTTTTTTGCCATCTCTACTTCTTGTGGAGATTGATTACGTTCTATATAATTGGTAACCATTTGATCAGGATTCTTTTTATACTCTTCCCAAAACTCTGGAGTATTAACTTCTTGTAATATTTGAGTAGCTTCATTTGCATACTCGTCTTTAAGACCTCCATTTTCATCAATTAATTCATCTTGAGTTTTACCTGTTTTTGCAAAATAATCCATAACAAATTCTAACATTAACTGTTCATTGTCTTGATTAACTTGACCACCTTGTTGATGTTGTTTGATATGTGGAAAATATTCAGGATTTATAAATTTTTGTAAATAAGATTCTTTACCTTTTCCAAGTGTATTCTGTAATCTAATGTCACTAGGTTTAAAAGGATGATATAGATCAGGATTAGCTTGATAGCCTGGGGAATAAAAAGTTGTATCTGCATTTTGCATATACGGATTTTTTATTATCATTTTTGATGTTTGTCCATTGCCACCTGTAATAAATCGACTCTCTGTACTTGCTCCTATAAAGGGAGTCCTTTGTCTATATGTAGTAGAAGTAGTTGGATTTACTTGATGTCTATTAGGATCAACAAATAATTGTGATGCTCAATTTTTTAAATTATTTAGAACTCCTCCTTGTTGATATGAAGGAAGTTGTCCTCCTTGTTGATATCTCATACTTAATTTATTTGTTACATGATCTATTCTTTGTAATACTTCAGGTACTCCTCTAGAAGATCTATTTCGAGCTTCTTCTCTCCTTTTTGCATTATTTTCATTAAACCTCTCCCACCAATTAGATGAGGATTGTGTAGCAGAGGCAGAAGCAGAAGCAGTGCTTCTAGGATCAGTACGAGGAAATTGTCCAGAAGTTTCTGTAGGAATTTCTGTAGGAGTTCCAGTTACTAGATTTTGTACATTACCTGATGGAGTTAAAATCTGAGAACTTGTTTGTGGAGTTGCTGCTTCACTTACTTCTTCAGTTTGTTGTGCAGTAGAAGTATTATTTTCACTTGTATTTGTATTAGTACTTTTATTTGTACTAGTAGGTTCATTTACTAACTTAACTGCAATTTTTCTTATTTTTCCAATCTTTGGATCAAATCAATCAAATTCTTTTAATCCAGCTTTGCTAGCTTGTGCAAATGCTTCTCCAAAAGTTAATTGTTTTGTAGGAGCAAACTCTTTTAATTCTACATTTTGCTTAGACATTTGAACAGTCGCAGGAGTAGATTGATATGCGGGTATTCCACTATTAGCAATTGCATCTCTTGCTTGTGCTGCTAACTCTGTTGCTTGATTCCTGCGAGCTTCCTCCATTATTTGTTGAGTTGTTTTTCCTCCTGATGCAAATTTTTTTGCTTTTTCTTTATGATATTTCATACTTAAAGTTTGATTAAATCTTTTGTATTTCAAATTGCTTCTTGTATTAACCCGTCAGTAGTAAACCATCTGCAAAGTATTCCTTGAAAGTATGGATTGTTTTTAACATATCTTGTTACTTTCTTAACTACTATCATAGTAGGTCTATTTGGAATATCTTTTCTTAAGGTTACTGTATCGCCAGGTAAAAAATAAATTTTATCTTCCATATTACATTCCCATTCTTTGTTTTAAGTTGTTATTTATAATTGCTATAACTTGTGGTTCAGATACCACTCTATATCCTTGATTCATAAAAGGTAAAGGATATGCTGTTCGATGATCATAATATATATCATCTCCATTTTTTATATTTTTAACATCTGCTCCTACTTCAATTACTTTGGCGCAAGGAACTAACTCTTCAGCTTTATCCATTTCACCTGTATCTGTATTAAAGTATGCACCATTAGGTTCTATGAAGATTCCTGAATCTGTCATAACCTTTACATAAGGGTTAGATGGATAAGGCATAATAATTATTCTATTACCATTTGGCATTATTTCTAATCCTTCTAATTTATCCTCAATCTCTTTTTGTTTTGCTAAGTGTACTTCTTTTAATTTAGTTGATAGTTCTTCTGCTTTTTTAATTTCTTCTTGTTTTCTAACTTCAGTTTCAAAAGGATTCTCAGGAATAATAATATTCTTTGACATATTCCATTCACCTCTTAACTGATCTAATGCATTTCCCATAATTCATTATCATTTTCTAAGTGGACAAGTAGCTTCAGGTATTCGTGCTTTTGCTGATAGTCTACATCCACAACCATTAATATATCCATCTATTCGTACTAAAGAAACAGCTCCTGTATTTAAATCAAACCATTTCTTTCTATCACATATCTCTCCAAGTACTTTATCTTTTGTTATTAATTTACAGTCTCTACAAACTGCTATTCGTGTATCATATAAGAGTTGCTCTTGGTTTAGTAATTCTTTAATATGACCATCTACTATTTCACTCAACCCCATTTTGTATTCCTTTTTTTATGTTCTGTACGTTCTATTTCTTTTTTATAAAAAGCTAACATTCTTTCTACATCAGTCTTTCTGTATTCACATTGATAAACTGTTTTCTTATCATTGTGGTCATGGTGTAATAGATATAATCCTTTTACTTTTAAATTCGGATTATTCTCTTCTATTATCCAAGCATATGTAGAAAGTTGCATTTCATAATGATAATAATTTACATCGTCTAAATTGTTAAGAGGATACTGCATCTTTGAACTAGTCCTCTTTTTCTTATCATAGAAAGATTTAGTTTTTATTTCTTTATTTGATTTATAATCAAGTATATATACTTCATCTCCACTTACAATTATTAAATCCGCTTGTCCAGCTATTCTAAGAACTCCATCTTCTGAAATTCTGCTTAATAAAAGTTCTGGAAGAACATAGTGTCCTTCTTGTATTTTATTAGAAGTATCAACTTTAAAATTACCTCCATTAAAAAATTTGGGTATGTCATAATCACCTAAAGCGGAGTAGTCACCTGCTAAAGTTTTAAGTTCATAATCTTTATGAATTTTTGTTCCTCTTGCACAAGCTCGTTCTCTTTTTTCTTCCCATTCTAATAAAATCTCATTAACTTGATTATCAAAGTCTTCTTTACTAATACCCAACATTTCAAGTATTTCCTCTTTAAACATTTTGTTTTCTAGTAAAAGAGGTTTTACATTTTGAAATTGTTTTTCTCCAAGCATATATTCAAGAGCTTTGTATCTACTCCAAAAATATTCATCAAAAGTAGAGAATTTATGTATTAAAGTTGTCACAGAAATACAAGGATTACATCCTTCTTTTGTCCAATATTTATGAATTTCATCATTATATTCTACTTCATCATTTTGTTTATCAATCTGAAGTTTTTTAAAATCTACATTATTCATATTCATTTTTATTTATCCTATATAATATGTGCAAAGTTACAATCATTTTATCTTATAAATTGTAAAATAATTATAAAAGAAAAATGAGCATATCACAAGTCTATTACAGAATTGCCGATATACTCATTCTTCTTTTTTAGAGTAAATGATTAGTTATTTTAGATCCCATTCTCTCTAAGTTTAGAAAGAATCTTGGGAATAATTGGATTTCTTACACAGTCTTCATCAGTAAATTCTAGTGTTCCAACATTTTTATCATTTTGGAAAATATCAAATATCTTTTCAAGAGGAGATTCTTCTTTCTTCCTTCTATCTATCTGTTCAACATCTCCTAATAAGATGTACTTACTTCTATCGCCTATTCTTGTAATAAGAGTTTTAAAAGTATGATAGGATAGATTTTGTACCTCATCTACTATAACAATACTATTGTCAATACTAATACCTCTGGCAAAAGCTATAGGTAATATGTTGACAAGTTTTTTGTCCATAAGAGATTGTGCCGAACCTTCTCCACAAAGTTTATCTATATTCCAAGTATAACTCATAATGTATGGATCAAGTTTTCGTTCCACTGTTCCTGGCAAAGAACCTAATTCTTCTTCAGGTACAGTCGTTAAACTTTTTACCAAAATTATCTGTTTATAATAAGTACCTAATAAACTTAAAGCTTTAGCAAGTGCGCAATATGTTTTACCTGATCCAGATGGACCTTTTACTATCACCACTTCTTTTTCATCTATAAGATCTATAAGTTCTTGTTGTTTATCTGTTTTAGGTTTGAAATCTTTAACTAATTTTTCCTGTTGATATGCAGGAAGTCTGTTTTTCTGTTTACCCATAGTTATTATTAATTAGTCCATAAAATTAAAGCCCGTTATTTACTAACGAGCTTTTGAGCAAATTGATTGATACGAGATTATTTATCATTGCTTGAAAATGTTAGTAATTTCCCTCTTTGTCGTATATCGTATTGTCTCTATATTTTTTATAAGTTGTTAGTAATCTTACCTGTACTTGATATTTCATAAGGTGGAGTATTGATTTCATGCTCTGTCTTATGCCATATTAAGGAAGATTTCCTAAATACAAGCTGACCTTCATATATTCCACATAAGTCCCATCCTTGTTGCCCAAAGTCATTTAGTAATTTTTCCATGTTTATATCATTAAACTTTACTAATTTATACTCATATATCATATTAGTTATTTTTATATAGTTGTTTTTGTAATTGTTTCCATTCTTCTGAATCTCCAGCTAATTCTGGACAGTATTCTAAAAGTACTTCTCTGATCTGTTTATTAGAAGGATTACCTAGTTTCAATCTTATAGCTTTATAAGAGTATCCTTCCTTTCTTAATTGTACTATTTTCTCTTGCAGTTCATTCATTATTTTTTCCTAAGTTCAAGTGTTATATAATACAAATCATCTGCAACATCAAATTGATCATCATATAGATAAACTCTATATCGTTTACTTAAATCTTTTACTATATCACCCAACATAATTAATTCATCGGTTATACCTTCTCCACTTTTACCAAAGCAATAAGTAATTGACTTACCATCAGTATTTATCATTGATACTTTTGGATCTACAGTATACTCTATTTTTGAATCCGAATCATCAAATGCTGTAGGTTGTAATTTTCTTTTATAAATAAACATACATTTATCTTCAGAACTAATAGGTTGTACTCCACAAAGTTCCCATCTTAATGCTCCCATAAGTTGCAGTGTACTCTGTTCCCAATCTTCTTTAAGTATTGGTTGTTTTGTCAGATGATACTCATACTGATCTTCTGGTTTCTCAATAGCTTGTACATAAGTAATTGCTTCCTGTAAAAAACTAAAACATCCTAAATAAGGAAAACATCTTTCTGCTGTTTTACGATGCACAATAAAGTTGCCGTACATAGTATCATTTACTTTAGTAATAATACACTCACCATTGTACATCCCTTCTGTAAGCTCTTCTTTAAATTCTCTTTTAAAAATTCTCATAATAATTATAACCTGCTCGTTTGTAATATTGATAAATAGGAGCAGTTTCTATTTATCCTTGCGCCCTCTACAGGATTCGAACCCATACAAACTGTTTTGAAGACAGTGGTGCTGACCGTTACACTAAGAAGGCAGATAAAGGACTCTGAGAGTCCTTTTATTTAAATGAATGAACCTTGTTTTAGAGAATATTTAAAAGTCGATCTTATAAATTCATCCATCAATCCTCCTTTTAAAAGTATTCTCATAAATTTTATATACGTTATGGCTATAATATTTTCTCTACTTTTATTTAATACAAAGATATATATAATTTTTTAGTTAAAAAGTATCATATATACATTTTATAAAATATAGTATTAGAGAATAAGTTAAACCATAAGTTTTAAATATTTTTCTAAATCATCTGCACAAGCATACTTGTAACGTCCACCTTGTTCTGGTGAATTGAATAATTCAAAATATATTCCATCCAATCGAAGTGTCCAGTCATCTTTTACATATTCATTCTCTTTCTTTTCAAATCCATAGGATTTAATGAGTTCTTCCGTATTCATTTTTCATTTTATTACTATACAAAATAAGCCAATAATCAGTCGGCTTAATTTATTCTAAAATAAATTCCGTTTATATTCTTTAATTCAGATAGAGTATTCGTTTTACAATACTCAAAAACATCTCATTCATTTAATGTTTTTGTACCTAAGCATCGTAGTCCATCAATTGTAGGAGGAACTCCTAAAGTAGCTTGATGTGGAATAAATATCTTACTTGTTTCTACTAATTGCATTTTTAAAAGCTGTTATAGTATTATCATTTATATAATCTATTAAGTCTTCAAAGCTTGAGTATGGTCCCATTATGCAAGTTACTAATAGCTTTTTATGATTTTCTTTAATTGTATAAACCACTTTAACTAGGTTATCTTCTCTAGAATAAACTCTCTCTAATGTATACGTTTTGTCAAATAAAATTTCTGATGCTTCTAGTAATGTTGTTAATTTCATTTTCATTTTCATTATTATTTAAATATCTATTATCTATTTAGTTTATTATCTTAAATATATACCTAAATCAATGATTGGAATATCTTCCTCATCAACAATATAGTATATAATCTTTCCATCTATTTCTGTTTTTGTAAATTTAAAATCTTCTTCAAGAAGATCTATAAAATATTGCAGTTGCTTTTTAATCTCATCCATTTAATTTACTTAGATTAAATCGTTTTACTTTTTTACCATCTATTTCTATTATATCTAAAAATCCTTTTTTAATAAGAGATTTATGATATCGTTTAATTGTCTGCACACTTTTATTCTGAAGTTCAGCTTCTTCCTCATCGGATATAAATACATATCCATATTCTATATCTTTCATTTTATAATTGTATTTCATCGTTCTTACAATCATTTATCTCTTCTACTTCTTGCTTAGTAAGACCAAACTTATCTATAAGTGTATCTGTTAAATTCTTCTGAATCTGATGTTCTTTTTCTAATTGACTAATCCTATCAAGTAATATTTCTATACCTTTAGAATTTTCTTCTGTAACTTCTTTAAGTTCTTCTATATCTTCTTCGTGTTTCTGTAAAGCCCAAATAATTTTTTGACCAAGCTTGTTAAGATAGAATATTTTTTCATCTATTCTTATTCCTGTAATTTCATCTTTACTTTCTGTCGGGATTATTGACAAGAATCCTTTTTCTTGTAAAGACTTATTATATTTAGCAATACTTCTTTTGTCTAAGTTTATAATTTGAGAAAGTTCTGAATCTGAATAAGAAATCTTACCATATCCTTCTAAATCTTTAAACATTACTTGCTGTGAAGCTATTAGATAAGCTTTTTCATTTGTACTAATGTCTTCACTCTTTAAGAATTCATCGGCAAAAGGTTCAAAATTTTTACAAGAAGAAAAACTATATAGATTACTTCTACCTTTTTTACTTACTTTTAAATAATTTTTTTCTTCTAATTTAGATATACTTTTAATTACAGTAGGTTTAGATACACCAGATTCTTTAACTATAGTATCCAAAGCTGGATAACAGTTTTTAGTATCTTTATTCATATGACTTTTAATAGTTACATAAACTAATAAATCTTTAGGAGTCAAATCCCCTTCCAAAGTCATTCCGTTCGGTAATTGTGTATGTTTCTTATTCATCTACCACTATCATTATTTACAATACAAAGATATAAAATTTTTACCATAGAAATTATTGAATAGTAAAATTTTTAAAATAGATAGTTAGAAATACATTTTAAACATATAAGTTTAATTATGTTTAAGTACAAAACTAAACCTTTATGTTTTAGAATACTTTAATTTTATAATATATGTTCGCCAACAAAATTAAACTTTTCACTCATACAAAATTAAACCGACCATGAACAAAAGTTCACCTCTAACTATACTTAATAACTATACTTATTAACTATACTTAATGTGCCAAGAATCCAAAAAAAATTTTTTAATTTTTTTT
>Ga0172378_10001895_pt1 | contig 19446 bp, 23 predicted proteins | sample GrowelOW332metaG_FD_119755 | JGI IMG/M metagenome (GOLD analysis project Ga0172378, IMG submission 119755) | Groundwater microbial communities from an aquifer near a municipal landfill in Southern Ontario, Canada - Pumphouse #3_1 metaG | ecosystem: Environmental > Aquatic > Deep subsurface >... | reverse complement strand
ATCGACACGGGTATGTCCACGGTGACGCGGGTAGCCGTCGTTTCTGTTCTGCAGGACGGAATTGTCGAACGGGTTCGTTACCACGTTCATTCCGGCCCGCTTTAAAATACCGATAAGTTTGAACGCATAATCATTGTTGTAATTATGCATTGCCGTCGCATGGCTTGCCGTAACACGTCCCTGCAGGCCGCGGTTTATCGTTTCCTTTGCCATCACTTCGATAAAACGCGACTCCGGGTCACCCGTCTCGTCGCAGTGAATGTCTATAAGGCAGCCGTATTTCTCTGCAAGATCAAACGCGCGGATAACGTCGCTCACACCGTCTTCGCGGGTAAACTCGTTATGGGGGATGCCGCCGACTACGCCGCAGCCGGCTTTAACAGCCTCTTCCATAAGTGCGGAAAAAGAGGGATCAGTGAATATGCCGTCCTGCGGAAAGGCTACAATCTGAATGTCTACGAATTCCTTTACTTCTTCCTTCAACCGGAGCAGGGCACGCAGATTGATAAGCGATTTGAGCGTAGTGTCTACGTGGGTACGTATTTTAAGCACGCCGTTCGCAACATACCAGCGTACGGCTTTGCGTGCGTTGGCAAGAATCTCGTCTTCGGTAAGCGTTTCCTTTTCAATACCCCAGTTTGCAATTCCTTCAAGCAGCGTTCCCGTCTTATTGTGCACGGTGCGGCCTTCAAGAAAAACCGCATCAAGATGGACGTGCGGATCAATGAACGGCGGGGATACAAGCTTTCCCTGTGCATCAATTTCCCTTGCAGCAGGAGCAGAAAGGTGCTCTTCAACCGCCGCAATTTTTTTGTCTTCAATACCTATATCGCGCAGTCCGTCAGTTCCGCGCAGATGTGCATTCCGTATAATCAAATCCATATATGTATTCCTCTTGTTTATGTGCAGTATATCATATTTTCAGACTTTATCTTCGCGTCGGTACGGCTGCAGCAGTGCGAGCGGCGCTCCCGACCGTCCCGACATGATCATAAGCGCTATGAGCGTCATAAGATACGGAATAAGCAGGAAGAGATCGAACGGAAGGCTCAGTCCCATATTCTGGAGCCGCAGCTGAAGGCCGTCCATAAGGCCGAATCCGAGTGCGCCGAGCGCTGCAACATACGGGTTCCAGTTCCCGAAAATGACCATCGCGATGCATACCCATCCGCGTCCGCCGACCACTTCGGCAAGAAACATGTTCTGATGTGCAAGCGTCATGAATGCTCCGGCCACACCCATGATACCGGCACCGGAGGTTACACACAGTGTCCGCACCATAGTTACGTGTATTCCCGCAGTGTCTGCGGCAAACGGATTGTCTCCGACAGTACGGACGGCAAGACCGGCCGATGTTCTGTTCAGAAGAAATGAAAGCAGCGGCACCGACAAAAACGCTATGTATGTAAGAACATATTGATTAAAAAAGACGTTTCCTATAAACGGAATCTTTGAAAGCAGCGGTATGGGTACTGTCGTAAACGGATGTACGGTCGGTGGAACCGTAGGAGAGCCGACGACAAGGCGGTATACATACATTGCAAGTCCCGTGCAGAGCAGCGTAATACCGAGTCCTGCCACATGATGACTGAGTCCCAGTTTTACCGTAAGAAGCGACATGAGCAGGCCGAAAATCATACCGACAAGGCAGGCGGCAAAAACACCTGCCCAGAGTGAACCTGTCGCAATAGTTGTCAGGAAGCCGGTAAGTGCACCCATAAGCATGATTCCTTCAATACCCAGATTGAGGATACCCGCTTTTTCCGTAAGTATTTCGCCCATTGTACCGAGCAGTATGGGAGTGGCCATGCGGACGGCCGCTCCCAGAACACCTTCGGTAAACTGAATCATAACTGGTGCACTCATAGAGATTTCCTCACTTTTATGGAATAGTCGCGGAACAGCAGACACACGAGCATAACAATCAGACTCAATCCCTGAATGACACCCGAGATATAGGCCGGAACATGGCAGATGCGGCTCATCGTAGACGCTCCGTTCCCGACTGCGCTGAAAAAAAACGATGCTGCAAGAACACCGAGTGGATTAAGCTGTGCAAGCATGGCGACGACGACGCCTGTATATCCGTATCCCGGAGAAATATCAAGTATCAGCCGGTGCTGTATGCCGAGTACTTCGTTCGCACCGCCAAGCCCCGCAAGACCGCCTGCAATAAGCGCGGTAATTATGGTAACTTTCCACGTTTTAATGCCGCCGAAAAAGGCAACGCGTTCGTTTACACCCACAGCCCGGGTCTCGTATCCGAGTACGGTATATTTCTGGATAACCAACAGTATGGCAACAGCGGCAAGCGCAAGCAGCACACCCAGGTGAAACCGTGTACGGGGTATCAAAACGGGAAACACCAGACTGTCCGCAAAGTTTTTCGTCACCGGCCAGCTCGAACCGGGCATCTGCAGCGGTCCGAACAGAAAAATACCCATAACATGATACATGATGTAATTGAGCAGCAGCGTCGAAACAACGTCGTCGACTTTCAGTTTTGTCTTGAGCAGCGCCGGTATAAGTGCGAACAGTCCTCCGCAGACAAAACCGGTGATGATAAGCAGCGGAATGCCCACGAACGACGGAACGGGAGGAAGTGCAAGCGCCACAGCTGATACGCCAAGCGCGCCTGCAAGAAACTGGCCTTCCGCACCGATATTCCAGAATTTTGCCCGGAACGCAAACGCAACAGACAATCCGGTAAACACGAGGGGAACGGCACCGATGCACGTTTCAAAAAAATTGAACTTCGTGCCGAACGCGCCAAGTACGAGACTTGCAAACGCTTCGTTTATGTCGGCACCGGCAATCCGTATAAGCCCCGCTGATAAAAGCAGCGTGACGGCAATTGCAATAACGGGAAGCAGTGCCGCCTGCCATGGTTTCATAGGTTTACGTTTTACTATATCAAAATGAATCATTATGCAACTCCGCTTATCCACAGTCCGATACGGTTTCTATTGAATGAACTGCGCGCCTGCTCTCCGATGATTCTTCCGCCCGAAATAGCGGCAATACGGTCCGAAACGGCAAACAGCTCGTCAAGATCATCCGAAATCACCAGTACCGCAGCACCGCGCTGTTTTTCAGAAGTAAGACGGCGGTGAATAAAAGCAGCCGCCCCTATGTCAAGTCCACGCGTCGGCTGTGAGGCAACAACAAGGACAGGAGTCCGTTCAAGCTCGCGCGCAAGAATCACTTTCTGAAGGTTTCCCCCCGAAAGGCTGCGTACAACACTGTGGCTGCTGCGCGGATATACGTCGAACTCGTTCATAAGCGCATCGGCGGAACGGGTAATTGCTTTCCTATTCAATATTCCCCGTCGCGAACAGAATTCAGGATTCCGCTGGCGGCCCAGCAGGATATTTTCTCCGACGGAAAGTTCCATCAGAAGCCCCGTACCGATACGGTCTTCGGGAATGCGGGCCATACCCGACTGTATAACTTCCCACGGACTGCCGAATGCCATGTTCTTTCCGTTTATCACGACACTCCCTTTTTCAGGAACGGTAAGTCCGAACAGAATATTGCACAACTCCGTCTGGCCGTTGCCGGAAACGCCCGCAATACCCAGAATCTCACCGCCGGCAGCGTCAAGACAAAAATCATCAAGACGCTTTGCTCCCGTACCGGACACTGCGCACAAACCGGAAATATGAAGGACGGCATCCTTTTTCTGTTCAGATTCCGGCGCAGGTATAAAAACCGGCGCATCATCCTGCGCCTTTCCGATCATAAGCGCGGCAAGTTCCTCCGCGGAAGTTTCCGCCGTATTCAGTTCCGCGGCAAGTTTTCCCCGCCGCAGTACGTACACACGGTCGGTAACGCCGATAATTTCCTTCATCTTGTGCGAAATAAGAATAATGGCAAGACCGTCGTTTACCAGACCGTGCAGCGTGCTGAACAGCGATTCAGCTTCCGCAGGTGAAAGTACCGCAGTCGGCTCATCCATAATAAGCAGTTCCGCACCGCGGTACAGCGCTTTAAGGATTTCCACTTTCTGCTTCTGACCGATGGACAGCGTCCCTACAGAAGCGTCGGGATCAATATCGAAGTGATATTTCTCCATAAGTTTGCGGACATCTTTCCGCGCTTTCTTAAAATTGAGCAGAAAGTCGGTATGTCCGTACGGTCCCGTCATGAGGTTTTTCAGGACAGATAATCCGGGAATCAGCGTAAAATGCTGGTGGATCATGCCGACCCCTTCCTTTATAGCGTCTCCGGGATTGGCAAAGGAAACGGACTTCCCGTTTATAAGGATAGAACCCGAATCCTGTCCGTACAGCCCGAAGAGAATGTTCATAAGTGTTGATTTACCGGCACCGTTTTCACCGAGGAGCGCACATATTTCTCCCCGGTCGACATGTATTGAAATATCATCGTTCGCACAGTTTCCAAGAAACGATTTACAGATGTGCTGCATTTCAACAAGCCGCACACCTGTTTTTTTTACATCAGTTGTCATCATACTCCAAACTAGTCAGAAGCAAGTTCTGTTTCCACAACAGGAACGGTGAGCGAACCATCGGCAATTTTTGATTCCGTATCTTTTACAAGCTGCATAACGTCCGCAGGCAGCGTCGACTCAAACTGATGGAACGGAGCAAGTGAAGAACCGCCTTTCGCATACATGGAATAATCTTTAAGATTGACCGCTTCCGTCTTTCCAGATTTTACAACTTCAATTTCATGCTGTACGATCGGATACACATTCCACACACAGCTTGTAATGACAGTGTCGGGGGCAAGACTGTTCTGGTCGGTCATATTTCCGAATGCGTATACGCCTTTTTCTTTTGCAGCTTCAAATACACCGAACCGTTCAGCGTAAATAAGATCCGCACCCGATTCAATCTGAGAAATAGCCGCTTCCTTTGCTTTTGCAGGGTCAAAGAAACTTCCTATGTACGTAATCTTTACTTTTATGGCAGGATTCACGCTCTGCGCACCTTCTTTATACGCGTTGACCAGACGGTTCACTTCCGCAATCGGCATAGCTGCAACGACACCGAGTGTTCCCGTCTTCGTCATTTTTCCGGCGATAACGCCGCACAGATAGGCCGGCTCGTGGATCCAGTTATCGAATACGGAAACGTTCGGACCCTGCCCGCTCTGCTCAGAACCGAACGCAAACTGGACATCCGGATAATCTTTCGCAACCTTACGGACAGGATCTTCACCTGCTCCGAATGCATCACCGATAATAAGTTTAAAACCGCGTTCGCAGTATTCGCGGAGCACTTTTTCATAATTGGCAGCATCAACTTTTTCCGTATACTCGTAGGTAATGCCACCATCTTTCTCTGCCTTGATCATTGCCGTGTGAATTGCGCCGTCCCACGGTTCTTCGATTGCAGTCTGGAAAATAGCGGCAACCTTTATATTTGTGTTGTCAGTTACGGCGGCTTTTTTCTGCTTACTGCAGGACATGAATACGGCTCCTGTCAAAAACAGAACGGTAAGTCCTATGAATAAAGACTTCTTTTTCATAATAATCTCCTTTTGTAAAAAAAAAAGCGATAATACCTCCCCGGAGGCATCATCGCTTTAGCATAGGGAACTATATATAATTCCATTTTTCTTGTCAACCGCATGGTGAATATAACCAAAAAACATTCTCTTGACATTTATATACCTACCGGTATATAAACAAAGGTATGGGAACAGACAATTCTGAAAAAATTATTATTGAAAAAGCACTCTCTCTTTTCAGTGCACATGGATACGACGGTACCGGTATTCAGGATATTACAGCTGCTGCAGGCATAACAAAACCGACACTTTATTATTTTTTCGGCAGTAAGGACGGTCTTTTTGAGGCAGTCTGGGAAACATACTTTCCGCTGCTTGAAACACCGCTCAGAGTATACTGCACGTATGAAAACCATATAAAAGACTATGAAAACGATGTCTACGGACAGCTTGTGCATATTTCACTTGTATTTTTCCAGTATGCACTTGCCAATCCGGAATTTTACCGGCTTATGATGGAATCAGTCTGTGCGCCGCCCGAGTCAAAATCATCGACGCTTTCAACTGCATATTTCAAAAAGCTGTATTCCCTGCTTGAACAGTTTTTTACCGGCGCCTCAGAAGCACACGGGAATATGGTAGGGAAAACCCTTCAGTTTGCAGTCAGCTTTCTTGCACAGATAAACGCATATGCCGCAATGCGGCTTGTACTGGGCAAAGGAGATATCCAGCGTCCCGATCTTGACGAAGCATGTGCACAACAGCTTGTTAAACAGTTTATGCACGGTATTTTTGCCTGAACTTTTTTTATAATCTTACAACAGGAGAACAGAAATGTGGTTTAATGATGCAGTTTTTTATCAGATATACCCGCTCGGCCTCTGCGGAGCACCGGCAGAAAATTCATGGGACTGGTCGGTATGGAACGGAGCGGCTCAGCCGGTAAACAGAATCTCACGCATATCAACATGGATTCCCCATCTGCAGCGGCTCGGAGTAAATGCCGTCTATTTCTCGCCCGTATTTCAGAGTGACCGGCACGGATACGACACGCGGGACTACTATACGATAGACAGCAGACTAGGCAGCAATGAAGATTTTGCCGCAGTCTGCCGTTCACTGCATAATGCAGGGATCAAAGTCGTACTCGACGGAGTATTCAATCACACCGGGCGCGGGTTCTGGGCATTCCGGGACGTACAGCAGAACAGGCAGCAGTCGCCATATAAAGACTGGTTCCTCATAGACTGGAACCGGAATTCAGAACAGAACGACGGATTCTGGTACGAAGGCTGGGAAGGACATTACGATCTGGTAAAACTGAATCTGGAAAATCCTGCCGTTCAGGAACATCTGTCCGGTGCAGTACGAAAATGGATCGACCTGTTCGATATCGACGGTATCCGGCTTGACGTTGCCTACAGCCTTCCCGTATGGTTTATTCAGAAACTCAGGGCATACACCGATTCACTCGGCATGGAAAAAGGACGGGATATCATACTCATCGGAGAACTTATCAGAGACGAATATACGCAGTTTATCGGTCCCTGCAGACTGCACAGTTGTACAGGATATGAGTGCTACAAGGGCATCTATTCCAGTCTGAACGACATGAACATGTTCGAGATCGCATATTCATTCAACCGCCTCTACGGGCAGAACGGTATATGCAGGGATATGGATCTGTTTAACTTCGTAGATAATCACGATGTTGAACGCATTGCAAGTGTCCTTAAAAATCCGGCGCATATTCCGCTCGCGTACGGCATGCTGTTCGCTATGCCGGGAACACCGTGCATATATTATGGAAGCGAATGGGGAATTACCGGTAAAAAAACGGATGGGGATACTGCGCTCCGACCCGCCCTTGAACATCCTGAATGGACAAAGCTGACAGACCTGATTGCCGGATTTGCACAGATCCGGCTGAAATACAAAACCATCCGAGCAGGTACATACCGGCAGTTGTTCCTTACAAACGGACAGTTCATGTTCTCCCGTAACGACGGCGGTACGGAAATTATTACAGCGCTGAACGCAGCAGGAACGCCGTACACCGTGCAGCCGAACGGTCAGTCGTACGCACATTTCGACGGGCTGTACGGGACGTACCGCAATCTTCTGACGGGTGAAACGTACCGGTATGACGGCAGCGTATTTCTTCCACCGGAAAGCATACAGTATCTTCTACGTATCTGATTTTTTGAAAACCATTTTCTCTGTGTTACACTTACATATAAACGGAGGGATTCATGATTTACAATCAGTGGTATGCCGTCCTTGACGCACGGGAAGTAAAAAAAAACAGACTCACCGGAACAACACGGTTTTCAGAAAAACTCGTTTTCTGGAGGAACGACAAAAACGACATATGCTGTATTGCCGATAAATGCTGTCACAGAGGAGCAAGACTGTCCTGCGGTACGGTAGTTAACGGACATGCTGCAAGCCCGTTCCACGGATTCGAATACGACATAACCGGAAAAGTCATGTATATTACGTCGTACATCTGCCGTTCATGCAGCCGGCAGGTGTATAGTAATTTTTTTATGTCCTGTGTCCCTGTTTCTCCGATACCTCATTTGAGGAATTATATATACTGTCGAACATGTCAGCATTTTCATGAAAGACGTTCAGTATATCAGGATCAAAATGAAAGGGCATAGTCCTTCCGTCACCCTCCGTCAGTATATGCATCGTAGTTGTATGATCAAGCGCAGGTTTGTACGGACGTTTGCTCCGCAGGGCATCGTACACATCTGCGATCTCTGTTATCCGTGCAGAAAGCGGTATTCTGCTCCCTATAAGGCCTTCCGGATAGCCGGAACCGTCCCAGTGTTCATGATGGGACATCGCTATTTCGGCACCCATAATAAGATAACGCGAATTTCCACCGTGAAGAATTTCAGCACCAAGCTTACAATGCGAATGCATAATCTCCATCTCTTCGTCGGTAAGCTTGCTTGGTTTAAGGAGAATAGAATCGGGTATTCCTATTTTACCTACATCGTGCATAAGTGCCGCAAGCACAATAGTTTTTATAAAACCTTCATCCATACCGAGTAGTTCTGCAAGCGCACAGCTGTACCGTCCGATACGGTTTATATGAAAGCCTGTATCCTCATCTCTGAATTCGGAAGCACGGACAAGCGTTACAAGCGTTTCCCTGTACGCTTCCTCAAGTTTCGTTGTCCTTTCCTTAATCTCTATCTTAAGTGAATCGTTATAATAGTCCAGAAAATCCCCATATTCCTTGTATCGTAGAAAATTGTGTATACGTGCAGCAAGTTCATCTCCGTCGAGGGGTTTTACAAGAATATCATCTGCCCCGGCCTTCAAAACTTTCAGTTTTGTTTTCTTTTCTCCAGAAAGGGTGGTAATCAGCACAGGAATGCAGCTCGTATGCTCATCCTCTTTCAACAGCCTTACAATTTCAAGACTGTCCATACCGGGCATCATAATGTCCATCATGATAAGATCAATTTTTTCATTGACGGACAGCGACAAAACTTCCTGCCCTGTTCCAGCATACATAATCCGGTAGTTTTCAGAAGACAGCAGAGCTGCGGTGATGTTTCTTTCCGATTCATCTCCGCCGGCTATGAGAATTGAAGAACCGTATCCACTGTTTTCAAATGACATATCATTTTGAATTGTAACACTATTTTCGTTTTATTTTATAATAAAAACATTTTTTTACATTATTTTTCTACCGATATAGATGAGAACCGTCAGAGATACCGGCAGGCGGAGGAGGTCACCACAACGCACGGACAGCCTGCAGATTATGCGTCGTATGTGCGCCGTACGGGTGTTATAGTAAAAAAAGTACCGTATTATTGTACGGCAGGAGGTTTTATGAAACATTTTTCACACATAGTCCTGTTCGCCGCAGTACTGGGAACGGCCTGCACGGCAGGAATTTTCTCTGAAAACAGTGCCGCCCCATACGGGAATAAAGCAGCTGCGCAGGACTCAGAACTGAGTATCGAAGACATGCTCCGGTACGCACTTGAAGACGAATACACGGCACATGCGGAATATACCGCCGTACTGGCAGAATTCGGGACAGTCCGCCCGTTCGATTCGATTCTCAAAGCAGAGGAAACACATATTGCCGCTGTAAAAAGAACGTGCAATACATACCATATTTATTGTACCGCCCGACGAGGGGGCTGCATATGCAGTCGTTCCTGCTGACCTAAAGGAAGCGTTAAAAACAGGTATTCAAGTGGAGCTTGACAACATAGCAATGTACGAACGTTTTCTTTCCGACGACAAACTTGCCGGAGCGGACACTTCAGATATCAGCAGACTTTTCCGTAGTCTTAAACGGGCATCTGAAAACCATCTGCAGGCATTCCGGAAACAGCTCAATCAACAACCTCGACCCAAGGGGCGGGTATAAAACCCTCCGCACGAATAAATACTGAATTCCGGAAAGAAATCCGCTGCCGGCACCAGAGGTTCAGAATTTTTCCACTGCCGGTTCCTTCCCGAATGTATTAAAAACGGCGGCGGCGTTTTTTAAATAAAGCACTTCGAATTTTCCGTCGTCAACAGCATACATGCTCTTCAGCGACGGATTTTCTTCAAGCATTGCTTTTTTTGCTTCAACAGATTCATCCCTGACCACTTCGCAGGTAAGTCTTATCCATTCGTTTCCTGCCATACCTGAAATCTCCACTTTCGGATTTTCGAGCATCTGCCGGAAACAGTTCTTTTTATTACTTGTCGTAATATACAGTTTACCACCATAGATGCAGACTGCACCGAACGGCCGTACCCGCGGCTGATCATGATCCACCGTTGCAAGATAAAATGTTCCTGCCTTTTTCAGAAATTCATACGTACGTGTCATATAATACCTCCGGATAAATTGAATATAGAACATCGATAAAATCGTGATGATTCTATCAGTGCTCCATACCATGGTATTGATACTGTACTAATTTTAGTAGTATATTACAAGTACGATTTTTTACTGTACTAAGTATCTTATAAGATACTGCTACTATATATCAGAAAGGAATAATTATGGATCAGAATGAAACAGACCGGCTTTTCGGAATCTGTCCGTATGTCACAACTCAGAAACTGTTTTCCGGAAAATGGAGCCTGCTGATAATGCATCTGCTCGAGGAAAAAACAATGCGTTTCGGAGAACTACAGCGCGCGCTCGGAGACATCACCCAGACGACACTTACAAAGCAGCTGCGGTTCCTTGAAGACTACAGCCTTATACAACGGAAAGTCTTCAACACGATACCGCCTAAAGTCGAATACTCCCTTACCGGCATCGGAACAAAATTCATGCCTGTCATCCAGGCACTTGCCGTTTTTGGGGATTCGTATATTGATTTCATGAAAACAAAGAAACAGAATGTAAAAACCGTGTGAACTGAAAGGGAGGAAACTCTGTCGGTGATAACGAAAACCGCACTTACTGCGTCGCTCAAGAAAATATCCGGAACGACGCCCATTGACAGGATCATTATCACGCAGATTGTCGAGGACGGCGGCGTAAACCGACAGACATTTTACTATCATTTCAAGGATATTTACGATCTTGTCTCCTGGATTTATCAGAAAGAAACGACGGAAATTATCGGTGAAAAAAAACATACAGCACGTGGCAGGACGGATTTATGAACGTGTTCAATTACGTACTTGAGGAAGGATTTGTTATCCGCGGCGGACGCGGAATGGAAAATTATTTTGAATGTCTGTGGGATTTATTCCACTCAATTCCTTCACTTGAAATGAAAGGTGCGTCCATCCTTGATGAATTCTACTGACTTAATAAATACGATCCCAACTACTCACTCTTGCGCGCAACGGAAAACCGCGGACAGAATGCTCACACTGACGGTAACTTCGGACTGAGCAGCAAAGGTTGCATGGAAGGTGGCGGCAGGGACATGTGGAAAGCCATCGCAGCGCAGGATCCGGCATTCGGCCATCCTGAAAAATTCTGCGGAGACACGGAAAAAACAAACTGGGAATCTGCAACAGTAACTACGCTTGACGACAAAATTCTGCCGTATATCGAAAAAATATGTAAACGCGATCCGTTCATCGGAAAAGTCGTCACCGGCGGCTATATCAAAAAACCGATGAGAGACTGTACCAGTACGGAAATCACCGGAGAATTGTTATATCACATAGGCATACCGAAAGTGTTCGGTTCCGTTTACGACGTACGTGTTCCGCTCGATTCCACATCGAAGCTCATGGACGGCAGAAAGCCTGCAGACATAAAACTGCCGTGGATTGCTTCCATTGCAAAAAAAGCAGGACTTAAAAAGATTAAAGATACCGTCGTATATAATCTGCTGAAGAAACACAACGTGGTCTGAAAACCGGCAGTACAGATTCAGGGCTGTTCCGGAAAAGATATCCCCAGAACAGCCCTGATAAAATTCCCCTTACTCTTTATACAATTTTTATACGCCGCACATCTTTTTTTATACCTCCTTTATTTCCACTCCGGTATCATTTTTTATTGAAGGGGCGGCAAAACGCCGCTGTTTTCCGCAGCCCCTGGTATCTTAACGGAGGTATATCGTATGTTCAGATTTTTACCCGGAAAACAACATCAGCTTGCTGTCGTTGCCGGTGCAAGCCGGTTCGGGACACAGGCTGCAGGGCTTTTTTCGGAAAAGGGATACGATGTTATAATCATTGATACAGATTCAGACGCATTCAGCAAACTGCCTGATAATTTTGAAGGACTTACCATTGAAGGAGATGCATCGGACACTTCAGTGCTTGAAACGGCACGCATCAAAAAAGCAGCCGTATGCGTCGCAGCTACTGACAGCGACAGTACGAACAGTCTTATAGCACAGATTACGGCACGTATATATATGGTTCCCGGCGTATACTGCCGGCTCAGCGATGCAGCAAACGCAGATATGCTCACGCGCAGCCGCATCCATATTATCTGTCCGTCCGATCTCTGTCTGCAGGAATTCGAACGCCAGAACAGACTGGCAGACATCGGAGGAACACTTCAATGAAAATAGCCATAACCGGCGGAAAGGCTGAAGCAGACTTTCTGATTGCATCGCTTAAAGAACATCACAAAATCGCAGTCGTAAATCCCGATACAGAATATGCCCGGTATCTGGCTGATATACACAGTATCCCTGTTGTCTGCGGAGATCCGCGGAAAGTGTATGTCCTTGAACAGGCGGAAATCAGGCGGTTCGACGTGCTTGTATCGCTTATGCCGGACGATGCCGACAGTCTTGCCGTCTGCCAGCTTGCAAAAGAAAAATTCGATGTAAAAAAGACAATAGCAGTCGTCACAAATCCTCGCAACGTTGAACTGTTCAGGACATTCGGCGTTACGGAAGTAGTCAGCTCCGCCTACATGGTTTCGCAGCATCTGGTACAGCTTTCGACACTCAGCAGTCTGGTCAGTTCGTTTTCTCTGGAAAACGAAAAAATCGTACTCACTGAACTCGATGTTTCGTCAGGAAGTCGTGTCTCAGGACTGCCCGTATGCAGCATGCATCTCCCCCCTCACGTCATTATTGCGTGCATCATACGAAACGGAAACATGATTGTCCCTGACGGACAGACAGTTGTCTCTGCGGGGGACCGGCTCGTCGTCCTTTCCGCGGCGGAAATGCAGAACAAGCTCATAGCACTCTTTATGCCGGAGACAGGCAGCATATGATTCCTGTATATCTCGGCTTATTCTGCATGGGAGCGGGATGCACAGCGCTTCTCCCCCTCCTTGTACTGCCCTTCTATCCTGCAGAATGCATGTACGCATGGTGGTATCTGTACCCCGGTACTGCAGCGCTTGCCGCCGGCGGATTTATTACCTATGCAGCACGAACAAAATTGAACAAAACCGGAAGAGAACTGCAGAGCCGCCTTAAACTGCATCAGGATTCGGCAGTCGTACTCACAGGCTGGCTCACAGCAATTGCCGTCAATGCGCTGCCTTTCATCCTGTCGGGGACATATACGGTGACGCAAGCCGTCTTCGAATCGGTCAGCGGATGGACTACAACAGGTCTGTCCGTCGTCGACGTCGACAAAGCACCGCACATTCTGCTTATGTACCTTTTGCAGTATTTTTGTTTATATTTTTTATATGAACATCCTGCTCAGGACAACAGCATTATTTTAATGAAAAAAAACGGTTTTCCGTGTAAAATACGTAATACAGCAGAGGAAGAAATGACTATAAAACACGTTGCAATATGGACAAAAGATCTTGAAAAGGAAAAAGAATTTTATCAAAAATATTTTGAGGCTTTGTCAAACAACAAATATACGAACGGAAAAAAAGGATTCTCGTCATATTTTCTGAGTTTCGACAACGGCTGCGGATTGGAACTGATGCACAATGATTCCATCCCTGAAAATACTAATGACAGAGATAAGCAGTATATCGGGATCATACATTTAGCAGTTTCTGTCGGAAGTAAAGAAAATGTTGACGCCAGAACAAAAGAACTGACTGCAGCCGGGTATGAACTGATTTCAGGGCCAAGATGGACCGGTGACGGATATTACGAAAGCTGTATCTACGATCCCGAAGGAAACAGAATTGAAATTACTATTTAACAAAATTAACAAAACCAATCCCAAGGGAGAAGAACACTGATATGAACGAACGAATGCTTGACAAAAATCATCAGCCTTCAGAAGAAGAAATAGAACAATTCATCGGAAATGCCTCCTGTAGAAATCTGCAGGTGATAAAAGAAAAACTGAATGAAATCTTTGATTTGAATATCGACCTTAAATTTCCATTCGGCAACAGTTATGGATGGGGATACAAATTCAGCCACAAATCAAAACATCTTTTTTATATTTTTTTCGAAAACAACGGCTTGACGCTCACAACACAGATAAATGAACCAAAAACCGACAGGGACCGGAACCTGATCGGTGCATTATCGGAAGAAGGCAGAAAATGCTGGGAGACAAAATATCCGTGCAATAACGGAGGATGGGTTCATTACAGGTTCAACGATATAAAGGGATTACATGATGCAGGAATATTTGTAAGTTTACGGACAAAGAAGGATATCAATTTTAATTGAACAAACGGCAGAGCTTGATAAGTTATTATAATGATGAAGAGAAAAAAAAGTAAAGACAGCCAGACCGGAACGCGTAAATTTATGAAAGCTCTATTACTTAACAGCTTTGCAGGAATACACTGAAAAAGTTATTTTAAAAATAACAGAAATGCTTTTTAAACAGATATAGAATACTATACTGGAAGCAGTATATATACGAGGAGGGAGAAATGAAGCAGGGAATAGACATAAATCTCTGGTTTAATAATAATGCAAAAGAAGCAGTAGATTTTTATCTATCAGTATTCAAAGATGGTAAAATTACCGGAACAGAATATTATACGGAAGCAGGTAAAGAGATTACCGGCCACAAAAAAGGTGATATCGTCACCATCGAATTTGAACTGCTTGGAACCCGTTTTGTTGCAATTAATGCAGGTCCGGAATTTGCATTCAGCCCGGCAGTGTCTTTTTCGGTAAAATGCAGAACACAGGAAGAAATTAATTACTACTGGAATGCATTGTCGGCCGTACCGGAAGCTGAACAGTGCGGATGGCTGCAGGACAAATACGGCCTTTCGTGGCAGATAGTCCCGGTTATTTTGATTGAGATGATGGAAAAGGGTACTCCGGAACAGCGGAAAAAAATAACGGAAACGTATCTGGGAATGAAAAAGTTTATTATAAAAGATCTGCAGGACGCATACCGTATCCAGTAAGCTCCTTCCCCTGTAAATAGCTTTATGAACAAATATCAGTCCTGCTGTGTTGACAGGGCCAGCTTTAATCCGAAACAGATCAATACGATACCGGACAGTTTGTCTATCATCATCATGATCCGCTGATTCCCGCGGAGTATACCAACTATCCTGTCAACCAGAAGAATGATGACTACTTCTACGGCCACACCTGTAAATACCGTAAACAGTCCAAGGCTCACCACCTGAAACGAATACGAACCGGTTCCAGTATTTATAAACTGCGGCAGAAAGGCCAGAAAAAAAATAACGCTTTTAGGATTCAGAACACCGACGAAAAATCCTTTTTTGTATGCATTCTGATTTTTTTTCATTCCGTTCTTTTCCGGAACGACCGTCGTGCTCCGCGATACAATTGCCTTAACTCCCAGATAACACAGATATACCGCACCAAGAACTTTAATGACGGTAAACACTACAAGCGATGTCGAAAGAACGACTGCAAGTCCGCAGGCGACAAGCAGCACGTGAATTGTCGATCCGCATGCTGTACCAAGCGACGCGTAAATTCCCTGTTTTTTACCACTGCTTACCGCGGTCGATACAACAAATATCATTTCCGGTCCCGGAGAAATATTAATAAGAATAACGGCAATAAGAAAACCGGAAATCAATGACATATCGAACAAAACAGATACCTCCTGATTTGATGTTATAGTATATAATCATACATAAACAGTAAATACTTCAAAAAAGAATATAGAATACAAAAAACAGCATATATGGGGGAAAAAATAAACTATGAGGTACTGGGAAAGGGAACGCCTGTATTATTCATACACGGCTGGAGTGTCGATCATCTTTTGTGGAAAAAACATACAGGATGTATAAAAAGGACATAAATTTACAGATCATAAAGAGAACGAAGCCTTTTTAAGCAGTAAACTGGACGGAAGTTTCACTTACGACCTGCATGACATAACGGTATATTGAACGGCTTGAAAAAACGGAGCAGGAATCGCTGTATCGTTTTTCATGGATGTATGCACAATGAACAGAAATACCGCAATAAGAAAAAGAATAAGGACAATATATGTACCGGCACTTTTCAGCCGCTGTATACCTGATATGTTCTGTACTGAAGGCCCGTCTTCATCGCGGTCTTCAGCCATAACGGAAAATATGCGCTGTTCAAGGCCTGCAGAAAAGGGACTCATGACAAGCATGAACAGGAGCAAATACTCAGTCGAAAGAAATACCGTCCCAGGATTCGGACCGGCATATTCACGGATATCATAGTTATACATAAAAAATACCAAAGCCGCAAATGAAATAAACACGCCGCTGAACAGCTGCGTATGAACTGCAAAATCGACAGCAGCTTTTACATTTTTCAGTTTTTCAACCGGTGCATTTTACGTCTTTCTACGGGGAAGAAAAATAAAACCGAAATTCTTTACTGCTCCGGAAAACACAAACATTACGGCCGTACAGAGCAGCAGAATGCAGGCCGGTGCAAAATCAGTCAGTATAAAAAATGTACACGGACGCCGCTCCTCTGCTGATTATGTCTGTACATGGGAGGGAGAACAGCACCGTACATGCGGTTCTCCCTGTTTTTACATACGTTCTATGCTACAGTAAGTATCTGCTCAGAGACGTCACTGCGTGCGTCACCTTTAATAAGTCCTGTGCTTCCCGACGACTGTGTCACAACCCGGACTTTGATGCGCGTTCCTGACGCAAGCGGAACAGGAATGTTAAAATCAAGTTCCCGCGACGTATTCCATGCAAGTTCTTCCACTTTTACTGCTGTTCCGTTTTCGTTACCGTCTTCATCAACAGGGACAAGATACAGACCATTGTCAGCAGCAGTTCCAGCTATTTTGATATTAATCCCCTTGACAACACAGGCTGTCCCCTGTTTTACTGTATGTAATACAGTGTTGTCGGTTATTTTGCTGACCGCTGCAGAAGCATTGTAGACACTGAGGATCTGAGGCCCAACTCTGGCCTCGGTGTCTATGTAGGTTGTTGTTTCTTTTACTGCGTCCTTCGCCTGCGGAAGTACGCGCGCACCGGCTGTCATTGCATATGCCGTTGTGGAACCGCCCGTTCCTTCTATAGATGTATTCTCCTTTATGCCGGCAACTTTCGGATAAATAACGGCAAGATCGCAGAGATTCACCGACTGGCCGTTTTTAAGCAGAGCTTTGGCCGCATCGGTTATTTTACTGCAGGCCATGTACAGTACGTTGCGGTCAAGACTTGCATCCTGTTCGATCATCATTGAGATAAGACCGCCAAGTTCCACCCTCTCGCTGTGAGCGTTTACTTTTCCGTAATACCCCGTGCCGGTAAGCATGTTTTTGTACAGCTTTACCCCGACACCCGATTCATGTTCTCCGAATTGTGTATTCATATGAATACCTCCGTTTTCTGCCTGCGTTTCCGCACGCGGCAGTACTGTTATACCATCCCGTACGGGACGGCTTTTTTTACCGGTATACCGCCGGAAAAAATCATTCATTAAGTCCCGGAAGAGAAACCATAATGCCTTCTGCCCTGCAGCATTCAAGGCACCGCCGGTAAAGCGTCGGTTCTTCTTCCCGTGCATAATCAGTATCCGTAAGCACGTTTCCTCCCGCGGCCTTCGTCAGTGCAATACTCCCGAAATACAGTGCCCGGGGAATTATGCCGCCGTAATACAGCTTGTTGAGCAGTTCACGGGAAGGAAGACCGAACGTACTGATCATGTACGCAAACTCGCAGTCTGCAATGTGGTGGCGTGAAATCGTCTTCGTCGTAAGCAGCATCACGCGGTTCACCGCTTCCTGCGGAAAAAGAAATTCCCGTGCAAAAAGTTCACAGAACATATCGACTGCCTTTCTGCGGAATACGGTATCGCCGTCAGATTCTTTTATACCGCTCCCGGAAAGAAGCAGCCTGGCAAACTCATACACAATAGTCCACCGCTGTTCCGTATGTTTTCCTACGGAACTGTATGCAATGAATGGAATGCCCGCACAATATCCCGACGCACCGGTAAAATCAGTCAGATCAAGCGGAACAGGCACAATTCCCGTCTGTTCGATAAGATCGCAGACCGACGGAACAGGGAGCAGCATATTCAGACCGAACATGCTCCGCACCGCGCGTGCATCTTTTTCCGTCCCGACCGTGAAATATTTTCTTCCGGCAATGAAGTCCTTATAGGCACTGCCGTCGTCGGGGAAACCGGGGACAACGGGAAGAGCCATGTCCGCGAAAGGTGTAAACGGCATAATACCAAGATCACCAAATAAAACCTCACGGTCGTTTACGGTACGGAGAATCTCAGCGGAAGCCTTACCGTAATCCCGGCGGTTCAAACTGATCCCGGGACGCATTTTTACCTCTGCAATATCGGTAATACGGGCAGCCTGTTCATACAGCGTTTCTTTCCTGATGTCGTAAATAAGACACAGCTGCAGTTCATTAAGCGGAGACGGTTTGATTTTTCCATTCTCATACTGGGAAAGCGCCTGTTTTGTAACGCCTCCATCCATCCGCTGTGCAACCGCGTCAAGCGTAAAACCGCAAGCAAGCCGTGCGGTTTTGAGCTTTGCGCCGTACTGTTTCAAATCCATACCCGCCTCCTCTGACCCGGTGATTATATAGTAAAGTATAACTAAACTATATAATCAAAATGTCAATATAAGTAATATACTGTATATTCTGTAAATGTCAAGTTAATACAGTAATATTTATATAAATAATCAACTATATTATTTTTTACGTAAAATTTCCAGTAAAACAGTACTTTGTTATCCGGGCACGATTTAACCGCTGATGCAGGCCGCTCTTAACGCCTGATGCAGGCAGGTATGTGTACACAGAGCGGTCTGCATTGTGTACGTAATCGTGTCTGCACTGCGACGCATACCGGCCTGCACTGTGTACACTGTCACACCTGCACTACGTACACTGTACGGCCTGCATCAGAAAAACACTCATACACAGCTGCATCCTTGATATATTTTTTACTCCTGCATGACTTGCATGAATTAAAAAATTCACTATAATAATTACGACAGGGACGCCGAAATTTGTAAAGAATACAAATTTCGGCGTTTTTGTTATATCGATTCTGGAGGAAACTAGTAATGAAGAAAATTGCAAAAATTGCTCTTTTCGCTATGACTGCTCTTGCATTCAGCAGCATGTTTATGGCTTGCAGT